>JGI24158J21664_10011247_pt1 | contig 11906 bp, 4 predicted proteins | sample Ectturendosymbi3_FD_21664 | JGI IMG/M metagenome (IMG submission 21664) | reverse complement strand
AAAGTTTGTCAAATCTGCAACAGTATTCACACAGTTGGCGATATCAGACGCTATGGCAGCTTTAGCAATAACGAGATTAAGCACGTGCGATGCAAAATGCGGGTACACAGCGGTTGGGTACTGCCTTGTAACAAGTGTTTGTTCGTACACCATTAATGTGCCCTTTCACTGCTGCACAGCCATCATAACCTTGACCTCGCATTTTATGAAGATCTCATCCATGTCACGACAGCAAATTCAACATTTTTGTTGCAATTGCTTCACCCGTAGTGCCTTGCAACTCTGTAAAACCCACGAAAACTGAATGGATTTCCTCGTTTTTACAAATCGTGGGACAAAGGACAATGGATATTTGCTCTTTGACTGCTGTATCTGTCTTACCATCACAGAAAACACTGAAAAATCATGATGAATTACCATCCTGTACGCTATCATGTCTCATCAACTTTCCAGTAGCATCAATAATTTCAATTTGCATTTTCCAGCTCAAGTAATGGTCATTGTATCAGCTGCTTTATAAAAACCATTCACGAGTAGCACCACCTGCTTACAAAACGTAGTCGAAGAGAAGCGCAAAAATTTCCGTCGTTAAAATCGGGCTCTTCCAACGACAGCGTACCGAAGTCTTGCGTTCTTTGCAGTGCTATGCCTTGCTTACCACAGACATGAATAGTTTGTATAATTGGAATGAGACGCCTGCGATTCTCTTCCACTTGTTTCTTCCAGCCAGAGTTCATTGGCACCACAACGTTCACATTTTTTCCCTCGTCATTATTCAAAAAGTTGTCCGCTTGACACACTGCGTGCTTGTGGTAATTTGTAGCATAGTGGCTTGTGCGAATTTCCTTAAGATTTTTGCATTTGAACAAAGGTTCTTTACCAAAATTCCTGTAGCAACATGTTTTCCTTTACCAGTACATTGACTTTCAGAAAATAAGACGAAGTGCACACAGAAAGCTCTTTCACTTTTATGACTCCAACTTAATCATGGATATCTAAGTAATCCTTCCTGATGTACCTCTTTGTTTTCCCTGGACTACGCTTGGAAATAGGTAGTTCTTACCCGGCTGCCACCTAGAAGTTAAAAGAGCATATATTTCTCATTGTTGCTTGTTTTCCTTCCAGAAATCAAGCCAGTGTCCCACTTCGAAAACCCCTTTTGTGCGATTTGCGTATCTGGTACAATTTCAACAGCTTGCTCAACATCAGCTTCACTTCCTATTGTATAAATCACTTATTCATTGTTTAAGAGTAAGGCTGCATTTTCCTGTCCTACAAGACTGCTTGCTCGAGCTCGCCATACCAAGTAATGTTGACATATGCTTCAGTGCGAAACATAACAATGTTGACTGAAAACCACGCTGTAGCAGTAGCCTCGATTGGTAGCCTGTGGGTTCCTGCGCTGTGGGGTCAAATTCACAACCACAACCACACTTTCACGAAACGGATGGTTTCACTCCACAACTACCACCTCAAAACTTGTCTCCGGTTCTGTGTTTGGAGGTTTCAGAAGCGTGGTAGGCTACATTTGATTGGCTAATTGCTTTACCCTACATGACGCAGCACAAACATATGCGAAAAAGTTGTCTTGAGAAGTTCACGTAGAAGTAACGCAGTCTCAAGAAATAGCTTTTGTGTGCAGCACTTCAACGCCATCATGTTTGAAAAATCTTCGGGGGGACAGTTGCCCGGTTTGCCCGTTCCTGGTTGCTGCCCTGGCCAGTGGTGTTAGTGTGCTTTGGCTGAAATGTACCAGTGCTTCCCAACCTTATTAAGCACCCAACATGAAAGGAATATACAGTATTTTTCAGAACGCAGCGGCGAGCCCACTTAAATTTACTAAGAAACTCACGCATGTTCAATAGAATATGAACAGCTCGTGGCACCTGTGAGTACTGCATATGTAGCACACCGATTGGAAACCATTAATATTACCACCTAATTAGTTCAGTTTTGATACATTTCTTTGTGGTACTCCATTCGGGAGTGTCACGAGTGGTCTGCGGCGTCCGTCTCTGCTTGATTTCGCTGATACCATCAAATTAGTGCGTGACAAGTACGTTTCGCTGATTATTGGCGGATCGCTGAACACGCATCCTTGTACAAACATAAAAAGTTTTGTTCTTAGCAGTGATGTACGCAATGTATAGAGATCATGAAGTATCAGCTGAAAGTTTTCATAGATTATCAAGCTCAACAGTCACCGATGTAGGTTGATATTTTCTCATAAAGAAAATGACGCTGTTAATTTTTTAATTTGTATTTTATTGATTCTTGTCAAGTGAATCTCTGTTTGTCAGGGTGTACCCTTTAAGAGCCGCAAAGCCACCATATTGCCAGTGACCTTGTTCAGCCATAACTCAGCAACAGATAGAGCCATAACTCGGCAGCAGATAAAGCTGAACAAACTCTATAAAGACGCGGAAAACTTTCTACAGGGATATTCAAATTTACGCTTTCGACGCCTTTTCATCCCACTAGTTGTGCATCATCAAGTTTCGTTTTATGAAACAAAAACAATTTCAAGTTCCGTTAACAAGAACAACCAATTCCTGATTTAACGACCAATTCCTGTAGTTTCAACTAAAATATATTGGGAAGTTTTGAATTTGAGATTTTTTGTGGGTGACGTCGAAATTGGGGTAAGTTAAGGCTCTTTTGGTTCATGCCAATGGGCCCTCGGCCCCAACCTCAAGTGCCATTTTTGTCTCTGTTTTTTTTATACTTGAAATTAGGCTAAAATTCGCATCTTTAGAGCCTTGGTTGACTATCTAGCATTTGAGGTTCAAAAGTTATGGCCAAAAGCCAATTTTTGCATAAAGTAATTTTTTTTAATTTGCAAAAATGTGTTTTTTGGCCGCAACTTTTGAAAGAAAAGTTTTAATTAGTTTTAATTAAGAACAGAGACAAAAAATTGGCTCCTGGTTTTGGGGCCCAGGGCCCATTGGCATGGACCAAAAAGACTAAGCCTACCTTTATTCTGACTTCACCCACAATAAATCTCAAATACAAAACATCACAACGTTTTTACTCGAAACTAGAAGACATTTCGCATCTTTAGAGGGTTGATCACCTCTCTATCTCAATCTGCTGCCGAGTTATGGCTGAACAAAGTCCCTGGAAGTACTGTGGCTTTCCGGTCCTTGAAGGATCTTGCTGTTTCTCATATTCAATGGCGTTTGTATAGTGCCTTAATATTGTACGCTATTCTAAGATAGTTGTTTCTATTACAATGATTTGCCCTCAACTGCAGTGCCAGTTTGCACTGCATAATCCACGTACTATTCATTAAAAATCTGTTTTGGATGCAATCGAACTACGTTTTTTTGTAAACAATAAGTTGTTTCAATAGTACTAGTGAAAAGCTTTGTGCTCCAACCAAGGTTAAAGACAAATTCCTTAAAAACAATTACAGTTCTTGCAAATAAGATATGTTTCATTCAAAATTACGAAATACGGATCAGTATCATCATGCGGAAAAACTCATTGTTCTGTAGCACTGACACTACGATTAATCTACGGTATGCACCTTCAGAATTTTCAAGTTGACAGAGTGGGAGCAGTTGCCGCAAAGTTTGAAAACAAGGTGTATGTGATGGGGGGATTCAACGGCAATGATGATGATTCTGCTCATGATTCCGTTGTTGTGTTGGACTGTGAAGATCCTTCATCAAACTGGTCACCCACCTCACCCATGCCAAAAGCTCGTGCTTTCGCTGCATGTGCTGTGCTAAATGGTACGTACGCAAAGCACGCTTCGTTTTCTTTTCATCCCTGGACTAGTTCCTGTTGCTTGTTGTCTTTATGTACTTCGATTATCCGAAAATGAAACACACGCCATTCCATATCCTCGGTTTAATAATTTTTGATGCTGTGCAATGTGAGTCACAAGACAGTGGACACAGAAGAAAGTACTGGATTGATACAAATGGCATTCTGATCCTCATTTCGTGAAGAAAATTTATCAATTTTTAAATATTTGAATGTAGACTTAAAATTTTCTACTGCAACTATAGCACTTCCAGGAAACGCTTTGAAAACCTTCATTTGTTGCAGCCACAACGCTGCGTCGCGTTGAGCCTCCTAACTAAAGAGAGAGTCGAACCGACGACTGCGTGGTGAATCACCACACATTGATGCGTATTTTCAATCGGTTCAGGTTCCATTTACGTCACTGGTGGAAAAGGCAGAAGCGGAAAAGTACATGATGAATGTTTCAAGTACGACTGCAAATCAAATAAATGGACTAAACTTCACAGCATGCGAAAACCGCGGGAAAGGCACGGCATGGTGGTACTAAATGGTATGCAGGGTGTATTCGTTGAATAATGACAGCTGCATGTCTGCGCTTGGAGCAGACACAATGCAAGGCTTCCCTTCTAGGGGTGGCTAAACTACGGCCCGCGGGCCGCATCCGGCAAGCCGACCAGTTTTATCCGGCCCATCACATACCTTGCATATTTAATCAAGCACCACGTTTCTGACTGTGGACAGCAGTGCAACAGCATTGGATGGTTCCTGTCCCTTGACTTGTCTGTCACAGCAGCATTTAGCTACAAGCAGAGCTATAGAAGTGTCAACAAAATGGTATGATTTTATTATTATTATTGTACTACAATATATTTTAACAACCTATTTTTGCATAGATTACGTACATTGCACTGTATCTGGCCCTCCAGCAGCCAGGCAGTCGCAAATTCGGCCCTAGGGTCAAAAAGTTTGGCCACCCCTGCCTTACAAAAATGTGCCCACTGCAACGCCTTTCTGTGGTAGCCCCTAATATCGCAAAAGTAACTGAGCAAGTGGCGCGACCGGTTTGTTCAACCGTATCATTTGGGCAGCTACTACGACGTAACGCACATATTTTATCAATACCATCGCGCACCGCCAGTCGCGCGGGTAAATAAGGACCGTGCCTACGTTTTGGAAAATTGCGGCGGGTATTACGCAGCACAAATTTGATTTTTATGAGGTATCCAATTAAAGTCTTTTTCCCTGTTCAAAATATATTACAAGAGATGCTGCGCAACCACTTTTTCTCTGCTTAGAGCGATGTAAACTAGCTAATTACCTAAACGCGCGGTAGAGAGAGGCTTAAACACTTAATACATTCAACCTCTCTCTCAAAAATCCAAACTAAGAACTAGGAAGATTGGTGTTTGATAAGCGTGGGTACAAGCGAAACTTAAGATGATTTCTTCATTTAAAATCATGGTTCAACTAGGCATGTTGAAAAAGCTCTGCTGTTAAGCGACGAGCTCTTGACCTGCTGATGTAGAGTGACCTGATTTACCACATTTACACCGATTGAGTGTTTACTGATGGCAGGCGTGCTTTGGTGTTTTGGTGGAAAAAATATCAAAGGAGCATTGAGATCAACTGAGTATTATGAGCTGTTGAATAGGAAATGGAAGAAGGCCTCATCGATGTCAGTTGCACGATTTGCTTTGGCAGGAACAGTTTTTAAGAACTTCATTTATGCAACAGGTACAATTTTGATACATTACCTGCATGGTTAATTATTTGTTTTCACTGCAGGATTTGTTTCCCTTTATTGATTCCAGTCGAGTTAGTGCACCACGCAGTGTTACAAATTTAAAATCAGGAATTAGTTGTTCTTGCTAACGTAACTCTAAATTGTTTTTGTTTCATAAAACTAAACTTGATGATGCACAAATAGTGGGATGAAATGGCGCCGAAAGCGTGAATTTGAAAATCCATGGTCAGTTTAGTAAAGACCAAAAACAATTCTGTATTTGGTAAGGTTAAGTTTAAAAAAGGTGTCTTTCCAATTTTAGGTAAATCGTAAATAATTGTGGGTTTTAAATTTTGTTTAGGTTGAACAGGTAACAATTCATTTAAAAAGCAGTCATTAGCTCATTTTAGCATCATTTTATTTCTTTGACACATTCGTTCACTTAACAAAACCGATGTTTTGATGAACTTGTACGTATCCTAGAGCAAAACACATCCCAAAAATACGGAATGTGGTGGTTTAATAAACAAACCTGTAAGACTTTGAAAGTTAAAGGTAAAAAGTAATTTCCTTTCGTATAGAAATTTGCTACAGTTATTTAAGTAAAAAAGACAAAGATGCACACAATGTTAAACATTCATATCATTCAGCCTTTCTGAGGCGGTACACATCGCCCAAAATAGACTGAAGATTTTACCAAACACCTGCAGCGCGCAAACACACAACCTAATAAGGTTAATATACACCTTATCTTATTTTTTAAAAGTGTTGATCAAAAATTTTTTGAGTCTCAAACAAATACACTGGTTGTCATGTTCGATTTCACCAAACGTGTGTGCCAGTAATTGATTTTGTAAACAACTTGTCATTTTTTCAGGTGGCTGCATTGATTACTCCAATCCTATTGATAAAGTTGAAAAATTTAGTGCTGTGGATGACACCTGGACAGTTATTCAATCAATGAATGCACCACGTTATGCTCATGTAGCTTGCGTTGCTTTTGACGCCTTATATGTGATTGGAGGGTAAGAAATTATGTGGGGCTGCATTTTCTGTTGTCGTTGCGCAGTGATAGCGTGGCTCGAGTCACGATTTTGGTGACTCAGACTCGACCCGAGTCACGCTTAGAAAGATGGTGACCCGACTCGTCTCGAGCCACAATTAATGACTCGAGACTCGAGTCAGAGTCATTTTTACAAAATCTCTGAGACTCTGATGGGCAAACCCAGTTCGTTTGCATAGAACGAAATGAGCATTTCTTGCTTCAGTGATGTTCAAGATTGGTGCAAATTTTCTGTTTTGCCTGTCTAGTCCTTCTATGTTAGCTTTAAAGGATCAAGTGTCCCCAACTTGCACAGAGGTAGACCTGAGACTTTACTTTTCAGTGATGGGCCAGCAGGGCACAATATAGTGACACCTTATCGTAGTGTAGCACTTGCATATCATGATAATGGCAGTGGACCTCATACTGTTAATTTGAGTCTTTTCCAGATAGCAGTAAAGTGATTTAATTTTTATAAATTCAAATCAAATCTAAAATTTATACTGCAAAATACAATGCAACCAAGAAAACCAAGTCTTGTTTAAATCCAAATTACTGTCACATGTTGTTAGCCTAATCCCCTACGGCGACGTGATTACGCCACATAATCACGTAACGTTGAATTCGTAGCAGCAGTAGAGTTGAATCTAGTCAATTGGGTAATCTCAATTGTTATTGTTCTGAGGATCGTCAGTTCGACCGACTCTTTCTTTGGTTGGCTCAGGGTCACGCAGGATTATGGCTGCAAAAATGGGTCCCAACGTGTCGGCGGATGCAATCCTCTGTTGAATGTCGCCGCCTTCACCTTGTGAAATAGGGAAGTAATGTGGCAACGTGATCACTTATTATGTCACATATAAGCCTAACCATGAATTAGTAGCAACTATAGAAGAGAACCTAGTCGAAATGGAGATTCTCTGTTGCTGTTATGCCGAAGATTGTCCGTTCGACTCTCTTTCGATTGGATCAACCCGACTCATAGTTGTGGCTGCAACACTCTATGAGTAATCAAACTCAAAGACAAATAAATGAACAGGTGACGAAATTGCGGCTGGCGCAAGTCAGTCAGTGACGTGAATGTTTGTTTATCAGATTAAAGCATGACATGCCTAAGCACATCAGTGCTTGCTGCACAAGCTCGAAAATGTAAAAAGGCTGAACTACGAAAATGGATGAACAAATATGATAAATATCACGTAAAATGTTGTATCATCTTCTGTGATGAATTTCCAGTGACGAAATCGATACCAGTGCCTGTGGCGTATTTCATAATTGATGAAAACACGCCTTTTTGCATCCAGTGACAGATGGGGCAGTTCATCTCTAAAATATTAAATCAATGAGGAAAAAAATATTACCAAAACGCACAAATATAAAAAAAATCAAAATATGGGTTAGGGGTGGGGAGGCTGGGGAAACCCCAGTCCCACTGGCTGCTCTTCTGAAATCCGTACAATATTGCGTTTGATGCTCTCCTGTTACTACTGGCTGCATTCGTTAGCCATGGTGGTGACACATTGCAAAGGATGAAGACTATTCTTATGCGACAAAGCACCATTCTTTATTCTTCAATGTTGTTGTGGAAGCCACGCTGTGTCTTCTAGTAAGCAACAAACATGTATCTTTGCATTTGAAACTTTGCCTGGTAGCAAGGTGTCCCTATTGTGGCAGTCAGGACCAAAATTTCCCAATTACTTCACGTTTGAGTATGCGCGTGAAGTGTACATTTTCCTATTTCTCTTATCCGACGCTGTCAACTTACTTTGTCGCGTTACTTAGCAACAAACAGTCATGCTTCACACTTCGCCCCACTTTTCGCCTCCAATTTGGTTGAGCAATACGCTGAGAAGGCTTTCAGACTTTGCCAAGAATGCAACATTGTATCAGTTGATGGTANAATAAAAGCGTTNGAGCATCCTCNTGGAACATTGTGTATTAAATGTTTGCTGTAAACGCATATTAATTNACATAGATTTGCCACTAAAAAAGGAGACAGCGCAACTTTGAAGTGTTGTGAGGAGGTGCACTACGTAGTTTTNGGCAGAAAACTTGATTGTCGAACTGCTTGCCGTTTTCATCCTAAAAATACATCCGCTGGGTTGTTGCACAATTTTGTTGTCTTTCCGGACGCTTTTTCGTGTATGTGACGTTCTAATTTTTATTCCAGACGTATGCGCGAAAGTGTTGAGGTCTTCAAAGAAGATTTGTGGAAGACTTGCGAAGATGTGCAGGCCTCTGCTTGCTACTCAGCCGCCATCATTTTCTGACTTTACTGCTATCGAAGGAAGCAAAAATTTGAAATCATGAGCCGTTGAAATTCACACCTTATCCGACATATGCATAGATTTCGTGGACGATCCTTGTTTGTTTGCTTTAATTTGCTAGCTTTTTGGTCTATAAATTTGTTTGCAGAACTCTTTTCATTCCGTTGAGCCAGTTGTTCATATGTCATTTATCAAACAGAAGCTTCACTTTAGGTAGTTTGAGGCTTTAATGCTCATTGTTATCCCAAATTCAATTATTTCATTCTCAGCAAGTCATCTTATTAACGTTGGTTTTTTGAAGCCCATGTGTCTGCACCACTGAGCACCTGCCAGCACACACTTCAGGCATTGATCTTGATGATGAACTTGCTTTTGTCAATCATCTTAATTTTTGTTTTTTTAAAACCTTTGTAAAATGCAAGACAATGTTTTTTCCCTTTATTCTGATATATGAAGTAATTCGCCACGAATAGCGCTTTAGACTGCAACTTACTAATGTCATGGATACTACATTATTGTTATGGATACTATGTTATTTTTATTTATGCTATTATGAAAAATTATGTATTGTTGATATGGATACCATTATTGTTATGGATACTATGTTATTGTTATTTATGCTATTATGAAAAATTTTGTGTTGTTGCTGCGGCTACGTTTTGTCGACCACACTCTCTTGTCGCATTCTATTCTTTTCAGCATCACATGCACATCCGTCACACTCCCAGGAGGGATTATGATGAACAGAGCGCAGTTGTAGTGGTGTAAGCATCATTACCGCTTTAACAGGGTTGCCAATTAAACGCGAAACGTGCTAGTAGGCTACCCGAAAGTATGTCAGAGGCTTAGGTAACCTTTGTTCAAGTGCAGCTTGCAAATCAACTTACATTAATCCTTCAACACCATTTTGTGTGACTTACAATTGAATAAATACGGTATTCGAGTAAAATGCGAGATCCTCCAGCTGTATCAGTGCTTTCCTTCAGAAGTTGAAAGTTTGGAACACGAAATGTTTAACTCGCGAAACTACAATGTTTTTAAAAGAACAAGTGTAAACCCAAACGCTGCCAAAAATCAACGTGAATATTTTGGTCCACTGCAAGATGTTTTGTGACGAATGGCTTGGCAACCCTATTATTTAAAGGCTTGACTGAAGCAATTTCCGTGTTGCCTTTAGCTAACACAGCACATACAGTAGAAGGGGATCGCGTCTGTTGTTTCAATTTCTCCATATCAACTGTGTAAAGTAAACCTATATCGCGTGCTGCTGAAGCCCATCGTCAGTCCACCTTCAAAGACTGGAAATGGTTTATTCATGCGCTTTTTGTGACTCAAATTACGAAATAACGCAAACGCAAAGAAAGGAAAACCAACAAGATCAAAGAGCAGGAAATATTGCATGCTGGTGAGAATATNAAAACATNAAAACATCAGGTTTAACAAACTGATTTATTCTAACATATTTGAATCACAAAGGGTTGACGAAAGATCAAATGTGTAATGTGCANAGATAGCCCTATAGAGAGAGTCAATGAAGACATAGAAGATGGGAGTTTCGATTTTGAAAATGGGTTCTTTCGGATTTGCATATTTTGGGGGTAGTGTGACGTCGCAAGGTGGTTCCAGGGATATTATTGGGACCTGTTAAAAACTCAAGTGACGTTTCTTTCAAAGACAGCACATGAAAATCCGCTCTNATGAGGCCTTGATTAGCTCTGTAGCGCGATTGCTCGTCGAGTTTTTAAGTTTGCCATCTTCCTCAATCCCGTTAAAAAACTGCGGAGCTTNCATTGATCTACTTTATGTTATGATAAATATTTGCAGTAGTTGTTGAGCTAGCAATAAATCTACACTAGACTTCCACAGGATTCTTCAGGTTTATGGGTAGAGCAGTTTATAATTGAATCGCAAGTCTTTCGGACTTTCTTTGCCCAGACCCCAAACCTTACTGCGACAGCTTCAGACAAATCTTCGCGATTTTGAGTGGTTGCAAAGGTTATCAGAACCAGGAAACTCATTGTCTGCAAAGGCAAAGTCATACAGCACAGGAAAGTATTAAGTCTTAAATGAGCCCTAGTATTTAAAACACCACAAAGTTTTGCGCGGAATAAGCATATCATCTAAAACAATCGTCAAATGGGCTCAGCACTTCGTGAAACCGGTAAACCAGGGTGGTAACCTGTGGCCGGCGTGAACATTTAATACGCATCGCATGAAAATTTTTTGTGGCCCAAGTCACAACAGAACCGTCGCCAGAAGGTTTTCAGTAGGGGGCTTTGAGTTGTGCGGGGGGGCTTGATACTCTAAAAATTGACAAAAACTCAACTGATTTATAGTGTTTCATATTTCAATTTTGGGGGGCTTAAAGCTTTGTTTGGGGGGCTAAGCCCCCGTGGCGACGGGACTGCAACACAACACTGCGTAACACAAAAGTCCTTGACGAGCATATATGTCGTCAGTAGATTAAGAGATGTCTTTCTTTCCCTTTGACGTACAAGTTAGAGGTAGAATTTTAAGATAAAACTTTAAATTTTTGCGACCCGCCAGCGATTTAATTTTTGCGACCATGAATTATTCCACAATTCATGCGACNCGTGATGNCAAATAGGTTCCCCATCCGTGGTTTAAACCAAGGGTGGTTCTCAACCTTTTTCCCGTTAAGTACCCCNGAGTCATNAAACAATCAACCCGAGCCCCCAGGGTAGCTGGCAAAGGCGTGGATTTCGCATTGTTGCATCACAACAACGCAAGATCAGGCGAAAGCTACGCGGAGTTTTCATTCGACACGCATTTTCCTCCAGTATAGAATATTAAAAAAGAGCAATAGATGAAAACTCAACTCCCATCCAAGTGCCCCTGGAAATAGTCTCGTGAACCCCAAGGGGTTCGCGAACCCCAGGTCGAGAACCACTGGTTTAAACCAACCATCGGCACAGGCGCTTAAAATGACAAACAACTATAGAAGCAAACTCAGAACAAACGGAAGGGATGACGAAGCACACACGCGTCGGTTGGCCAAGAAATCAAGATCAGGAGGAAATGACATCACAACAAATACAGCAGAAACGTTATTACAATGCTTCAACTAGAAATTCAACACATTCATTATAAAGCGTTGCAGACT
>JGI24158J21664_10011245_pt1 | contig 11908 bp, 8 predicted proteins | sample Ectturendosymbi3_FD_21664 | JGI IMG/M metagenome (IMG submission 21664) | reverse complement strand
TTTATCGCACAAATTAACATTCAAAACATGATCCTCCCTTGTGTGAGAAACCCCTTGTGCCATTTTTGACAACTTGGGCTGTTCATTGATTTGCTTTTGCCATTCCGATTTGCACAATTGTTTAGTCCCTTTTCTTACCACTTATGTAGTTTTGCATTTGCCAACGTTTGTGCGCGCTCATCCATTGTTTACCATTTGAAGACCCTGCCTAGAGTGCTCTTACGACACCATGACTACTTTTTTGTCATTTCATCGTCCGTTTTGTGTTCTGTGTTCGCATTTGTTTTGTGTTCACAAAACGCATCCGTTTTGTGCATTCACACAAAACGCATCCAAAACGCATTCACACAAAACGCATCCGTTTTGTGTTCGCATTTCATCGTCCGTTTTGTGTTCCTTATTGCCACATTACGTGTGCTTCGTTGCTCTGCAATTGACGTCAGAATTTTTGCTTTTACTGGAAGCAATTTCATGAGTACGGCGCAGTGGCGTGCAGAGGTCTGGTGATGCCCAGGCAACCGCTTGATTGTATGGCCCGTTCGCCCACCCCTGGAACGGCGCATTTTCCAGTTTTTACGTGCTGCAGCTTGTGCTTTGATTCATTCAGTTTAGTCCTGGGTTTTCTTGCTTTATTTGCTCTTGATTCGGTCCTTCAGCATTTTTCCATACGCGTTTGCTTGCAGATTTGAGGAATGAGGATGCGTATTGTTACGTNAAATCNATTTTTCAAGTTCAAAAATGCCGGTAGATTCGAGTGCGTCACTTTTGAGACGACTATGTACTTGAAAATGTATTAAACTTACTTTNAAAACAATGTCAGTATCGTAGCATTTGTTCGTTTACGTGGTATAAGACATTTTTGCTTTAGAAATCAAGAGGTGTCGATGGAGTTGGGAATCCAGCAACACACTCCATTGAAATTTTGAAACAAGGATTTTGTGCACCAGATTAGTTAGCTTTGGAAAATATATGTTTGTAACATTGTAAGAACATTTGATCGAAATAGAAGTATCATGCAAAACTGCTAAGTCTAACAATGTATGGATGCGCGCTTTGATGCAGTCAGATTGTTTATAATCATCCTTATTCTTTAAACACTACAACCGCATTTTACTTTGTGACTGACATCCCGGACGTTACAGCGTTTGTTTTGAGGACATGTGAATGCCACAGCGCATTCGTACTTCACCTGGCCTTGGCCAGAGTGGGACTCTAATTCTTACCATGCGTTTTCATGTCATACTCTGGATGTAGTGTTGTACCAAGTTTTATGAGTTAGCAAACAACTGTGTCTTTAATCCTGTGGTCCTACCCCCGAGGCCGGTACAAACAGTTCGTGTCTGTTGTTATCAATCTGCGTTGTGCAGACAGTGTGCACATGTTCTCTATGGGCTTCGTGTCTGGTACAAACATTAAAATAAAATATAAAAAAACACAAACAACCTCCCACAGCTTTCATAAAATTGGCCATTATAAATTTGTGACAAACAGACCTAAATCTAAGATGATTGTGTTTACAAGCAGTGAACAAAGTTATCATTTTGGTAAATCCAGGCGAATTCATTTTCAAATTTCCAGCAGTTATAATAATGCGGCGCCTTCAGGATTGATGTGATGCTGCGAAAATGGTTCCGAAAACGTGCTTGATAACCTTGTATCTTTCAAAACTTACGAAAAATCGTTTGTGTTGGTAAAGCTAGTGCAAATACAACACGGCCTCCTATCCACGCCAAGCCAGTGCACGCGAATAAAGAGATCGAAGGTTTATTAGGAACCTGCAGAGGTACGTTCGGAAAACGGCGCAAAGAAAACGCGGTTTAACCTATATGATCAGTCATGTGCAATCCTTTTAGAGTTTACGTCAATACACGCAGGATCCCCTTGTAAACTGAACACTAAAAGAAAATATGCCCATTGTATTTGCTCGCTCTCCCGCTAAGTACTGTCCAGTGCACAGGCGTGAACAAAGTTGCAGCTGTAGGCATTGGACTCTGAAATCCCAGGTTTGCAGAAGATGCGATGAATCACGAAAAAGTTTCAAGTGGCTGCGCATTTAATTATCGATGTGCAAGGTTTCGTCATTTACAGTAAGTGTGGTCGGTAATACGATGTACTGGTCAGCGTGTATGAGGTTAAGGCATTGACGCAGAAAACCGGTATTACTCCAACATAAAATAATGGTGATTTACCTTTTCTAGATTCATTTNAAATTTGTGTGTTTTTTGCATTTCAGCGACGAAGGCCACCATAACTTTGTTTAGTGGATTGACAATGAATGCACTACAGTTGGCACTACTTNGTGCAGTTTTAGTCTTAGCAACTGCAGGTAATTTGAAAACCCAATTAGCTTCGATAAGTTAAGAACTGATCTTCAGTGCTTGTCAATGTCGTAGGCTGATAAAAACTGCAAAAATGTCAATTTTNTGTTATTTTCAAAAGTAATTCGAGCAACAACGAAAAATTCGTTTCTCTGCCAACACGTTGAGCTCATTTATGAACAACTAAACAAATAATACAACGTGCATTGAGAAGCGTTTCTCAACAGATTTATGCAAGAAGACGGCATACCCAGAAATAAGTGATAAAGTATAATGAAAATCACCGCCAATTAAAACGATACAAAGAAATTTTGCAGACGTTTCGGTAACTCCTGTCACCATCATCAGTTTATCTGCAATTGCTGACCGGAGTTGCTGAAAAGTCCGCAGAATGTCGTTTATATCTGTTTCTTCGGCCGTGATTTTCATTATGAGGCTATTCAGCACTTCCACTCTTCGTGTTCCAAAGTGACAAAATCATCAGCAGAAGTTTGATTTGCTGTGAATCTGCCTAATCCTGATGCATAATGTACAGTAAATCGTGAATGCTTGAGCGATATTGTGGAAATGCAATTTTCAAACCAACATGAAAAGCTGAACATACTTTAACTATTGTTTTCATCACAGACGTATGTCTAAAGAAAGCGAACTCGGAAAGCACTCCTCAGTTCATCGTAAACTGTCCTATCGGATGTCAATCGAAAACAAGTAGATTGTGGGGAACTGACGTGTACACGTCCGATTCGTACGTATGCGCCGCTGCAATCCACTCGGGAATCATAACAAGTAAGTTATGAGCATTTAAGGGACAGATCAGGAACGAGTGTGTCTTCAGTTAGGGCTGAATGAGGAAAATACGCGATCGAGTGCTGCTGCTGATCAAAAAAGTTTTCGAAATCGTTCGAAGACTTGAATAAAAGTGAGAACTTCCTGACTGAATTGATTGCTTTGCAAACAAGATTTCTAACGTCAAAAAACTTTAACGTTTTTATATTGATGGTCAAACGCACACTAAATGCTGCTGGTGTAGATCTCAAAAAGTTTAGATTACTTAGTGAAGTCTAAACAAGTGTTTCAATAGAAAACCAATGCAACTTCTTGATCCGTTAACATGCTCAGAAAAAAATGTGTAAATTCACATGGTCAATTAAATGCACTGCTTTTTTCTTTACAAGTTTCTATCAAAAATGAGAAGTATTGAAACATTATGTGATGTTGTGGGAAAATACACCATTTCTCGTCAAGTGACTGAAAACAGAACAATTGTCTTTACGATTTAATTGCTGCGTTGACGTTTTCAGCACGAAATCAGGTTGATAAAATAAGCAGTTGTTGTTGCCCTGGGGCTGCATGGCAAATTAGAGAAACGCGAGTTTTCATGGGGGCAGCAGAAAGCCGCTGTCAAGTTTTTACGATAACACGTGAACCACTGAAGCTACGTCGACAAATAAGACATTGTAAGAAAGGTTTTCGAGAGATCTTTCCGGTGAGGTGAAAAAAACTTTGTTTATATTTGAAAATGTTCAAACAAATGCAATTTTGTGTTTTTGACTTGGCTATTTTTAGGCAATTTTCGGCCATCTTCAACAAATTGGCTTCACGCTAACATGTTAGCTTTCACGAAACGGTTTTCTGGCTTGGACTACTAGCAAGGACCCCAACTAACAACAGATACTGAGGAAAGTCACTTGTTCATTGTTTTATGGGGAAACATTTTGGGACGAAAAAATGGAATTTATCGAAATTTGATAAAAAAAAGTATTTTTAATTTTTACGCTATAAGCCGGGCCAATAGCGGATTTTGGAATGCACCATTCAAAACCATGCGAAAAATGCAACAACAGAGTGGAAATTTTTGGAAAAATCTATTTCAACCTTTTGTCAGTTTTTTTAATTGATATTGGCGTAACTTTTTTTCCTCTTTCTGGTTTTACTTGAAATTTGATAGGATGATGTAAGAAGTCAAAAGAAACTTGCTCTATGATTGTCAGATGTGTCATGTATTTGAAACTGGAGATATGGATCTTCCAAGACAAAAATGACAAAAGCAGCCCCAAATTTTTTTTTACCCTGAACCCCTAAAAAAGATGTTCAATACTTTTTGCCAATATTTTACAAAAGGTATGGTTACGGACGACATGTTTCATGTAGAACCAAGTTTGTTTGGATTTCGGTGCACATGCAGGTCTTTGAACAAAACCACTGCTTTTTGGCTTCGCCGGAACCGGTTTTCCCTTTCATACGTCACAAAGTACCTCACAAATACTCAATGAAGACCTCAAAATATGCGCCGTTGAATAACCTTTCTTGCAAACTCATATTGTCGACCTGGCTTTAGCGGTTCGCGAGTTATCGCAAAAGCCTTTCGCAAAAGCCACTACAGTGGCTCCTGTGGTCCTCATACTCCTTCGCAACTTTATCACAGCCATTCCCAACTCACAAAGATACGCTTAGCAATATCATGGTCTATGAGAGACAAAACTGAAGCAAACGAGCCAATACTTTCAAGATAGCTGCACATTTATTTAATACATCATACGTGAAATTACTAAAGCGCTTCTTTGGAGTGGTAATGGTGTTTTTTCCGGTCCTTAAATTAAATTTGCAACGTGTCTTTTCTTTCAACTCTTGTTCAGTGTCAACATTTCGCTAGTAAGTTTTCTTATTGCTTGCAGGACTAAAGATCTGTGAATAACACTAAACCTGTTTCCTAGCGAAATAAATTGCAATGCATTCACTTGCGTACGTCACCACTGTGGCTTACACCTATTGAAAGACAGATATGTGTAAGTTCGAATCATCGCAAAACGATGAAAGCGAAGCCAAGCAGGCAGATTCCTCACAGGCTTTCCACGAAGCTAGACCATGTTTTAATTACTGTTTTGCAACGCCTGGTTACGTTTAATAATGTTGCTTTCCTTTAACACTACCAAGCATGGAAGGCGCAAAACATCTCTTTATTACGTATTCCTTGGGGTATCTGTAACTTTGTTTTGATTTAATTAGTCCATCAAAATAACATAATCTCTTACAAAAGGAGATAAAGCTCTTCATCAACGCAAAGTAATAAGTCTAGGTATATGCGGAACAAATGGACAGGTGGGAAATCTTTCTCCACTCTGGCAGCCTCTAAGCTAAACTTAGCCCTTACATATCATCTACGCCTTTCCTTGTCACTCTTTGTTGAAGTTGAAGTGTGGTCTACTGATGACTACGCAAATCAGCGACTAACATTGTTCACAGGCTCACTTTCGAATTTTCTTCGAAAGACCACACTCTCCTGTGAATGTTTTGACACAAACAAAAAATTGAACCAACAAAAGGCTCAACCGAGCAAACATTCAAAACACTAAAAAGTAAGTCAATCAAAAAAATCGATTCGTCCCGATCTACACTGCATAACGAGTTGATGGAATTAGTTTCACTTCTAATAACACAAATTTATGATTGCCAATAATTCAATAACAGCACGTGCGCGATCAACAAAAGCAGATGCTAAACGACATAAACAAGCAAGAAGTTAAAGTAAGCAGTTGGGAGACCAAGGTTGGAAAAGTTAAAAAGACGTTTGTGTATACGATTGTTTTCTTGTTAAGTTTATATATTTGAGAAACAAATGAAATTGATAACAACCTGCAGATAGTGCAAATAAACACCAGACTAGTAAATGCAAAATATGCATCTGGTTCGTCAAATGCAAACAGTATATCGAATGCGTGAAACAATGCTTGTCTTTGCGTCTGTTGATAAAATGCAAGATCATTTGATATGAGCGTGACGTAATCTATAAGCAATGCCTTGTAGCACAAGGTTTTGAAGATCATCCAATACCGGAGAAGATGTCTAACACCCTGTGATCCAAAAAAAGAAGCAAAATTTTTGATCCCATTTAATGACAAACAAAAAATGATTTCGATACACCTCGACAAATTTCCTTGACCATTTTTGTCGATAATGAGAAAGATTTAACATCAAGCAAAATCTCAATGTGCTAAATTATTTTAATCAGTTATTGCTATTCACACATACCATGAAACTGCAATTGCATTTTATCTCAGTTCAAGCATTGTAACTGGTTTGATATTTAAAAGATACTGGAGGCTCCATCACTGTCTATAAAACTCCTGGAGAATCATCGTATTCTGGTACAACGCGATTTGGAATAACCAGCAAATCGTATGGTTTATGGAATTCGTCTTTTCGATTCACAAGTCCAACAGTACAACGTAAGTGCAATAATGAAACTGCATTCAAAATCAAATTTGCTTCTTGAATCATGGCATTGTTTTTTGTTTCATTGTTCATTGAGACGTAACAATTAAACTGAAATCTGTTTTATTCTCAATAAATTGTCAGAGCAAATTGTAGCAGTGTAGTCTTCTTAAACATCACCGCTGATTTCGCTATTCTTTGGCAGTTTCGGGAGTTTATCTGATTGGGTTTGGCACAGTTTTATGTACATGGAGTGTTGTGAACCACGCGATCTTTCACCACAAATGTGCTCGTCCAAACAAGACAAATGTTAGACTAAATATTGGATTGCGCATACAAACTGTAAATTTCAATCAAAAAACCAAAAGCGCTCACATTTGCAGATACCCTGGGCGATATAACACACGCATTGAAAAATTGCCAAACCATCATCTGTAGATCTGTTTACACTCCACGCCATTGCGTCAAAACATTTCCTGACAAACTTCACCACATACAGTAGGTTCATTATAATAGCACGTCTCTGAGCATCCACCCATCACATGTTTTTACATCTGTGACTGCTACCAGATAAAATCGGTAAGTTGACAGAAAATGCTGGCAATGTCATGGTTACGTAACTCTATTTACATTTTACTTCAATTAAGCAAATAAAAAGCAGTGGATGCAAAGTTTTGTCAAGGGTTTCAAAGATGTTTAAAAACAAAGCACAATGTTTAAACAAAAACATAAAATGAAATATAAATGTCACTTTCCCATCCCACGGGATTTTCTCAAAACTAGCAATACGAAATACATTGTATCACGTGCACGCGATAGATCATTGTATCACGTGCACTAGTCATTAGATCATTGTATCACGTGCACTAGTCATTAGAGCTACATTGTATCACGTGCACTAGTCATTAGAACCTGGCTGTGGCAAAACAAACCACACAATAAAAGGGTTCATGAAAATTGGGCGAGCATTTGTTTTGTGGTCACCTGAAAAAGGGCCCACTAACTTTCGTTTCGGGAGTCTCGCATCACTAGGCAGTTGCACTAAGCCTCTAGGCGTAATATGTACTGCGCAGATAAAGATGGAAGTCAGCTTCAGAAAATCCCTACAATTTAGCCTTTGAATCACTTCATATAAGATAAATTCAAAGTAAGATAAATTCAAAGTTCTCTTTTCAAACCTATTTCATTGGACAAATCCCATGTGAACACATTATTTCATGGACAAACCTGGCTTAATCATACGCGGAACGCGGATGTTTGATATATACAAATGTCTACGGAGGTGTAATGTTTGAACATGTAAATCGTCACGTATGCGCGATTTTGTGGAACTGCTTTTTGACTAAACCGAAATCATACCTGCTGTGTTTTTATCACCTCACAGCTGTTTGTCTGAAGAAAGCCGACTCGGAAAGCGCTGCTCAGTTCATCGTGAACTGTCCTATCGGATGTCTGTCGGAAACGAGTAAACTGTGGGGAACTGACGTGTACACGTCCGATTCGTACATGTGCGCCGCGGCAATCCACTCGGGAATCATTACAAGTGAGTCAAGAACACTGATAGTCTGAAATCAATTGAGATCTAATGGACACAATAAAACGGACATATGCAACCGGATAACACAAAAACTAGAGAAGTTCATTAGCATTCAAGTCAGGGGCTGGGAACCTGCGACTCGCGGGCCAAATGCGGCCCGCGTGACTATTTGATATGGCCCGCATCAGAATTTTCTTTACCTAAGTTAAAGTACAACATCGCGTCAAAACGAAGCTCCATGAAAAGCATGCACTTACTGTAAATAGTAAATCAAGTGAAGTCACTCTTCCTCATAGTTAGATAAGGGTATAATTTTAGGATAAATCTAATGTATTTTTTCGGCCCTTCAGCGATAATGCGCAATTCATGCTACCTGTGATGGTAAATAGGTTTCCCACCACTGATTTAAGTATTTGAGGACAAACAATCATTTGAAGAAATGTAATGGAGTCATTCCTCTCGGGAATGACGCTGTTACTGCAAATGCGTGTTTCGACAGCGTTAGAGACTCTTCGCCCAATCCACACCAAAATTTGGAAAAGTCACAGTTGCAAGATTTGAATTTCGAATAAAACATTGTTTAACGTTGAAGATCATTCGATTCATCTTGATAAAGCACTTTGAAAAGACGAGCCTGTGCCCAGATAAAGTTGCATGTTCCGTTACATGTTTCAAAACTATTTTCAAATATTCTGGAAGTGCTTTACTAGCCAGTGCATGTCGATGAAGATCATAAAGGGTAGAAATGATGTGCAATGCCCGGTTATTTTCCAGAGTTGTAAAACCTGACTTCACTGTAAAGAAGAGGCGAGCATAGAAGAGGCGCCTTCTATGCATAGCGAGTCAACGTGAATCCACGAGTTTATTTTGTTGAAATAATTTTTTTCGTTTTTTCCCGATCATCAGTGACTTCGCTAGACGTTCGACTTTCGCACATCAAGGACGCAGTCTTTCAACTCCACTGCATGTAAATATCGACAGTAAGCCAACAAATACGTGCAGTTCGACACGTCAATCGACTCGTCTAGCTGAAGGGTGACTGTTGCCTTATTACTTCCAATTTCATCTGCCACACAATCTAAAATATCACAAGACATAACACTTACACGAAAATACACTGTATTGTTTGATAAATACTTTTTCTGAAATTTCTTCGTTTGTTCTCTTTTCTATTACATTCATAGTGTACAATTTGATAAGTCACTCCCCAGTCGTATGCGGTATCTTTCCTTTGGCTATTACAAAAGCAAAACGACAGGATGCTTCCAGTCGTAACGTGTCTTCAGAAATGAACTTGATATAGGCAGAGTTCCTACAGCACGAAATTGAGCGCAATTGGTCTGCAAAGACATGTGGTTGTCATGTACGTGTGGTATGGAATTATGCGAGCTTACAAAATTGACGGCTTCATCGAACCATTACCAAGCACTTTGGAGAAAAAGAAACACTGAGATTTTTGAACATCATTTGTTTTCATGAAGTCGACGATGTCCGCGTATGATTCCCGCGTATGATTCTGAATAAGTTATCTTCTTCAACATAATAACTGAGAATATTGGAATCTGCATTTGTTAACTCATGAATAGCTCATTCTCCAAAAGGACTAAAAAAGGCTGTCCACTGTCCAGTTTGTAGCATGCTGTGAAAAGAAAGGGAAAAATGGGGCAAGAGTCTCAACCATTGTGAAAACAGTTAAATTTTTGCACAACAGAGGATTTTTAATTCTGAAAGTGTTACAATCTCTGACGCACAAACTCCAAATGAAGTCGTGAACAGAAACAGTTTTGCACACATGAAGTGCTCAAATGAACCTGGTAGCGTTTACATGTGTAAAGTTTAACCAAATAGAGAAACCTTATCACTAAGCATAACTCTGAACCATAATCCAAGAATGCAACATCTCCAGTTTAAGTGATATATCCATAAACCTACTTCGTAACAATGCTCCATGACGCCTAACATTAAGCATCTCATCAAACTATGAAGAAAACACTGTCGGATGTGCTTTTGTGTTTTGTCCTGTAACTAACTAGACTACTAATCCAGGATATTACGTTTTGTAAAAATTTATGAAAATGTACGTTTGGTATAATTTATGATTCAGTGCATTTACCGCCGAGAAAGATGAAATTGACCCCTGGGGTTCCCCAGGTTAAGAATCAATTCCCTGACCTATTCGACAAATCCGAACTGACTGCCAGGGTTGCGGAGTCGGAGGAAAAATATCCCACTCGCGACTCCGACTTTCCAAAATTTCCGACTCCAACTTTCCAAAATTTCCGACTCCGACCTTTCCAATATTTCCGCCTCCGACTCCTTAACATAAAGGGAATGCAATTTGACTGTTAAAATCAATGGAAATCGTGGTACACAGCAAGAATACTCTGTTTCAACAAAANCTGCNAAAGAAATTGAACCATTTCAACACGATTCCCAATTTAGGAGAGTGATNTAAAAAATGATCCAATTAGACATCCGGAGTCGGACAAAAAATCCGACTACGACTCTCAGTGTTGTAGGAATCCGACTCCACCCAAAAACCTCCGACTTCTTCAGACTCCGACTGCGGCTCCGACTCCGCAACCCTGCTGACTGCATCGACTATTTATNTCTTTCAAAATCCNACTCATGCCAAGCCAATTGAAAGCATATANTCCNCTTATTCAGTTGTTAGTGCTGTTGTCCGCTTTTGCCTTCCCCATGCTTACCCAAAAATACGTCATNANATCTTANTTCAAGCATTGCAATTGCTNTGATATTTCAAAGANACTGGAGGCTCNATCAATGTCTATAAAANTCCCGGACTANCATCGTATTCTGGTACAACGCGATTTGGAATATCCAGCAAATCATACGGTTCATGGNCTTCGTCTTTTNAATTCGCAAGTCCANCAGCACAAGGTAAATACAGTGGTACAACTGCATCCAAAATCTTTTTTTTCAATANGCAATGAAATATTTTCTAGNTGATTTTAGTAACTTTGCCTTTTTNTAAATGGAAACAGAGTGAAGTGAATTATTGGTAAATGTGTGCCACAACAATATGCTTTTCTTCTCGCTGATTTTGTCCTTATTTGGCCAATTCGCTTGTTTACTTGATTCCTTGAAAATTATTCAGTGCATATGATGGCAAGAAGTGTGTTATCCATCACACGGCTTAACACCGAAAGTTAGATGTATTTTGCGACGGTGAGTAACGTACACACATGTTCACAGAACGACGAAGAAAATTTAAAAAAAGCGCAGCAGTTGACAAAAACACACAAGAAATAGGCCTACAGTCTTTACTGTGTACGGTGGGTAATTTTAATTTATATATATTTTTTTCCGAAGCTCGGACATCGACAAACACTATGGTTATCTGGTCAATATTTACTGTGAAATGTCTTAGAGACCAAAATGTAAATAGTAGTACAACAGAAACTCACACGTTCCAAAACATAAAAAGAATTACGAAGAAACAAACACAAAAAATGAAAGCAATACCTCATGAAATGTAATAGCAGCTAATGAAAATGAAATATGTTTTGCCTACTTAATACTGTGAGAATACGAACTCTTATAATCAATGGCAAAAAGTGCTTAAGGGTATAGCCTTTAAATTTTGATCTACCTTATTCCTAAAATAAGCTCCTCTACACGAAATTTATTTTTTACCGGCATTACTTGAAACTCGATGAATAAGGTAATTTTACATATTAGCGAATCTGATTTGATAAGAATGAACAGAAGAGGTTTATTGAAAATATTCCTTATATATTTCTGGTAATTGTCCGTGGTGAAATTTGTGCATAAATTTTGCTAATTCAAATTGATAAATGTCATTCAGTTTCAATATTTT
>JGI24158J21664_10011243_pt1 | contig 11908 bp, 9 predicted proteins | sample Ectturendosymbi3_FD_21664 | JGI IMG/M metagenome (IMG submission 21664) | reverse complement strand
CATTTCAGACGTAATCTTGCAGATGCCCGGGGCTCGGTTATTTTTCAGAAGTTGCACAGCCTTTTTTACCTCATCCACGGTTACTGGATCGGTGGAGCACTAAATTTTATTGCCCCCTCTGTGGATACTTCAAATTATAAGCATTATCAACCACAAAAATACTTTATTTTCGAAGTTAGACAAAATTTAAAGTAACATGAACTTCAGTGTTTGTTTTTTGTATGCATCCACCTTATTTGCAGACTAAAGTTTTTTCGCATGTTTTTATCGCGTAGGTTTTAATCAGATCCTTTTGCATCAGTTAATCTTGCAACAGACGAAAAGCCGGTTTCGCAATCTAAACAAGCAAGTTTACCATAAAAACCAACAGTTTGAGTTTAAAGTGGTGGCTTTTAATTTGGGAATTTTGGACAAAAATTACGGCGTTTCTTGCGTTTTATACCAAGTTTTGAAACCTGAAATTTTGTGATGACAACACAAGTGGCGTAGTTAAGACGGTAGCCCCCGAGAACAAATATTTGTCAAAATTGCTTGACTTTGTCAGAAAGTTACGCTAATGACTGAAAAAGACTTGCAAATTTGATTTTCCAGAATTTCGCCTACGTTTAGGGCTTCCCTGCCTCGAGCATTAAACCACCGTCAACAGTTTGAATTGCTGGATTTTTACACAAGCAATGTGGATAGAGCATTCCATCTTTCGTTCGAGGCGAAGGGCTTGAGTCATGACTGGCCAGAGTAAGAGACTAAGGTCCGTGGATTATAGCGGAATCGCTTGATATTTTGCTCACAGATATGATGAAATATAACCATTCAATCCAACCACTTAGTACTAAGTCAGATTGATCTTCTGTATATACCAGGATCAACAGCGAAGTTGCTTGCCTTCACCCCATTACTGACTTTGGAACAAACAAAAACGTTGTGGAAATACATTTTTAAAAGTTGATCAAAACACACAAACAACCGTTCAAACTTTAGAAAATAGAAAGGAAGGTGGTCTTTTCCTGCAAGCACCTCACAACTCTACTCAGCGAAAACAATTGTTCATCAAGAGTCTTCTCTCACTGTCATTTGCCCACAACATTTCGATTTGTTAAGGTACACCCGTAAAGCCTCGTCTTTAGAGTATTATTTCATTCACTGAGAACAAACTTTCAAGAAATGCAGCAAAGCATTTTCAAGCCGAAAGACAAAGTAATCACTTTGATGTAATTCGGCAAGCAACCCGCACCGCACAATAACCTTGTGTGGCTGCGGACAAATTCACTCGCTTGTGACAGCGAACTCGTAGCCTTTGCGTCGAGGAACGCCGGCGGCCAAAGCTTGTCTCCAGCATCCGGTTGAATGAAATGTGAGTAGAATATCAAATACTGTAAAAATGATAAGGTGTTCATCTGACGTCAGCACAAGTCAAGTCATGTTTGCGCTGCAAGTACACAGTAATAAAGCACAGACCAAACCATAACACTTCCATCACATATAAAACGAGATTCCATACATTCAACTTAACGGCGTATCAATCAGAAAAAAGAGCGGATATCGTAAGCTTCTTGGGAAATGATGCAAAAAGCAAGCATACGATTTCAACGTAGAAGCTCCTGTTGAACGTTTGTCACATTACAGTTTCAAGCTTCTTGCGTTTGACAGCCCACCAATAGGTCCCAGTACGTTGCGACTTGTGACCACGTGCCTGGACGATTTTTAACTGGATATCGGTTGTACCACTGTACCAGGCTGTTTCAAAAGATGCGCGTTTGGGTTTTCAGCTTGATCACAATTTCGTTCAAGTGTCGGGCAAACTATAACTTTGCGCTTCCAATGTTCGGCGGATCGCGCCACTTTACAGTGATCTCTGAGGCTTAATACAGGCTTGATAATTAAAAGTATTATTTCTAAAGTAAAATACTAACGCGCACGCTAATGTCAAAACGATCCCACAATGCCATATATCATTCAGGTCATGAGTGCCCGCCATCAACAACACTTCGAACAACCGGATTGACAGATGGCCCATAAGCAGGGGTGTAGTGCTAAAAACAGAAGTGTGGGAACGCACCCAAAAATCTGGCCATTATCAGTAATTACATTATGCTAAGGTGCCACGCAAAAGATAGCTTGTCATTTGTTCATTTATGCGACGTCTGGAGCTGCATACAAGAAATCGGAGTAAAAATACGCATCTTCAAGCCAGGTTACTATGACAAAGTGTGGATACGTGTTCCGGCATGTAATAAAAGGTGTGGGAACGTCGTTCCTACCCTACAACACCCCTGCCCATAAGTAAACATCGTTTTTGTACCGCACCTTGATTTATGGAATAAACTGTCGAATAGTTTGCTCGTCCTTCGATGCGTCGCATGTATTCAATGACGGGTAAGCGTCGCGTCTTGAAACCACGCTCGTTTGCGCCATCAAGTGTCAGTTTCTTGATCACCGTCTCATCCACCAAGCCACCCATCACGTAAACTGGTCCGGGAAATACAGAATCAAGAGCTGGAAAAGGAAATCCGCACATGTCAAGTGTACGCTTGCTTAATCCTCGCATGGAAGATAAGCACTACAACCTGTCCATGAACGTTTTATTTGTCGCAGCATTCCATTTTCAATCAAAATGCTGCACGTACCACAAATCGAGAGTGATCGCGATTCGGTTTTCATTGTGTGAACGATTTTAAATCAAAACAAAGTACTACATACCTCGGCATCAACGAATAACAAGATATAATGCGCTTATAAAGGCTGCACGAAACCTTAGTTCAGAAACAAAAACAAACATAAGAATTCGCCACACCAGCACCGAACGCGTTGAAACAACGGTGTAGGGAAAAGTGATAAGGATAGAGCATCCCTCACCGATTTCGGCGTCAGGGGTGAGGTAGACAATATCTCGATGAACAAAGTGTTCGTAGTAAGGTTGAGTTGTCACATCAATCAGATAACTTTCAAATCCGTCATGCTTACGAAGGCATTCGTGCCACAGGTTGCTGTTTCTTGAAAAACCTTTGACAACACACGCCAGTACTTGTTTGCTGCCATGTTTCCGTTTCAACTCAAACAGTTCAGATTCAGAGTTGCGTGTTTGACAGACGTTCTCGTAAGCGTCAAAACAAACAAACTATGATGTCAAGTTTTGATGCCAAGCAGGAAATTAAGTGTATCTTCAATAGAAACGTCTTTTTCAAAATATTTTAAACGCCTGGTTCAAAAGGTTTTGACACACGAACAGTGCTATAAGAATTGAAACAGACAATGACGGATAAACCGAAGCTACAGCATAATTTTTTAAAACTTACTAGAAAAATACAGATGAGCTGGTTTTTCAGCATTTCGATTACTTCCATACAACCTTCCAAGCTGACCTGCCAGTTTATTGATTTCCTACAAAAGCAAACCAAGCGTTTATAACTGCACGTAAAACTTTCCACTTTAAGTGAACTCAACAACAGAGTTATTTGCCGAAACTAATCGAATGCCATCACCCAAATTCCCTTGTTTTTTTATAAAAACTAGCAAGTCTTTGCAACCCAACAAATGCGGTCAAACGCATCTGTGAGCGAAAAAGACACAAACCGTTTTTCACCAGACATGTTGATACGTCAGTAGTACATCAAAACAATCTGCATCATAATTGGAAAAAATGCACTGTACAAAAGCGTAGTGATCATCATGCAACACGGGACGGATCTGAACAAATTGGTCGACAGCAGTGTCTTCTCAAAGTTAACTACATTACATGAATTTACACGCGCAAATAGACGGTGAGACCACAAGCAATTTCAGCTTTTTATGAAGAACTGCATGTCCGTAGACTAATAGCGCAACTACCTTTTCGTTCATTGAACTTGCCCAGGACAAATCAACGCATACAGTCAAGCTGTTTCCGTCGTCATACATCACTGATTTTAAGCGATCTTGTATCATTTGTCTCTTCTCGATTTTGCGCTGAATTCTGTTGCTTTGAACGTCAGTCGCATTGTATATCTGCAAAAATGTTTCAAATAATATTGCATCTTTCACGTTTGTTGCAAATGACGCAATTCATAAAATCGATGTTGTTAACTTTTGCTGACGGATGACCATCTAACACACAGCGCAGCACATTTGTGTTATCGATCGCTGAAGTTGGAAATGTTATGGCTGTTAAGTGTATTTTGCGAAAGTAATGAAAGCAACACTTTATCAGCTCAAACAAGAAAGCAACAAAAAGCATATCCTAAAATTCCAAGTTAGTCAATGAATTGCAGCCCTACTTCCTTATCCCGCTGCTTCCTTCTTTCGTGTTCTCGCTTCCGCTTCGCCTTCTTGCTTTCGAGCTTCTTCTCGTATCTAATCATTCGTCGCTGTTGATTTTTCTAAACAATGAAGCAATTCGTGTGATTGAACAATAATATTAATAAAGCGATGCATCGAACTTCATTTCCGCGCTGACAAAACATGCCCTGTGCAATTGACGGTCATGGCGAATTCGCTGTTTTGCGCATACGGTCTTTCATCGCAGTAACAACGGCAAAAAGAGCATAATCATGAGCGCCATTATCGTTAAAAGCTAATTCATGTATTAAGCCTAATATATCGTTCACGGAAGACCAAGACTCAAATTTTCCAGAATCTAGACAAAGAAACCTTATCATTGATTTCAACGGGAAGGAAGCACAGCCAACTTGGCAGCAATGTCAGCGCAAGTGATTAACGTTGATACTTCAAAATCGGTTTTCACAAATCTTTTCAAGCAAAATTTTGTAACTCAAATGCTTTTCTTGCAGCTTGATGACGACAAAAAGTTTTTCAAGTATAGTCTAACCAAAAAAGTAAATAGCTTTTCAATGTGTGCCATCGTTTGGAACATCGTAAACCTTTTGACCCATCAAGTATCTCTAATATCTCTATAAAAAGTAAATGACACCTTTAATAGCACACATTTTAACCTGCAACAGTTGTTTTGTTTTATTTAGCTCAGTTTCTCATGGACCCCTTTTAGGGGCATCTCTCCGCTGATGACACCTGACAGGTCGCGACGGTAAATCCCCACAAAATTGCAATTTCAAACTGTACACTATTAATCGACCCCAGTGACGAGGTGATGGAGTGAAGATCCACAGAAATATCGCCTGACAGTTCCGTAGCAGACAGAGTATGATCACTTACGGAAACAGTTCTTGCCGGGGCGGCTTCAACAACAGGAAGAAGATCTTCGCTTGAGTCCTTTTGTCTCCTGTAAAAATCTTATTCTAGATTGCCAAACGCAATTGTCACTTGCAAACTAGAACACGGTTAGGCTTCATTGCCGTGGTTCAGAGGTAGATATGAGCACGGTAGTGTGTGGTGTGGTGAACTGACCAAACAATAGCAAATTTAACACAAGAACTGTTTAAGTGACCAAAAAGCGTAAATTTCGCATGCCAAAATACCAACTAAATGACATTTTGCAAATATCACCAATACCGTGTGAAATGAATTTCAACAAAAACAAATTTGAGAAATGCAAGGCTTAGTTTACAACAACGGAAAGAATTAAAGCGCTACAGAAACGAATGCAAAAGCCTTCGTGGATAAAGTAAAATTACATCCGCGTTTCATTGCTTTGCAATGCAAAGGTGGATATGCAAATTTTGTAAAGCTTTATTGTCAGGTGAGGGACGAAGGAAGGTCAAAACAAATAATCAACCTGTTGGGACGAATATACGGTTGGCATATCCAGTGAGGAAGTCTGTTGCCGTGATCCTCACGTGACCCGTCCGCTTCATCCTGCGTCGAGAAAAGACTGGTCATAAGTTGTTAGTCTTCTGATAGGAGATAAAACGCGTGTAGTGAGGGATTAGTGCCCAAGCAACAGGTACTAGGTACGTCACTGCAAGAATCAAATTGGCTCAAAATCTGCACATCAACATCAAACAAGGCTGTAATGCAAAACAATGAAATACTTTATTTTCTTGTCGACTTGATCTCAAAGCCTGCAGAGGCATTTCATATTCGAACCCACGCTTCATGATTTAAGTTCAGTTCATACATTTTGTGACGGGAGATTGACAAGGGCATGGTGAAGACTGGATGCTATGTCAGAGAATCATTAAGAAAAGCTAACTCTTATGTTGATGATTGTATTTACTCAAATTTGGGTCAAAACTGGAAAAGTTACCAGCACCTAGATTAGTTCACAGCAAATTTGGCCAATAAAATAGTTAAAATAAGTACATCCAAAGCCACCTCTAATAATCTCGCAACAGCACCAACTAATAGTAAATGATTTCAAGGTTACATGTGATCAGGCAGACATTTCTGGCTACACTTGCACGAGCCACATTGAAGTTTCTTAGTTTTCTACAGATTAAAGGAAGATTTGAGTTACGCAGAAAAGCACTGTATTTTTCTAAACCAAATGTCTAGCTCTACCTTCTCAAGATGATTTGCCTGTCAGGAACGTAGAGACCTATTTGCAGCCATATCGCGTAAGTGGGATATGCCTATGTCAGCTGATTTCTGCTGAGTATTATGTTGATGACATACTTGTTGGAAACTACATTTTCACCTTCCGACAAAAAAACTGCAATACTCCATTTAGGATAATGGAACAAACTTTTAAGCGGATACTTTTAAAATTGAATCGTTGCTGTCAACAAGCAACTATCTCATGAATAAAATGTTTTGAAGTAGAACACACTGCGTTTCCACTACAAAGATTCAAACATACTTTTTGGAAAAAATTCAAAATATATTATCTGGTTCGTCGCAGGCCCGAGATAACGATTCTCAACTACAAAAAATGTGCATGTCTCGATAGCAGCACTTTAGTTGGTTTTGCCACAAACATCGATATTGAGAAAATAAATGAAATGACCGTGTCAACGCATTAACACAACAGTGACTTGTATGCATGTCAACTTACATCAACAGGAAATCAAAAAAACATGTTCCAGAAATAGTAGTAGTATAGCTGTTCCGCTTCAATCTCATAAATGAAAAAAAGCGTCCTACCTTTACGACACCATCCGCTGAATACAACCAATACTCAAAACAGTGTCGTTTTCGAAAATGGTTGCGAATGATTTTATGCACATTTGGCAAGAAACAGTGACCGAACACACCAATACAGCATGTCGCGAATTCTCCTTCAAGAGTCAATGAAGGTATGCATAGAAAAATTATCAACGCTGCTGTGTTCATAGCACTTCACGTCATATCAACGCTTTGACAGTATGTTTGCATCTTTTCAAATAATGCGTTCAAATTACCTGAAGACAGCGTTCTTTCAATTCCTCGTTGCACTCCACAAGGTCCTCAACAGTAACAGCTTTCCCAAACTTTTCCCTCATGTCTTTGTGTACCTTCAAGTCAAGTCAAAGTAAAGAATATCTAACGCAAGCAACTACCGACCGCGCCAAAATCACAAAACGCTTCCACCGTGATAAAGGTACACAACAAATTGGACAATCTGGCAGATAGCGGACACTATACTGCATGCGCAACTCGAAATATTATTTTACAGCTGCTTTTAAGCAATCGTAGCGCACGACACCTGAAGAATTTATGCCAATCATAGCTAAGCCATTAAAAATGAAAGCCATACCTACCGTCAGTGCATGTGCCCATAATCGAAACAGGTGAGCCCTAACGCATGAAACAGAGCAGGGGAATCGTCGTACAAAGCTAAAGTACTCCTCAACCGCTTCGTGCACTCTCGGTTGATTTCCTTTCAAAACAAATTAAGAGGGTAGGTGATCACGTTCCATGTAAGAAATGCTATGAGCTCTTAGATAATCCTTTGAAGAGCAAGCGTCACATCAATCGAAAAGCTCACTGATATCTAAGTTTGATGCATATCTTTTACGACAACCGTAAAGATTGAATCCTTGAAAAGCAAGAAAAGTGTTTGCTATGACTATCTTCAACCACAGTGTTTCAAAAACGACATCTCAGGCTTCAATCTGCGCCTTTACAGCTAACCAAAAGACTTTTACAACCTTCCGGGTTGCGAAGAGAAATTTCCTCAAAGTTTATTCGTCCGATCTCGCGCGTGAAAACTCGCGATTTTTTTCTTTTCCTCTTTTGGTTTCACTGCAGGAAGAAGTAATGGCCGCGCACGAATTTAACTCGATGACGTCTTTCCTTTTTTTGTTTTTATGTATCATAACCATCGACCAGTTTCAATATTGCTGCGGTAGAGTACCGAAAGCAACGTTTCTTTCGCTATCAGTTATCATCGGGCCAACCAAGCAGTCAGTATCAGAAGATACTTCGCCCAGAAAAAACGTACTGATGTACACAAGTCTCTGTAACGGCGACCCAGTCGAATCAAATCGTAAGGTGTTCTAAGTACAGATCAAAGCACAATAAATCTACAGTACATCAAGAGCTTGTTTTATTCCCAGAAAAACTAATTTATGATTTGAATCGACTGCGTCGCCCTTGTGGAGACTTGTTACTGAAAAGTAGACATGTGCAAATCCGAATTATCGCAAAGTTGTGAAAGCAGAACGCGGCAGCCAATTCCTCGAAAGCTCGTAGCAAGCCTACAGCCTTCAATTCTGTATATAAATCATGGTCCTAGCTTGCTGATGTCGACGGTAACATCTAGCAGCGATGTCTGATGATATTTTTAAACCAAACAGCTTACATTTATGGTTCATTGAAGGATTTCCTAGACCGAGTCCAAACAAAACTGCGACTATAGCTTGTGATTCCTGTGTTCACCAAGCAAAACGTAAAGGCAGCTACATACAAAAAATTAATATAAATTTTGAACCACCTTTGCCAACAAGCTTCCCATCGTGTGGGAAAGTGAAACACATAGTATGTAGCCAACGCAATGCATGTCTCGGTATCAAATACAGGCATACCTTCGAAAAGCATCGGATTGCTGAGGTGACCTTCCGCAGACATTACTGCATCTGCACCTGTTTCCTTCAAACATCGATCAATATCCTCAGGATATTGAATGTTTCCATTGGCAAACACAGGAATTTTCACGTTCTGCCTAGACAATCGTATAGCTTCAGCTTCAAACCAATTCGTTTTCACATCAAAACAGTGACGTTTGTATAGTATCAACAGTACAATGAATCTACATCAAGAACTACCAACGGTATCGACAAGTTGTAGGAAACATTTTTTCACTTCACTGCTTTGATGTGAAGCCAACTAGCTTTGCCCGTCATTGGACCTTTCTGATCAATGGTACGTCCATGTACAGTGATGAAATGGCAGCCAGCACGTTCCAACATTTTTGCATACTGCACGGTTTTGGTTATCTACAAAAAAGTGCTGGTGATACCGCCTGCTTTGAGGTCAGGAGAAAAAACACTTGAACCACAGGTAATTCTATTAGCATTCACATTCCAGAACGTGGATAAATTAGAATTTCCAGAAAGAGCAAGCTGCACTGGAAGCATAAGACTAAAATTAGTGGAGAATTCACAAAGAAGCAATAACAGCTTCATATGTTGCAACCTCTCCGTTGGTGTTGCATTGAATGTGCGATTCACCACGAATGGGATGTGCGCGAACAAGCAATTATAGAGTGATCTCGTCAGGTGATCCCTATTGGTGCTTGCTGCTACAGTGTGAAGTTCTGCGCACTTGCCTCTTGAGCTTTCCGATCACAACACAAACAACAAGAGCTATCTCACAAAATATGCCAGCAAGAATGGGCTTTCTTAATTCATGTTCCACAAATCGCATCCAATATTTTGCTTACATCTTTATCATGTAATATCCCAACAACATATTTTGCTTATCCAACCAACAAAAATATTTGCTTATCCAACCAACAAAAATAAGTATGAAGTGAAGGTGAGGAAATTTTTGTTAAGGGCAAAGATTACTGTTGGAAAATCAATCCATATATTATAAGCTATCAGTTTTGCAGTTAGGCACTTGCAAACCTTATGCATAACATTTTTTCAATCAGGCAAAAATCAAATACTGTTTAAGAGATTACATTCATCAAAGTCTTCGATTAACATTAAATTAATGGTACTTCAAAAATTCCTTATTCTGAAGCTCTTGACATTGTTAACAGCCTGACTTGGAAATAACAAAGATTTATGATTCAAGACAAATACTACCAACTGCTAAAAACAGTCAACCAGTGGCATACGCAGAAAATTTTCATGGGGGGACATTTCATTCATTGGCGTATGGTATCATTTGTATTTGGTGTGAGTTTTGTGTGATGTCATATTCATATTTTCCAAACCAACATTTTGGTGAAGTTAGCGCTGATCAACCATAGCAGACGAAATAAAGACAATTGGTTTGGATAAAGTAAACTATTGCAGAACACAATCTTAAACATGCATAGCAGACAAAAGGTCTGCAAAAAGTGGTGAGATGGTTTCTGGATGCAGATGATAATCCAGATTCTCACCAAAACCTAATTATTACTTTTTGGCCTATTTACAATGTTCCTTGAAATTTGCATGCAAATGTTTTCCGTGGTATTTGCGTTATATCGACAAATTAACAACCAAAAACGATGCAAAAATTAATTAATCACCTTTGTGCAGGTAATAAACATAATAAAGTTTTTGTAAAATATCAAGCTCAAGGGGGGTGTTTAGCCTCAACTCCCCCTTGCGTATGCCCTTGCGGTCAACTCAGCTGGCATAAAATTAAAATCTGCTACCTCTGAAAATATTCTTATTTTTGCTGAAACACCGATTGAGACTTGTTTGCAACAAGCTGATAGCATTTCATGCAGAAGATTCCAGTCATTTTGTAGAAAGGCTCCAAAATTTCCTTAAAGCAGAGAAGTTGCAATGAAGTTAGCAAATAAGCATATCACAACAATGTAGATCAGAATTACAAACAGCGAAAGAATTGCGAACTGCAACAAAAAGTACCAGCTTATATCGAAATGAATTTAAAAATCACAAACAGCAAACTTCAGTAAAGAAAAACTAGGTGTTATCTACAGTGCAATGCAGCAAGATTATGGGTAACTTGTAAATCAAATTTGTAAGCAAGTATCTTTTGTAGCTAACCGCATCAAATACCAAAATCATATGGCAACATATTCATGCAACGCATAAACAATCATGTATGTACATTATAAAACGATATCGCAACATGCAACAAAACTAGAACTCACAAATTTACCACAGTTTCTTCCTACTTAAGCATTTCACTTTTAGCCGCAATGTTTCACCCAAAATAACATCTTTCACACTCAAAAAATACTGTAAAAATTTTTATGCTAACATGCAGTCATCAAGGAAAGGGTAACCAAAACAACATAAGTTTGTTATAATGCAAATAAGGCTTGAGAGTCATTTAGAAAATCGATAAGTCATCAAAAATATCATACTTTTAGAGCAAACCAGCATTTCAGCAAGGTGCCCAGCAGCCTTTCCATGATAATCAAAAATTGTAATGAAACTCGCTTAAATAATTACAAAACAACATTGAAAAATAAAAACGCATATCTCAGTTACTTCAATACTTCCACATTTTTCACTCAGCTGTTTTTGTAATTTGCAACTCAACTGAATTATGCAAATACATATTCACAGCTTTATAAAATGGATTATTATGAGCAAAATTGGAACCACCAGGATATTAAAACCCATAACAACTTATGAACACAGCTACCTCTTCGTGCAATATGTTGAGGACACCCAAGGTTTAGATCAACAGCATCACAAAAGCTTTGTACAACAACAGCAGCCTTAACAAATTTTTCCACTGTGTTGGCACAAAACTGAACAACCAATGGCCTGTCATCACTACATGAAAGATCATCAAGTACCTGCAAGCAAAATAAAGCCAACACATTTTAGATATATATATTTTCACAAGAACATACACATCAAGTATATACAGGGTGTTTCACAATTGTTGAAACAAAGCGGCAGCTTCTAAAACCTTTATCGATGACCTTATTCATTTTTATCTTTCCAGATTGTCATAGGGA
>JGI24158J21664_10011242_pt1 | contig 11908 bp, 6 predicted proteins | sample Ectturendosymbi3_FD_21664 | JGI IMG/M metagenome (IMG submission 21664) | reverse complement strand
TGAAGATGTGTAATACACGAAACTAGTTTCCTTACGCAATAAATTGCGATAGATTCGCTTGGTGTGGGTCACTGTTGTGGCTTTACAAATATTGTAGACTAATCAGGTATCCATATATCTGGCCAATGCTTTGCATAGGGTAAGCTAAGTATTTTCAGTTATAAGTTTATTGAAATTTTGATTGTTTTATGAAGTTTGGACATTTAGTTGGTAATAATTGCTTGAAACTTTATAGCACAACAACAGTTCTTGCTTTTGCAATAAATGTGTTCGGTAAAACAAACCTGTACCAAAACTACACCAACAGAACAAAAAGCAGTTAAATTATTTTATACTTAATGTGATGGTTTCACGAAATTTAAATGCGTTTTAGAAGTCTGATGTGAGCAAATTTCATTTTCTTGACATGTGATACTTGCAAAGAATTACCTTTGTCCCCATTCCACAGGACGTGCTGCAACGTGACCAGTTCATCCATCCTCCCCAAATTGCGCACGGGTTTGTTCCGCAGGTCTCTGATTTCGTCTCAGTCTTTCCAGTGCACGATTGTCGATGGCTTCTAGTTCTGAGCCCCCCACTGCATGTAGCAGAACATTGGCTCCACTGACCCCACTCACCCCACCAACCGGGGTCAGTGTTGCACTGGGACTGTTCACGGTCAACAGACGCTTTGCAGCTGTGAGTTCTGGTTCTCACTGTTATTCCGCCCCCACATGTTTGTGAGCATGGTCCCCAGTTCCCCCACGTGTTCCAATCACCAGCATATGTATTGCACGTGGTTCTCTCGACTTGTTGCTCTTTGCAAGTGTGTGTGCGCGTCCTGCAAATGAACAGGTCATTGTGACGTCAGAACCGGACCAAGCAATCGATCACCTGATCTTCTGATGCAACGTGATCAGTTGAAATTTGTGCATTTTGCAGAGCAGAAAACAAACATAAACCGCAGAATAGATGGAGAGAGTTGTCATTCAGGAGCGAAATCAGCAACTTAGCGAGATATCGTTTTTCGCGCGAAACCTTTTTCACTAAACAACTCAATTAGTTTGCCGCTGACAGTTTTTAATGGCCAATGAAAACAGAAGATCTTAACAGGCTGCGGAGCCGTCGTAAACATGACACAGCTCCGGCTCCGGAGTTTTTCTCTTCTTGAACATGGCTGCAACTCCAGAGCTCTTAGTTTTTATGAGTGTGGCTCCGGTTCCGGAGCTTTCTTTTTTCATGACATGGCTCTGGCTTCAACTCCGGCTTGTGTTCGTTTTTACACATTGATATTTTGGGCGTCGGAAGGATTTTTTCCAGGGAAGGTTCAATAGCGGACTTTTCCAGAGGTAGCCATAAGGATTTCTTCAGGGGGGGTCAAAGTGGTTACATTTCTTTTTTCCCTCTCAAAACTAAGAAAACAACGTGTTTTTGCCAAAAATGTTATAAGAATGTGTCAAATTTCCAAATCCAGGGGGGCCTTGGTCCCTCCTTCCGACGCCTATGGTCTTGGTGTGCATCAAGGTTACTGGAAAATGAAATATATCTAGTACGCAAAACTGAAACAATGTATCACGCTTCTTTCACTAGATCAATCTGGTAGTTTGGTAGTTTTTGCGACCAGCACCTGTTACCATGGGAAAATCAGCGATAAAACAAAAATTACAGGTTTAGACGATTCAGAGGATAGTTACTAATAGTAAGGTTACTCGAGTTAATGGTAATTAGGGATGCATATAATGGAATATAGAATCCTTTCGATTCGAATCCTTCAGTATTCGAATCCAAACCTCAGAGTTTTTTCAAATATTTAGATTCGATATAAATTTGGATTAAACAAACGTGAAAAATTGCGAAGTTGGCAAAACAAATAATTTCAATAAGTTTTGCAGTAGCACTCTGCCCTCCTGAGTAAGCGAAAGAAAAAACACTCAACAAGCTCACGGTACTGCGCAGTGAAACGAGCCAGTCAAAAGGTTGGGTGATCGCTGATCGGCATTCTTAACTCTAAATCTCTGCGCTATCAGCTCACTTTGCTCCTAACAAACTATTCTGGAATAGGATTCGATATACTGGATTCGAGGTAAAGTTTCCGGAATATTTCAGAACCTCTAAATGTTCCATAACGCACATCCTAATGGTAATATAAACAACTTCTGGAAGAGCAGTTGCTGGTTTTGCTGTCAATTCCCGGTGACCTTTTGTTATTTCTTCCGACCAGAATCAAGAAAACGTCTGTTTGAAAAACTACATTTGTATCCGAGAATTTTTGACACGGTTCAGTCTCCTTTGACCAAGTGTTTTGCATTCCTTGCATGCTTTGCTTGTTGCAGACTTGGCGATGCCAGCTAACAGCGCTGCCCGAGCAAACCATGCAAAGAGCGCAAAACACACAGAACATTACCCCGTTGAAGAAGTTTAACGTCTAATTGATAACCTTTCAGATATTAAAGCTATACAACGTGGTGATATACAAAACACGTTTATTAAATTCTGGGAGTCAATTTTAGCACCATCTCTGACAAGTATTTTCATTCGGTGTATCAATGAAGGCACGTATCCAAACCGCTTTAAAACAACTCAAATGACACTAAGGTGCACCAGTTACAGACTGCTTGTGTGGGTCAGGCTGTAACTTAACTATAACTGTTAAATGATTAAAACAAGCTTGAATCATCGCAAATCATGATGATGCGAAATTTTACGTGAAATTGATTTCCTATTAAAAGTTGCTGATCGATTCCTTGCCTACCCCATCGCGGAGAGTACTTACTCGAATTATAGGCAATAAAAGCTTACATACTAGAGTGTATGCATATCTACAAGAATTTAATTTACTGCGAAAACCTCAATATGGATGTAGACACAGATCTACAACTGTTTATGATGTTGAATATATCCATTTCACTCTTTGAAACAATAGTGATAATGGCTTTTATAATTGTTCAATATTCATCGACTTATCAAAGGCGTTTGATACAGTTAACTCCACAATCCTTCTTGAAAAGTTGTACTTCAACTGCAGTATGACAGGAATCCCACTACAAGTATTCAGCAGCTATCTTTAAAATCATCAGCATTACACGACTATTCAAAATGTTAAATCTCAGCAAATATTTCTGGTGGAGTACCACAAGGTCAGTTCTCGGGCCACTCTTGCTTTTAATGTATGTGAAGGATCTTCCAAATTGCTTTGCTTTTCAAACGGTACTTTATGCAGATGATACTTATCTTATTGTGTCTCATCAAAATTTAAATATCCTGCAAGACTTGGTAAACTCAGAACTAGTTAATGTAATTAAGTGAATGCACCTAAATAAATTATCGATTAATTATTCAAAGTCAGGGTACATGACGACAAGATCTATGAAGCACTTATGCAGTCCCACTGAACTGACCTCTTTCAGTGTTTACGTTAACAATGTATTATTGCAGGGAGCGGCATGTGTAAAGTATTTGGGCGTGTTAATAGGCAGTAGATTGGACTGGCCCTCCCATGTTCATTTAATTAAAAGAAAACTTCTCTAGACCTCCACGTTGTTTAAAATTCGTAAATATCTTCCCGCTGACGTTTGCAGATTAACATACTTTAGCTTCGTTCATTGTCACTTACAATACCGCGTTGTTTCATAGGGTGCAGCAAAAAACTCTGTTCTACAACCATTGTCAGTATTACAAAACAACCTCTTACGCAAAACCGCTTTTAGCAAATATAGATGTCACATAACTCTTTTGTACACAAATTAAAAAATAATGAAACTTAAGGATATTTATTAACTCGAATTACCAAAATGTCTGCACAAACGTTACCACGGAAAATTACCAGAAATACAGTATAAACGAATTTTTTCAAGAGACGTATTCTGTTCATTCTTATGAAACCGATTTGCTAATATGTAAACTTGCTTATTCATTGAGTTTCAAGCAATGCAGGTAAAAAATCAATTTCTAATAGGTGAGTTTCCCTCTGGGCCAAGGTGGAACAAAGGTTAAAGGCTGTATTTTTAATTACTCTTTGCAATCAATCAAAAGAGTTCGTATATTCTCTCAGTAAAAATAAATAAGTAAGCAAAATGCATTTCATGTTTATTGGTTCCTATTAAATTTCATTTAGTATTACCTTCATTTATGTGTGTTTGGTTTCTTCGTATGTTGTTCTGTTTCGGAACATGTGAGTTTGTGTTATATTAATGTTTACATATTGGTCTTGTAGGACATTCAATACGACATCTTGACCAGATAACCTTAGGGTTTATTGTTGTTCCAGCTTCGGAAAAAAATGAAATAAACCACTATACAGAGCAAAGATTGTATCTTTTGTTTTGCTATCAGATGTAGCCCTTCCTAATCATTATTTCATATTTTCTTCGTCTTTATATGTATACTTTACTCTCATTATGTCTTTCTAACGTTCACACATTTGCATTAACGTAAGTGACAAGATGTGTTTAAAAGCCTTTTCGTCGAAGACACAGTATGGCTTCTAGCAAGAAATTCATCCTTGGCGTTTTCAAAATAGCTTAATACGTCTGATTTCGTATTTTTTGCACTCATAATGAGCAGTTATGAATGGCAAAGTAAAGCACAATTTAACGTACAAAGCTCAATTAGTTACTAATTCCCATTACATCTGCTGCTGGTAAACGTAATGTTTCCTAATGAACTTTGCCAGTTATCTGGTAAACTTTGCTAGTAAACCTAATGATTTCTAACACAAAATCCTACTTTAAAATGACGTGGCGAGCATTTTACGCTTAGGCCTGCAATAATATTTTATGTGAATCATGCTCTCACGCTGCAAACAGCATGATTACACAACTACAAAAGGTGTTGATATTATATACTTTCTGAATATAGCTTAGTTCTTTTCAGATCGCTGCACTACTACAGATTCGGTTTGATCATTCTGACTAGAAAGTAGGATGTTGTGATAGTTTACGTTTTCGTACTTCTAAAAGTAACACCACACCTGTCCAGCTACGATGCCGCATACTTAACGAGGAATAAAACAAAGAAACGTCAAAGACTCGCAGACCCATTGTTGCACTCTGGTGTCGTAACTCGTAACAATCGCACTTAGATGTGCTATAAAGAGCAACGTTTCGGTAAAGTAATTCATCTAGCTTTCAGTCAATTTGAGGAAAAGCATTAGCGTCCAGGAAGGAACCCGCAGCCGGAGCCGCCTCTCAAACGGCCACAGCTCCAGCTCCGGCACTCAAATTTTAAACTGAGCTCCGGTTCCTTCTAAATTTTAATCTGAGGTCCGGCTCCGGGCAAATGCCCAGGTCCAGCGCTCCGGTTCCGTAGCCCTGGATTTTAATTGAAAATAAGAAAGTTACAATCGCCAACATATAATTATGTTTGCTATTTGGACACAATATCAAAGGTTTTTGAATGATTCTACATATCTCATCATTATAGTTGAAAATATCTGCAGTGATTGCGACAAAAACACCCGAATATGTTGACATATTTGCTGCTACACAATCCCCAGGTAATCAATGCTAGATATATGGATGCCTGAACTTGAAACCTCTGTGCGTTATTGGATTATCGCGTTATTTCATGCAGACGTCACTTCTTACTTGCATCAAGCTTAATCAAATAAACCATTTCATCCACCTGAACTGCGTGCCTCCACTGCATGTTGCGGAACAGGGCGAGTAAGGTGTCCAATCATTATAATGACCATCGCCTGCGTCACAATCGTCGTATTCAAATTCACTCCCAGGACATCCGCTCCCTCCTGGATTTCCGGCCTGGCACTGTCGACGCCGAGAGCGCCTCCCTTTGCCGCATGAAGCCGAGCAGGGCCCATAATGTGTCCATCCAGACCAGTATGGGCAGATGTCTGTGTTGCATTCCTTTATAAGGGTCAAAAGTTTAAGTTTTGTTAAAAATTAATACAAATAAACAAACAAAAAAACAGAACAGGTTATTTGACGTATTATACAATTCAATTAAAAGATTCTTCCTTGATAAGAGAATATAAAAACGCAAACAACAAACTGGAATTGAAAGTGCGGGTGACTGATGAACAAAAGCTGATTTAATAGAAAAGCGATTTCCAAATAGTAGGCAGCATTCCAAACCTACGGGGCGCTTTCTTCATCAGATCAAATGTGCGCGAATCTTTTCGAAACAACTGGACGACAATGATTTCAAAGTTTGCTTATTTCTTAACGTAATTCTAATCATCGCAATGTATACAATGTTTCAGGTTTGGAATGAGACTACCTGCTAATAGCCTATCAAATGATCATTTCATTGGTTCCACCGATTTATAAGAACGCTCTACAATGTTTTCTAGATGTGTTGCAGAGTGATCTACCTCAATATCGCGATAAGTACACAGTAGTAAGAAAACGTAAAAACATCCGTTAGGTTAGGGCTTCTTTCAAAAACCTATTAATGCATTGTATAATGTGCATTGCATTCGGTATGTAAACCATTCTCCGTCTACACGTCACCATTTCCATGATTTTAATCAGATTTGACCCCAAAATTTAACTTGAACTTTACGTGACACCTGAGTGTCCGATTCGTCAGGTAAACCGCATGTATGACTTCTTTTCCTACTCCGAGATCCTCGACCGCAGGTTGCAGTGCATGGAGACCATTGAGTCCATGGCAAGTATGAACCTTCATATGTGTTACAAGGTTCGACGTATTCTTCAGGATCCAAACCGCACGTGTGAGTCCTTCTCTACAGTGCAAGGTTAAAGCGAATAAAGAAGCAAGAAAACAACACAGCTGATTTTAACTATTGCTTTCTTTAAAACATTAGGCTAAAACAACTGTCACATTTTTATGATAATTGAGGTGTTGTTTTGCGAGGGTTAAATGTCTAATAAAAATCTTTTTTCTACGAGGTTTTCCATACTTTTGTTAAGCAAAATGAAAGCGTGGTATGTGACTCAGCCATTTCTGTTGCACATGAGAGATTAGGCTTTTTCAGCAAAAAACGTTCTTGTATGAAAATGCAGATGAAAAATTTCCATATTTAGAGAATTTATTTTGGATTTGTTCTCACCAACGTCAACCACGGCCTGCATAAGATATCTTAAGTAGGCCGTGCGTCAACGACTACCGTTCCCAATCTTTCTTATTGTTGCAGACATTTAAGTAGATGGATTTGTCTCGCGGATCCCGTCCACCAAATAGTTTGGTTTGCAAACACACGAACAATTTTATGTGATAAAAAGTTTTCACTTTTAGTTTCGGAATCGTCGATCTTAGACCATGTCAATCGTTTAATTGTTTCTTCAATAATTTGTTCGAAGTAGGTTGGTCAACCAATCCTAAATCACATCGTGTTGGTGATTACTGCGTTGCAGAATAAAATTTCATAGCTTCAGTTCAGTTTCGTTGTACTCGCTTTTGTATATCTTTCGGAGTGTCACGAGTGGTATGTGGCGCCCATCTCCGCTTGTTGCGAAGGTTTCCTTGTACCCTCCCATCAACGCCGAGCGCGAGGCTGGACAGGTCACAATCGCAAGTATCGTTTTAAGTCTTCAGATTGACCCGACCTGGAATCGAACCAAGCACCTACCAGCTTTGTCAGCGGGTGCTCAACCAATTGTAAGACCTAACCCGTTGATAAAAAAGAATTTCTCTTGGGAACAGAGTGAAACGTTCAAATGTGTGAAAGTGTGTTAGGAGCAACAACGTAAAAAAACATCGATTTGAATGAAATAAACGACACGTCTTTTCAACTTCAGCGAAATGGATTGACTGAACAATACCCTGTGTGCGTGGCAGACGAAACAAAAAGGCAACGAGTATGCGTCAATCGCTTTTGCGAAGAAGAATCGAAAAACTACGGCAGTTGAATCAAACATAAAAAGTTAGCAATGCTCTGTATGAGGCGTTGCATATGACGTGGTATGTTACTGGATCAGATGTGACCTTTAAATAGCCTTTGATTTTACATGACGACCTTCTCGAATGTTTCCAATCAACAATAGAACTTAAAGCTTTTGGTTTGTCAAAGTTAGCACAGCAAGCAACGTTCTGAACATGATCATTTCCAATCAAGTATAAGGAATATACTGCATACAACAAGATTCGCAGAGCTTCGTCATACCAGGTGACAAACCTAAAGAACATTCACATACCCTCTTTCGAGTACCTCCTCCACAAGAAACTGAACACATTGACCAAAATCCCCAAGAATTCCAAACTCCCGGATTTATGTTGCAAGCTTCTTCGATGGCATCTACTTCACCTGTGCAGGAATGTCTTCGGGTGCGTGTTCGAATCCCTCCATCACAAGTTCTGGAGCAAGCGCTCCACTGTGTCCACTGACCATAATCACCTAGAAACACAAAAAATCACTCAAGTTTGCAAACTCGTTTGAGGTCGATGACAAAATTTTTTCGAAAAGACATTTGTGGTTCAGAGGTTCGTTCAGTGGGTGTGGTTCGGGCTTACTTTGAACAAAATCGTGCTTGATTTGCCTTTCCAGCTGGATTTAATATAGTTTCATCTAATCCTTCTTTGGAATAAACTTGGTTCCGCCCGAAAAAGAACCGAAAATATTCCGCAGCTTGTCTCAACACCGAGTTTAATGCTGCTTGGTGTGTTCCTATTTTCTCAGATAAACCGAAGTTGCGGCTTGGCACAGTAAACAATAAACATTGCGCAATTTCTAACCAATGAGTTTAATGCCGTTGTTGAGTGTTGCTTAAAACAAAAAAATAGGAAAATATTTTTCGCATACCTCCTGATCAGCTGCAAAACGGATGGTATCGTTTTTATCCTAATTTTTGGAATATGGATAGCTCTTTTTCACGTTATTGTGCATTGACAGGAATCCTTTCATAACTAAAAATCAGACAACACGATCTTACCAGAGTATATATGTCGCTACTGGGTAGGCACTATCACCTCTTGCCCAAATAGAATTACTCCTAAATCACATTAGTCATTAATAGCGTTATTATTTCACGTTTGTGTTTAAAAGCATATTGATTTCTCCCACATGCAAACAATGCCAACTTCCTTGAAACCAGGGTTGCGGAGTCGGAGTGGTAAGGGGTCGGAGGTATTTGGGTGGAGTCGGAGTCGGATTCCTAAAACACTGGCAGTCGGAGTCGGATTTTTTTTGTCCGACTCCGACTCCAGATGTTCAATTGGATCATTTTTTTACATCACACTCTTAAAGTGGAAATTCCTGTTGAAATGGTACAATTTCTTTTGAAACTTTTGTTGAAACATACATTTCTTGCTGTGCACCACGATTTCCATTGATTTTAACATCCAAATTTCATTCCCTTTATCTTAAGGAGTCGGAGTGGGGAGTCGGAAGTTGTGGAAAGGTCGGATATTTTACCTCCGACTCTGCAACCCTGCTTAAAACAAAGTAGATTCTAATGTAGGTCGAATGAAGAAAAAGCGTTTTCACCAACTTGACAATTATTGTCAAACTACGTTTTGCATACAAGAAAAAACAAAATAAGCATATTGCTCTGGGCAGAAAACCGAGCCTATCACGTAAGTTTAAAAGTTACCAAGAAATGTATTGCAAGGAATTGCGTCTGACTGGGGTTCAACGCCGCATGTGTGTTGCCTCGTTCGAGTAGTGATGCCTCCACCACAGCTTGCCTGTATGCAAACACAGTTATCGAAATGTAGTGTTTTATTTGCGATGGGATTAAACCAAAGACACAAGAAAGAACAATGACTTAAATTCCCTCCTCTTCCAATAATTGATACTTGTGATTCCATTTCATGACAATCTTTCAAGATTTCGTTATTGCTAAAGTGGTTATGGTTCAATATCAATCCCTTGTATTTGTGCAATCTCGTTTGATGTTGCTCATCCAAGATTCCCTGTCGAAGCGTCTGATCAACACCTACGTCACTGCACTCTTACCGAACATGGCGTCCATGATTTCCAATTAGTCCATACTCCATCACTTGACGGACAGTCTTTCGTTTCAACCTCATCACCAATACATCCGGGTTCTCCAGCACGCCCCAAAACGCATTCCCTTTTTCGAGTCCGCACACCTGGTCAGACAATGGTTTTTGGAGTTGTACTTCACAACGACGTATTAATTCGCTTAGGCCTACACCTTCTACGAAGCAAAATGAAGAACATTGAAAATACCACAATTGTTTTCAGGTTCGTTATGCAATGTTTTCCAAAATCTCCTACCATTCACCGCAGCACTCAATTTAACATCAAGAACAGGATTAGAGTTTCGATTTTTAAATTTTTGGTACGGCATCTTGTCGGCTTGATCAGGCAATATGATCTCCTGGAACTGATTAACATCAATTTTGATTTAAGCGAATGTATAGCATCAACAATATATGTTATCGTATTTGTTGTCGCACGCTGCGCCTGCCTTGGAAGCAAGTAGTAGTACAGGCAGACCATTCGGTCCATCCGGACCAGTAGGGACATCGCCGCAAGTTGCACAACTTGGTTTCAGGAGACATGCTTGAGCACGTGTTCGTCCGGGTGCGTGTCTGTGTGCCTCGTCCACATGTGGCTGTGCAAGCACTCCAGGGCGTCCAGTTGCTTGTTACACCCGCTGCAAAACGACAGGGAAATTACTTCTCTGTTTTAAATGTCGACCCGTACGAGAAGAATAGGTGCGCGTGATCGAGAGGTTATTTTCGATAGGTAATGCATGCAACAGTTTCTTTTATTGTAATGGATAGAAGCTTGGTTTCATGATGTCTGTTTAACAGCTAATAACTAAAACAGTTGCACTATGTCGAACACCATGAAAACCACACTGGAAATCGACTCGGTAAAGTGATAAGCACAATCAGAATGAGAAACCAGAAATGACTAAAACGAGAAGCAACTGTAGATCATCAGGGAGCCAACGACTGAACCGAAATGAACCGTGTCGATGAGAGTTCTGTTGAGCAACGTCTATGGGATTTTAACTTTAGTCGTGAAGACAAATGGTTGAAAAAAAAATCACGGCTTTTAGGGTTGACAAGCACAAAACCGTCCTGCCGCGAATCGCTCGACGTTTTCATTACTCGTTGTTTTGCTCTTATTGTTGTTTTTTAGCTGTTTTTGTGAGAGATTCCTGACTTATTGCGAAAGTGGCTGCTTGCTTCATTTACAGTGTTTTTCCTACTTGCTATGTTTCGTCACATTTGCTTGCTATGTTTCGTACGCAAAAGTAACATTTGTTTGCCAGTAATTGCATTTCGCGTGTATTTACACATTTTGTCAATTCAATAGAGCCGACGATCCTGACAACATGAAGAAAATACATTTTCCTCTGCACCTACGTGAGCTGGTGTTTTTGCTACAATCGATATGCGCACAAACCGAAACGGCCTTCAACATCTGAAAGGAAATCTGAGAAGAAATATTATGAAACTCTGCCGAACAAACAAACAGTACTTTCTTTACCACTAAACAAGTGCTAATATTTTCTTCACCTAGCTTGAAAACCGTTCTGGTGTGACCTGCGCCAAATCTGGCCACAGTGAGTTTTGCTGCAAATAATACATGCGAGTAATTTGTTTATATATGTACACTTTCTTGTGTTGAGATGCGCACGAACACTTAATGTTTTCAAGGCGTTCAAATATGACTGTTTTTTCGAAAATTGACTCCTGCTCTTTTCAATGAACATCGAACTGCAAAGAACAAAAATGCAACAGGCTTTTTGAAGCCGTAACTGAACTGTCACATAAGTCGTAACCGAATCGTTACTGGTGCTGGACACCCCTTCGACGTCTTCGAAAATAATAATGTCTTTGAAAATAATGATGAACAAAATTCAATTATAATCTGACGTCCAGTAATCTGACGTCTGATTCAATAATAATCTGACGTCCACCCCTTCGAAAATAATAATGTCTAATTTTTGAAAAATGAACAAAATTCAATAATAATCTGACGTCCAGATCATAGATCATTCAATATAAACCTGGGAGCCTTTGCGAA
>JGI24158J21664_10011241_pt1 | contig 11908 bp, 8 predicted proteins | sample Ectturendosymbi3_FD_21664 | JGI IMG/M metagenome (IMG submission 21664) | reverse complement strand
GTATTGTCTGTTTTTATCAACCTGCGTTCTGCAGAGTGTGTGTGTTCATACTATGGACTTCGTGTCTGCTCATAAACAAATAAATTAAATTAAAATTTAGGCAGTGGCTACAGCTCCGCCTATGGTGTGGTGTGGACCTTCATATTTATTATTTGAAACCTTACATCTGCCACCTGTAACCTGATAGTAATGCACAAGGAGAGTGCAGTAAGCTTGGTAGAAACAACCATAACCATAATGCTAACCCCTAAACTGAAAGCTTGGAAACTTTTGAAAAAAAGTCTTATGAATTGAAACGTGCAACTAATATTACCAAAACGAAAGTTGCCAAGGTAAGTAGCGAACTGAAAACCTTTGGCACAGCAGACCTCAAACACATCCACTATGATGTCATTGCTGCTTGAGTGACAAACTGAACGTTTTATTTGAACTGTGTCATGCCAGGCAGATGAATAGCCACTATTGTTTGTTTAATTCCTAGTTACGATTTTTTTGTAAGCAGAATATCATGTTATGTAATAAACCAACAACAATTACAATGAGCAGTATATCTATGTTCTTCTGAGAGTAGCTAGCACTTGACATACCACAGATCGTATTATTCCGTGAGGCTCCTGGCTACATTAGCTCACACTGAATCAAACACATGCACAACTTTTATTTTTGTTCTTGTCTAGTGGATTAGGCATGTGTAATAGATAAAACTTCCACATTTGTATAGTAATCTGAAGGAGTTTAATCTGTCCATTTAAGCTCCCCCGTATGTTATCTAAGTTTTGCTTCATATAATGCGCATTACAAGCCGGCGCACTTTATGAAGAAAGAACAGCTGAGCTAGCATTCATTTTTTGATATTGCACCTCTTAATTCTGTGTGCCTTATGTTCCAAAAAAATATGGTATGTGAAGACCACAAAACTCTTGACAACATTGAGTGAAAGCTAACTGTAACTATTATGAGACAAAGCATGTAAAACAACGATAATAAAATATGAATCCTTCATATTTTCCCTGCTACTAGAGCAAGTTCAGGAGATCAAAACACAATGTAAATAGAGGCCATGAAGCTTCAAAAGCTCAAACGCCAATGCTCTGTGAAGTGTCCTGAAAATGATATATGATGTTGTGGTAAGAGTACCTTCAAGGCAATTTTCTGGGTTTATGCTATTTCTAGGATGCTTACTGACCATAAACCCAACTTGAAACACATAAAAAATTATCGGCAGTGCCTAATGAGATGTATATCTATATATGAACAGTAACAGTTCTGTATAGCAGTCAGCCACTATGGAATGAAAGTCCTTTTTCAAGAAGTACTTGTGTTTGGCAGACAAAAATTTACGCAACTGGGTGCCACTTGAGTTCTGCATAGAAGAGAAGAATGTTTTGAATGCAAGACTGCTGTGTATATGAAAAAAATGCATGAACCTTGTACATACAGAAATGCTCAATTCGTCAATGGCAGTCCACTAAAACAATACGAAAAACATGGTTATAAGAAGAAATAAGTAAAACAACGTGAAAATAAGAAACAAATAGAATTAAAAGAGAAACCTTCTAGCGCAGTTAATTCAGTAGTTCCAAACAACTATTATCTATTTACCGCATGCACAGCACAGTAGACTCAAGTATATATGGCAGAAGCAAGGAACATACAGATACTTGAAAGAGAATGAAGATAGATAGACTCCCTCACATGATATTCTCCACCAAAACTAACAAATAAGTTGCATGGAGTCATAATTGCACATATGGTATGACTTCATTATGTAATCTTTTGTTATTATGTTTAACATCATCATGGTGGCTCACCCCGCTGTGCTTTAGCTTTGAATGAACAGTGGTGTATTGAAGACATAAACTTTTTTCTGCTTTCAGCTGCATGTTGAATGAATTTTTAGTAATTAATATGAAATATATGAAAACAGTTTGAAAATGTCATATCCATTTCAGTCAGCTGATTGGGTAAAGCTGGAAACAACTGGCTGGTGGACATCATTTGATGGGACGGAACATGAAGCTGCAGTAGGTTGTGACTTCACAAAACTCACGTTGTCTTTTATTGTTTCACTTGACACCAGTGCAGGTAGAAATTGTTGCTTCCACTTTCAACAATAAAATCTCATTACAGTCTTGGATAAGAGTCAAATTCAAACTACTTCTGTCCTGCATGAACACAAGTTGCACCCACTTAATGGCAACTCACTTCACGATTCACTGCTTTGCAAATCCAATCTTGTACACTTGTTTGCATCAGATAATGTGAAGGCAGCTCTGCACTAGCTGACAAATATTTGGAGGTGTAAATTACTTGCACCACAGTACCTAATAATTTTTAAAATGGCATTTCAACATAACTTTAGATTGTTGTGAGTGTGAACTTGCTTACTGTGATATTGCTGAATAAGCACCATTATATGGGTCGGTTCCCTATAGCGTTGTTATTAAAACAGGTTGATATCATACAGCAAATTACAAACAACTTTGTGCAGACCTACTCTGAAACAAACCTGAGTGTGCACAGGTTTACCTGAGGTGACGCTTTATTGATGCGGCACTGTTTTGCTGGTACAGATGGTCACCCTTCCCTTCAACTTTGTAACAAAACGTGTTAATCCTATTTCACATGATTAACAGAAAGTTCATGTCACTTGTGTTGCATATTTTTTCATGTATTTAGAGTAACTTGGTCCTCAATGCCATGAGAAGTGATGATGATGATACTGGTAGTGATGCAGGGAGTGAACAAGAGGAGCACCCAACAGTAGAAAGAACGAAATCAAATGTTTACATACCTGGCAACACGTCAACTTCCTGCAAAAGAAGAGCCTGGTAAGAAAATGCAAATCATTGAAATTGTAGCTGCTGGGTATAACGTCATCTGCAATGTCAAACGCCAATTTTTAATGTTACTCTGCAAATTCCAGTTTGACAATTTCTTTGATGAACATCTGTCTTTGCGCGTGGGTTTACTCTGCTAACTTCTGGCTGTTTTGAGATTCTAAATCAGCAGTTTTGGGAAATAGATGGTAAGAAGCAAGCCCTGTTCTGGGAATAATAAACGCAATTTCAAGGAAATGTTGCAATGATTTAGAGAAAAAGTGCACATGTTAGAAAGTAAAAAGCTTTCGTAGACACTGATGCAGTGCTAGAATATGAAAATTTTAACAACAGGTTCTATCTGAAGTTAGTGAATCCATAACATTACAAGTTATCATGTTAGTTTAATTGAAGACTATTTGTTTATGTTTCACCGTATTTACACTTTATATAGCATTGTTTAACAGTTGGTTGCAGGCAACCAATACCTGATTTGGTGAACTCATAAAATTTAAAGAACAGGTTCGCAGGAGCCGTTGCAAACCGGCCGATGAGCTGCGTAGAGCGTTGATAATATATCTGTGCCTCAGAAATGCAAACCATTTTTTGCAGGACACCCTAGTTATTTAATGTGTACGTTCGTTCAACGTGCTTTTGAACGTTACTTTCTAAAACCCAGGAAAGGTAATCAAATCCAGTGGAAATCTCTTAGTGTACAATTAAACTTACACGAAGATCCTTCGATTGTAAAATCAAGCAGATCCAGGCATACGCGTGTTCATTGGAACGTTGATACTGAGAGACTTACTTTGGGATCTTTTTTTTGTTACTTTAATGATTGCGTTTTGCTGTGCAGCATCAATAAAGCGTCATCTCAGCGATCACGCGTAAAAAGAAGAAAATGTGTCAAGTCTGTTGTCAAAGGTGATTCAGGTGCCGCGTGACTGTCTCTTATTTAAAACACTTTGAGGACCGCGAAGGCAACTGTAGTGACTATCAGGCAATTTGGTTCATAACTCGCCAACCGACCGCGCTTGAACAGTGGTTCTTAACCTTTTCTCCACCACGCCTCCCTTAAGTAATTGTCCGTTGTTTCAAGTCCCAGTGACGTTATTGGTACATTTGAAAAAAATGCAAGTGTCAATTTATCCGTTTTTTTCAAGTACACAAAAATCCGCTTCTTATGAGGCCTTGATTGACCCTCTAGCGCAGTGGTTCTTAACCGAGGGGGTGCCAATAAATTTCCAGGGTGCGCGAGCCCTTACGTGCTCTACAACACGGAAAGCTTGATCATTAAATTTACCAATAAATACATTTGTTTTTTAAAATTACTTAAAGTCAGGGGTCTTGCAACAAAGGACAACTACGTAAGGGAGGTGTGATAAAAAAAGGTTAAAAACTACTGCTTTAGCGCGATCTGTCGCCGGGTTGTGGCCGAAATTCGGTTCAAAACCAAGGGGCTTTCGCGGTCTTTGTATTATTAGTTACGTGCTGAAATTTTTCACCTTGATGTATTTAGAACAAGTTTTTTGTTTACAGTGTATTTTGTAAAAGAATAAGTCGTAGAAAAGTGTCGCCTGAATCGTAACCGTGCGCACTACCACAAGCAGAAGACCTTGCTAGTTTTGATGGCAGATAATTTTTTTCACGACCGCTTAACCGTAAACGGCAAAACAGCTCGCAAAGAGTTTGACTGCTGCGATGGCCTGGGTTGAAACATCTTGTCTTGGATGTCGGACGTGACTTGCACTTGCGCCAAATGTCCCATTCTCTCGCGAACAATTTAATGTTCATGATGACGCAATAGTTAACATCGTGTCGCAACAGTTCACATTCTAATGTTCATCATGACGCAACAGTTCAGTATCGGCAATGATCGTTCTGATCGAGGCAGTTTTCACCGAAGTACACGAGTTCGTTGCACGCTGAATCTATATTTTAACGTCTTCGCATCCACGCAAGTACAACTCAAGTTTGTCAAAACATCGCTCATCTTCCACACACTTCATGTAATTTTTCTGATTGATGCAGGCCAGGCAGGCAAGGAATTTTGTTAAAACGAACGTGAAACGTTTTTCGCTGGAAGCCGGGCATTATTTCGCTCTTTAACAGTGTTTGGTGTAGTTTTGTGCAAAGTATTCTAACGTCAGTTGTTCGGCGTTTCTCGTAGGAAATTCGTTTAAAGCGGACATTCGAACGGCAGATAATGATGATAATCATCCTGCCAAAGACACACCTCCATGCGACCCACCTGAAGAAACACGCACCAGTGACCCGCTTTCCAATTTTGCGTTAAAACCCAGAGGCGTGCCTTGCGATACTGTCCGCGACAGTGAATGCGCCAGTGATGGTTCCAACTGGGCCGACGACCCTGGCCAAGTACCGGCCGACCCAGGGTTTCACGAGGAGGCGGGGATGAAGTGCAAATTCCCGGAAAACATCACAATCCGATCCGTGACCGACATGTTGTTGACGGACGACTTTTTTCAGCTGGTAACAAACCAGACGAACGCCTACAAGCGATGGTGCGAGAGCCGGAACATCAGCGGAATGTTTCTGCGCAACTTCCGGCCCGTGACTGTCCCGGAAATGAGGGTGTTTTTCGCCATCGCCATGCACATGGGCGTGGTGCAAAAGCCCGAAGTGATTCATTACTGGTCCACGAAGAAGTTCATCGCCACCAGCTTCGCGTCGGACCAGATGTCCCACTTTCGCTTCGTCGCCATCTACTGGATGCTTCACTTGTCCAACAACGACCACTACGCGCCCGTCGGGCACCCCGATCACGACCCCCTGTATAAGATCATGCCCGCCGCCGACCTGCTGCGGCGCGCCTTCAGCGACGTTTTTGCCCCGACGCGAGAAGTGATCGCGACCGAGTTGCTGCACGCCGACAGCGACAGCTTCCTCCTGCACAACGCCAGCACGCCGCAAAAGTTCCACGTTGGCCTGTGGCTGCTCCGGGACGCCGTCACGGGCTACTGCTTCCACTTCGACATCTTCTATCGGGCCCGGCAAGAGCAGACTGCTGGCGAGTACCGCGCTGTGGTCATGAAGCTCATGGAAAGCTACCTGGACAAAGGCTACGTGGTGTACTTGAATAAAATCCTTACATCGGCGAGCCTTTTGAACGAGCTGTACGAGAGAAGGACCCTGGCGACCGGTACTTGCACTCTGACGACTGATTCCCTTCCTCGTCGGCTCGTAACGCGCAGTCTTCAGAACGGCGAAGTGTACGCGGCGCGCAGTCGCTGCTTGCTTGCATTACGGTGGAAAGAAAAGGAAAATATGGTCTTGCTTTCCACTCGAGCGGACGATAGCGGCCGTGACGTCGTGACGGACGGCGTCGCCGGTCGTGTCACGAAAAAACCCGTTGCCTGGTGCGATTATGACGAACAAATCGCGCGCGCCAACCGATTCGAGCAGCACCTGCGCTACTGTCCGTTCAAAGAGTCGAAGATCAAGTGGTGGAAGATCTTGTTCTTTCGCTTGTTCAACCTGGGCGTGTCCAACGCGTACATCATTTACAATCACTTGAAAGTGCGCGCCGGCGGCAAGCGATCGAACATGACCGACTTCCTGGCCGACCTGGCCCAGAGTTACGTCCTGGCCGATTCTGACCGCGTGCACGGCAACGAGTCGAACGTTCGCAGAAATTCCGGCGTGCATTTTCCGAAATTGCTACCGCTGCGCTCGGACGGCACGAGGAGGAGGGGCAGCGACGTGTGTAGACGCTGCGCGACCCTGACCGCTGCGAAAGTGGCGAAGAGAGAAGTATCGCCCGAAACGCGAATTTCGAGAACTTTCTACAAATGCAGCGTGTGTCAGGTGCCGCTCTGCTTGACCCCTTGCTTTGAACTCTATCATGCGCACGAGGACGAAAGCTTCGAGGAAGTGGTGTAGCGTTGCGTGGTAAGGCCAGCGAAATTGTGTTTCGAATGAAACCTTTTCTTTGCACAGCGATTTTCAAATCATTGCCGAAAAAAATGCGTCTGGATTTTGTGGAAACTGACGAAGTTGATCTCTGTTGTGTTTTTGATTTTGATTTAGAAAACTTATATGTCGATGAATGTCTTGCGGTATAACTGCGTGCCATTGTGTGATGCAAGTGCTTCAATCTCCTTTTTCCAACAAGTTGCACATTTGTTTCTACACGTCACAAGCCATACGTTTTCTCATTCGCTCCGGTGAGCTTCAATCTTCGTCGACGCGCACGTCCCGCGCAAACGCGTTTCCAAGTAAAGGTTTGAAGCAGAACCGTCGCCACAAAGTCTTCAATATAGGGGCTTTAAGTTTGCGCAGGGCGGGGCTTGACATTCTGAAACTTTGACAAAAACTCCATTGGTTTGCAATGTTTCATATTTCAGTTTTGGGGGCATTGGAGCTTTGTTTCGCCCGTGGTGACGGGACTGGTTTGAAGACCCCGTTTTGTTTTACAGAATCAACTTACTGCCAAACGCAGGGCGCGATATATGCACAAGGAAGGAAAGCGTTTTCGCCAGTAAGCAGGAACTGTTGACCTCGTCCTGTGTTGTCCCAAAAGTTTAAATGTCGCAACACCGTTTACGTTGTTCGTGCCTTGAAACACTTCTTGCCTTCCGGCTCTTTTGCTGCATTCGTTCACGTTTGCCTTTTGACGTGCAGTAAGTTGTTCCGTCCCTACTTTCTCAATTACGCACTGCTGTCGCCTGTTTTCGTCGTTTTTTCTGCGCCAAGCTCGACGTTTACTTATTTTGTGAGATGCTCAAGTAGCGCTGTGACTGAAGCAAGTGCAGCGCTGTCGTTTTTGTCCCACAACTTAAGTGTCTATCCCAACTGCAAATCTATTACGTCATGAACAGGTTTTTTTTTAAGGAAAATGTTAGGCACCCGGTATTTACCTGTAGGGACCCGATTTCTCTGATTCTAGGGACCCGATTTTCAATTCTAGGGACCCGAATCGGGTCCCTAAAACACCTTAAAAAACCCTGGTCATGAATGCCATGTCTTTATTAGTCGATGAATTGGAGTTTCACGTGGAACAACCCATCTTTCTTGGTTACTTGAAGGTGGTCTTTCGTTAATAATTCCAGTTGCGAAGCTGTTGTTTTTTTGGGTTACATCAGTAAGAGTTTTTCTGTGAGTTTCACTTCGTGTTATCTTTCTAACTACAATTCCTTCAGCAGGTGTAGCTTTCAATGACATGCTGGTAAAACTTACAACAGGCGCGCGGTTTCTGTTTAAAAAACGATTATTAAATATGTAATGAAAGTTACTGTTTGAAATTATGTGTCTTGTGCACACGCCGCGCTGATTAGTTTTTCGCTGATTGCATTCGAGGTACATGCAAGGGGATGATGTTTTCTGTTCGTGTCATTACGGAATTGGTGCAATACTGTTATCATGTCTTTTCTTCCGTTTCGTTAGTTACCTTAGTTTGAGATCAGTGGCGTGCAGAGGGGGGGGGCGGCCGGCCGCAGGCATCCAAAGAGTCAAATTACAAAAATTTAAATGCTGTGACTGCATGATTTTTCTGTTGTAAGTCTGCTAATACAAGCTGCATGGATTTAATTTTTCGAAACTTGTTTTGTTGTCAACACTAGTGTTGTCACAGACTTCTCTACAAAAATCACTCGATTCACAAAAAAATTCACTAGATCTGAAACAAATCCACTAGATTTAAAATTTTTAGTCGAAGTTTGCAGTTTTTCTTGAAATTATGTGGTTAATTACTTTATCACCAAAAAACCTTTGGATCATTTGCAAGTATGTTGAAATAACTCATGCTGAAGCCTGGAAAATGTCATACCAACAATCATCAGACTTACTTCAAGAGCTGAAAACGACACCACACCAGTGGCGCAGCGAGGCTAAGTGCCGCCCGGGGCCAACCATAAAAGTGTCGCCCTTTCCAGTTTCTACCCCCTCAATTTGCTTACAAGAATTTAAAATGAAAGAAGATCATGCTTCGTGCTTATCAAAGATATAAGGAATAATCAAACACACACAAACTGAAAAGGGTCTTGATTTTGATTGTTGATTGTGAGTCGTGCTGTTTCTAGTTGTCGCCACCTTTCTCATAATAAGTAATCTTCCTATTTTTTCTGCTTACTTAACATGTGCATCTATGAACCTGGCAAAACTCTTTAAATTTTCTTCCCTGTTGGTCTCCTGTAAGCCGCACCATTTGGCTTTAATCGTTTACTCCACGATTTCCCAACCTGTTGGCCACGGAAGAATTGTGACGGGTCACGGCCAGGTATTATTGAAATGGAGTGCGTTTGACAAGTCGAACCTTTTGACGAAAACGTAGGTAGTTCAGGAGGTGCACACAACACGATACGCTCTCTTTCGTCATTATGCGTAAGAAATTGTTGCGACACAGAAATTGCCACGTTGCCCATAACATTGTGCACAACATCCAGTTACTAAAGACATTTTGACTCGGACAGGCGGCTCTTGTTGCCATGAAAACGAAATGTAGAAACAGGCTTAATGTGGAAGATGACCTGATCTGTGCATCATCATGTATTGAGCCTCGAATATCTATGCTTTCTAACAGGGCCGCATCCAGCTGATAATTTCGAGGTGGAGCAAAATGATTGTAAGCACATTTTGCAACTAACAACTAAATATGTTTCTGAAAATCTCGGAGGGGGCAATTTTCCAGTAGCCCCCCTGGTTGCGGTCGGCGTATCTACGGTACGGCAGGCATGGCACGTGCCATGGGCGCCACTTTAAGGGGGGCGCAAAAATTGCTTGGCAAAAATTTAAATTTTTTTTTACAGTTTCTTGAACCTCTATTTTTCGCCCCCACCCGTTAACTGCAAAGCTGCATCGCATCAACACAGCGCCCGTATCTAATCCAGGGCAAGTTGCGTCAGATTTGACAAAACTAGTATTGTGACACAATACGAACAGTCAGATATTGTGACAGAACAAGAACGCCCGCTTGCCATATCGACAAACCTCGTCCTTCTCACGCTATAAGAAAGGCGGAGTCAGCCTGTGCTGCTGCGGTTCAGGCAAGAGAATACTAGTCAGAATCTCTTTGAGACGTGTTTTAAGTCCGTAGCTTGCTGTGAGAATCTTGACTGTTACGCAAATCATTGCTTTTAAGCTTCAACAGATTTATAAATTAGTGCCGCCACGCAGGGCCGGCGCCAGGTGGTAGGGGGCCCCCGAACCTGGACGTAGGGGCCCCCAGCCCCCTATATACAATACATTGCATTTAACACATAGTATTTATATAAACAAAATATCGACGTTTTTAACAAATGCTTATGAAAGCATTTTATACAGCATCAACACAACATATACAGCAGACAGACTTAAGCATTTGCTATGTTACAAACTGAGAAAATGACTCTTTCCATGTTTTCAAAAATGCAAATGTTTCTGTCAACTCAGTCATATCTAACGTTTTAGCAGTTTCACTTTCAATAGATATCCTTGCCAGATTTGTTAGCCTTTCATCTGCAATAGTTGGATCTGTGAAACGTTTTAATTAGCCTGAACTTGCTGAAGCTCCATTCAGCAGTATTGCGCACAGCAGTGATCGGCAAACTTTGGTTAGAATGAACCAAAACCCCTTTCCATGGGAAGCAAAGTCGAAATTTTGCTTATACTTTTCAGGTTGCTGACGATGCAATGTAAACGGAAGTTCACAAAGCGATTGCTCCATTTTACGGCAATAGTCACAAAAAATGCACTTCGTTGGCAGCAATAGCCGAGTATATTGCGATAAGTTTAAGTTACAAAATAGTATCTGCAGATTTTTCAAGCAGGGTACTTTTTTACAAAGAAGCAAACTGCCATGGTCTTTAACAAAACCACAATGATGTCTTTATTTTGCCTGGTAAAACTCGCCAGCATTACTTAGAAACAAGAGCTGCAAACGTCTAAAAATCTCGTCCAAAGCAATCAAACGTCCTTTCAATAAATTCTTGCTTGCCTTAACTGACTTTTTCACGGTGAACGCCCGTCCACATAAACTGTACAAGCGTTCAGTCTCACTTTTACAACGGATTTTTCAAACTTATGCTTATTTTTACACACTAGGCTACAAAAGTACGTGGCTATCCGCTATCAGAACTCACTGTCTCGCTGCATTACTTGTGTTTCACACTGGCATGCCGCAGAACGCCTACCACCGTAATTCGAAGTGAACGCGCGAAGATTCGTTGCCATGTTACTGCATTGTTACGCAACAAAGTCAAACAGTAGAACAATCTGCACGCAAGTTTCGCAACTTGCCTCAGCAGACAGGCAAAGCAGCGGACATGAGTGAACAGCAAACTCTTCACTACACAACACCAGGACGGTGAACCTGGTTGTTGTGCACTGTGGGTGTCATACCGGCAAATAAACTGTCAATGCAAGAATTAAATCAATTTAATCGGAATTAAGCTCCTGACTGGACTGATACAAATTTTTGGTTCTTAGTCCCAATTTGCAAAAGGGTTGGCGAATGACCGTTTTTTTCTCTCATGTGGACGCCCATGCCCTTTCAATAGTAATTACAGGCCCGTGCTTTTTTTGAACGCCCAATTTCAAACTTATGTTCTATTCAGTAATCTGTAACATAGCAATGATATGTTCTGTATAGTTTTTACAGTCGTCTATGTTTGATTCCACGCAACCAGCGCAGCAAGCACGGCCCACAACAAATGTTGCGCGGCCCATTAAATGTGCTGAACCGTCCACAATTGGGCCGAGGCCCACCACTGGGCACAGTGTTATTCGTAAATAATTGGATTTCTCATTGGTGTAAAGTTTCGTGTTTTCATTGGAGAGCTCTGATGCAAGATACACTGAATATATTACAGGCGCGGGCTACGAATACGATTTTAAATGTTTCTATACCGATTATTCTATTCTTGTACAGTGAAAGAATACAACACAGGTCTACAACAGTGGTGCGACTAACGGGGTTCCAAGGGTCGGAACCTTCCCCCTGACAAGTAAATGCAAAAACTGAGCCCCCATTCTGCGTATATGTTGGTTATTCCGTACTGTCGTGCACTCGCCTGCGAATTCTACTAAACACTATCTGCAGAAAGCCAGGCTTTAATTCATTAAGGACACCGCTCAATCATGGAGCTGAACAA
>JGI24158J21664_10011239_pt1 | contig 11910 bp, 8 predicted proteins | sample Ectturendosymbi3_FD_21664 | JGI IMG/M metagenome (IMG submission 21664) | reverse complement strand
ATTTACCATCTTGAAGCGAGCAAATTCATGTATAAATACACTAACTCTCAGCTACCGGCTATATTTGACAATGATTTCAAACTCATTACAGATGTTCGTTCATATATACGAGGCAAACCAAAATTCGGCAATTTGCTTTACCAAAAGCACGATCAAACTCAGGTGTGAAAATGTTAAAGCACAGTGCAATAGATATCTGGTCAAAAATTCCTTAAAAATAAACCGTGTCTGACACAATTCATAGCGGAATGTAAAAGAAATGTGTTACGCGCGTGCTAGAAACATTTGTGGTTTTCTTTTTTTTGGTGCGCATTAACCCGGTGCATTCACTTAATTTGTTAGCACTGTTACTACGAAAATAGTTAGTCCGTAACTGTTGACGCATTTCCTCTAGCGTTCATGAAAATTTCCAAAATATGTGAAAATAGCAAATGTTTTATGTGGTAACGTTAAACCAATTTCTTCTGGCGGTTTGACCTTGTCTGCAACGCATTTTGCTTCCATAAGCCGTATAACCGCATTGCGCATATTAACCTTATACTCGGAGCAACAGACTTTTACTTATAGATATGAGCTGTTCCCTTTACACTATAAGTAGCTTCGCTCTAGGGAGGTCTGCAGCCTAAATGACCCCTGGTACGCAGCAAATTTCCTTGGGAGGTTTCATTTAGTGGCATATGGTGGTCATTTGTATTTGGTGTGGCTGTTTGTGACGTTACAATCTGACGTCATATTCATGTTTCCAAACCAACGTTTTGACGAAGTTTGTTGACACAATATGCATATTTTTCTACACGCACTCTCCTTAATTTATGTGCCATTGCACTGAATATAAACTATTAGCGCTCCAAGTTAGGATGTGGGGGGAAAATGCACCCAACTCTGTAGTGGCGTAAGCCACTACATGCGCCGAGGCAGCCAAAGGCATAACATCCCCGATGATGTGAAAACTATCGGAAGCTTCCTTTGGCCGAACAGCTAAGGGCGAAGCAAACCGATCCAAAAACTCTACGCTACAGCAGTTCATAACTGCAAAAATATCAGGCTGCGCGTTAAAACAGGGGAGTAAAACACGCTCATCACTGCGTCAGAGCAGTTTACAACTGCAAAATCAGGCTGTGGTAATATCTCGTCGCATACGAGCAGTCGAGCATAGGTGTGTGGCTGAATTGGCTGGCGCACACCTCGGTTTACAAGATCGAATCTTGCTAAACTACACAAGAATTGAGAGTGCACAAAAGTACGCAAGAAAACCTTCGTTTTTTTGTTATGCATAGAAGTCCAGCAAACTTTCAGTTTTCCTTTTTCCCTGCTGAGACATTATCAAATGCCTGAATGTTTCTATGTTAACAACTGATGTTTTTGAGCTCGTGCAACAGTTCTCCATGCCACAGAAATTGCCATAGCAGATGAACTAAGGACAACTGTTTCGGATCAAGTGAACTATCGTGGAACACAATCTTAAACATGGGTAGTGGACGAAAGGTCTGCAAAGAGTGGTGAGATGGTTCCTGGATGCAGACGATAATGCAGATTCCCACCAAAACCTAATTATTTTTTTTGGCCCATTTGCAATGTTTCTTGAAATTTCCATGCAACTTTATTCCGTGGTATTTGCATTAAGTCGACAAATTAACAAGCAAATCGATACGAAAACAGTTAACCTCCTTTACGCAGATAATAAAGTTTTTGCAACATATCAAACTCAAGGGGTGTTAACTCCAACCCCCCCTTGCGTACGCCCTTGCCCCCATACACTTATAAATCAGTCTACTTGGAAGTAACCGCAGTACTATAATATAACAACCGTGATGGCGCCATCCATGCGTGTGACCTTTACTATACTATTATCACTTATATATGCTTGTGTTTCATCAAAGTAATTGTGCTAGCCTCATCAAGCGTATGATTTTTTACCACCGCCACGTATCTGTCTTGACTTCGTGTTTTTCCATGTATTTGTGTGTTCCTTGTTACTGCTATCCATGCTTAAGTAAACTGTGTTGCGTGTGGGAGCGGAGACGTTATACAATAGTTAAGGCCGTTACGAAAACATTTTGAGAAACATTCACGTCACTTCTGACAATTGTTAGCTCAAGATTACGTGAAGGCTATGAAATCACACAAAGATCTTAGAGAAGTTCAATTGTAAATTTTTTAACAATTGTTTTTTTGGCATGAACATAAATTTTCGGGCAAAACGCTGTAGCCCCTCTGGTGAGAAGTTTGATTTTTGTTCCACTGGCCGATCTTCCGTTATGCTGAGTTTTCAGCTATTGTTTTGTTAAATGCAACTAATTCCTTGATATCAAACTTATTAGGCTCTTCTCTATAACTGTTGCTCAATGGAAATATTTTGGATGAAATATGGGTTCAGATTTAATTGGTCAATGCGTTAACAATTTTCCAGCTTTACGCTTCCAAACCTGAGCAGGAACACACTTTAATAATATACAAATATAATCACAAACGAAAGGATTGGCAGAAACGTTTCAGATAAGCAAAAATGATTTGCAGTGAATAAACCTTAAAGTCTTTATGCTGTTTTGAGTGAAATTGCGTCTGTACTAAAATGAATAAATCTTTTTTGTTTTTCACTTTCCTTTTCATGAAAAATTTTAAAAAGTAGGTGTTTTGTCAGTGCAATCATGTAGAGAGTCATTGGGGAAATAATTTTTTTGAAAATCAAAGTCGGTGTAACGGAAAAAAGGCTGAGAATCACTGGTACTTCTTTACCGAAGTACTGTGTGGCCCGGTTGTGTTCACAGACCCTCAGTGTTGGCTTGAACGGAAACCTCGATGACGAAACCAGTGTGGGCTTGAACGGAAACCACGATGGTGCTAATTTAGGCAGTTGTTGGTGATGTCACCGCGCCGGACGATTCGGCCAAAGAGAGCTCTCACCTCCATATTCATGGAAGTCACTTTTAAGTGTTGCTTGCTTGGTCATTCCCTTTCTCCTTGCTTCAGCCGCTCTTGCTTGCATGTAGTTGTTGCGCTAGCGTTTGGATTGCCCACTCTCTTCTCTTTGAACAATCTTGCCAATTCATATCAAGAGTCCAGCCAAGTCCGATGACGTGCGTGTCATGTTTGATTTGGCTTCGGTACGTTGAGCCTTGGCTGCAGTGCGTTGAGCCTTTGTCTTCTTTTCTCTCTTCTTCTTTTTGTTGCTTTTTTCACGCGACGCACGTTATCCATCTCAGCTCGTCACAATTTGATCCACCTGGATGGGGTTTTTGAGCCCCTTAGGTGTTTTGGAGGTGTCCCTTACGGGCGCCAGTGAAGCGTGTGCGGCCTGGTTGTGTTCGTACACCCTCAGTGTGGCTTGAACCCGGAAACCTTGATGGCGCTAATTTAGGCAGTTGTTAGTGATGTCATCACGCCAAACGTTTCGGCCAAAAAAGAGCTTTCACTTCCATATGCATGCATGGAAGTCACTTTTAAGTGTCACTTGCTTGGTCTTTCCCTGTCTCCTTGAGCGCGACTGCTGCAACTGCTTAGCGTAGCAATCTCTATACCGTATGTATGATAGGTTTGATTTGTTTCCTTTTGGTGAATGAGATTTTGTTGTTTACACAATAACATAGATACGTAGTCAGTGAGATAATAAAAGATAAAGCAACCTGGGTTTACTCTAATCTCAAAGGAATGTGCTGGCTTTACAAGTATTTAATCGAAAATTATATGCAGGCTTGCGCGAAAGATGAAAAATTGTTTTAAATCGGCTGCTGGTGATCTCAGTTGTAAGGATCTTTAGTAGGCTATACTACGTACGAAAGATCTCATTAAAAATGTGAACACTGGACTGTGTCAACATGACAAATTATTGAATTGTAATAATACTTTTAGCAGAATCATAACTGTAGTTCAGACTATAGGTATCATTAATCCGTTTCCTACTGTTTTTCTTAGAACCAGTACTCTAAAATGTTAAAACTTGTAGATTTCCAACATCGTAAGATGTTGCCAGTCTCTGGAAAAAATTTGAAGGGGAAAAGAAGCGGGAAAAATTATTTATTAGACCATCACTGCATATTACAACTAATGAGGCTTCACACAGCATATATTTATTAAGAATTGTGTTTCATATTCCATGTGCAAGACGATGACTTTCCTGATAAATATTACAAGTTCACAGTTTTTTTTGTGTAAAAGCGTCGATGTTGCACAAACCAGGTCCCAAGCGGATTTTCTCACAAATATGTAAGAAAACTGATGGTGAGGCTGAGATTCATGGAGAAATCTTCACCAGAAAACAATGTATTCTTCAATTCCAAGCTGCGTATAAAATTTACGGAGTGTGTATACTATACTTTTTTAGCTGTTGTGCCAAATGTGCATGCAAGAACTAAGATTTCTTGCTCTTCACGTTTAAAATATCTTGGTGGGATTTTCCCTCTGGAAAGCGAAAGCTGGTGAAAATGGGACAAATTTTTTGAAAGTGGGGAAAAATTTTGAGTAGGTTTGATGAAATGTTCAAAAAACATTGCAAGGCAAATTTTTTATCCACATTGGGCGCCATTTGTTGTTGAAAACGTTGTGACTGTGTTTGATGCCAAGTGTATGTCCAGTGAAAAAATTTGCTGCTACAGACAAATGTTTTTGTGTGTGTATTCATTACACAAAAAATGTGTATTGGTTGGCAAAGTGAATTAAGATCGATTAATACCTCACTTTTTTTAAGTAAAAACGATTTATAACGTTGAGACAAGTTGCTGCAATAGTTGACAAACATAAAGATGGGCAAAAATGCAAAATGTATTTGCTCTCACAAATATTCTGGATCCCATACAGCTATGCATCTGTTACTACTTTTACCAGCAAGGATAATTTTTTTGTCCCTAAAAATTTCAGGCTGTCTTAGCTTAAAGTAATTTAGATATGAAATTAGTAACAGATTCATGACATTTGGGTATGAAAACGAATGGATGAGCAAAAACATGACTTCGTCTCTCAAGAAATACATGCAGTTATTGTCATTTTGTTGGAAAAGTTTCATGCCGTAATGTTTGGCTTTCGGAGTTTAAACAAAAGTATGGTGTTTAGGTTTTTGACAAAATTCGGAGATGCCCACACAAGTGAAGCTGCTCTTCCCCAGACAATAATTTTATATTGTAGCCTACTGCTGTCATACAACATATGTAATAGCCTACTTGGTTACTAAGATATCAACATAATGTTTAAGTTTATACATTACACCAACATATTTGGATATAGTACAACATAACCGTTTACAATTCTCTTTACACGTCAGTTTTTCATCTATACATTTACACCTTTCAACTACAATTTTCGACTCAGGAATGTCGGTGCTTGCCCACAACCCAAAGTCAAATCTCAAATTTCAAATTCGAAGCAAGTGCGACTTAATGAAGGTTTCTCTTTGATGAGGTCATTCAATGTAAGAGAAGAAGGCAAATTGGTGCGAGCTTGGAAGGACAACTTAACCAATACATGCTGATAAAAATTCATATGTTCATGACATCTTTGAGGTATATTAAATGTGTTAATATAGTTCCCTTTTATAGAACTAGCAATGAACTCCATCAGCTCATGATGTGAAACACAACCAAAGGAATAGAGAGGAAATGAAGATGGGTTAATGTGAATAAATGAACAAGCTGTTGTAGCATGTTGGCACTTGCTCATTAGTCTGTCTAAAGCCGGTGGTTCAGATTCCCAACAGCTCCATTTGTCAACACCACAATTCCAGAGCTTGTGTTTGATGACAACAATTTTAAAGCAAGCATGCCTGTCTTCATTAAAGTTAGCATTATACTCCATCATCATCTTTGGAAGGCAAGTAGCCTTGTCTGGAACAGAATATGCAGTGGAATATATAATTGTCTTTACCCTTTGCAAAATTTCCTTAAATTGAATCCGGAGTCAAACGACAACCTTGTATGATCACTCCTTGGTAAACTTGTTCAGCACCATTCTGTTCTTCTGCATGGGAAGAGAAAGTCCATTGTGCAAAATCAGTCACAAAATGACAAGCATGAGTGAAGTTGCAATCCCAGGAACGAAAAAGGGTTGTATAAGTGCTACAACGCATTCCTCTAAATTTGTCAGAAGCGTTTCTGATAAAACACATTGTTGGAAAGTATCAACACACAAAGTCCTGCGACCCTCCCCAGAGGAAAAGCGGGCAGGAAAATGAATGAATGAAGAAAAGAAAAGTGTTTGGAGAAAAGTTTTCTCCAATGCAATACCTTAGGTCCCACTCTGCATCTTTTTCCATTTTACCTCTGCCCCAATTTTACCAATTGTAGGGGAAGGTGGGGCACAGTAGGACTAGGGGCACAGTCGTCTTTTTTGAATCATTCAAGAAGTTGAAACCGTTGAACTTTAAAGTTTCCATGGTGATTTAGTCTCATACCAGCCGTAGTACTAAAGTGAATTTTTCCTTGATAGGCAGCCGTTGCTACGAGTTACAGAACAACTTGTGTTTTTGCTACCCAAAAGTAATTTGTAAAATCGCATTTAGATTTGGGTTTTACCCACGCTAATCAACATCTTCTGTTCTGAGTTTTTGTGACGTTGTAGTCAGGGTAGTGCAACATTATATGATAGTGCCAGATTTTAAATTCTTTTCAAGTTGAGTTGGTACTTCTTCATTTTATTTTTTAGATATGCATGGGGCACATCTGACAAAAAAATGGAGCACACTCAACACACTGCCACTAGGTCAGTCTAAACAAGGTAAAGCTTGAGGGGTTACATTGGAATGCAGTGCAGAATAATTCTAATCTATGAGCATTTTTAGATTTATTATGTGCTTAGAGGCACATTATATTTGTATGGTAAAGCATGAATTTCAGCATACTGCCTTGGTTTCATTTAATGTTTGGTAATCATATAAATTTGTTTTGCCATGCAGTGATAGTGGGTAATTAGAATGTGAAAAAAGCGGAGAGGCAGTCAGCAATTGCCTATTTCACAAGGGATATCACGTGAACATTATGCAATGCATGCAACCCAACTTTTTATTGACCAGTCAGGTGTACCCCATGCTCATGTCGGGTGTGCCCCATGGATGGGGCACACTCGACAGAAAAAGTACCCTTTTTAAATTGATTTTTCTCAAGTAAAATTTTTTCTGAAGGGCGATGTTTTCATGTTTTGGCATGGTATTGTGTGCATAGAGTTGCTTTATTATGTTACAAATTTTGAGCTTGTTTGGACTTGACATGGACTGTACGCCACCTTCCCCTAATCATAAATGAGCATGCTGGTAGTCATTAGTAACATGTGGTTTCAGGACAGTGCACAACGAAGAGCATGCAAATGTTTCTTACTCCCAATATTCTATAGCAGCAGGTACACGTTGTCTACGGTCATTGGGACTTTTTGTAGAAACCGAGTCGATAGAAAAATTTCCAATTGAAGAATTGTTAGATAACTCATCAATTCTGCCTATCTCCGTGCAGTTTTGAGTATTCCAGTAATTGTCACAAGTCGCCCAAGGTAGAACAGACGAGAAACTATCGACGAAATACTTGCAGGCCCAGGCCAAAACAACCCCGTACAGACTGTTGGCATACCACGTGATCATTGCATTGGCGAAACCAATACCTGAAATGTAAGTGAATTTTGCTGTTAACCCACATGAAGTCTCAAAGCAGAGTGATTCACGACATTTACGGACAAGAATACATTTTAAAGCCTAAGATGACGTTGATTTTAATAAACTTCTGCTTTCCTCATTGTACAGCATTACAAAACCTTGCACCATCTTCGATTGCAAAAAACTATCGACACAGCTTGAGTAGCCTAAGCGTGGCTAAATGTTTTCCTTCACTGGATTCACCAGGCAAAGGCAACGCCTTTCTCTAACCATGAACCCCTCAGCATTTTGACAGATGAACATGTACCCCTAAAATTTCTAATGACAATAGGCTAAGCAAAATAACAAAAACCCACTGGATTTTTAATAAAACTAGATTTTTAGAACTATAAAGGTAGGCTCCCTTCTTTATGTCTCAAAGTTAAGTTGTTGCGATTGTATGAAATATAAGTTAATTTTTGATTTTTGAAAATAATATTCACTGATATATATATATATATAAATATGTGGAAACAAATAATATATAACTATATTTCTACTTTTATTGTTAACCTTAAATTTACCCCTTTAGATAGGCAACTGTACTTCTAGGAGTACACGTACCCCAGGTTGGGAAGCCCTGGTTTGTGCCATATGTACGTGAAACTTTCAACAGATGATCGTTGGTTTAAGGCTATCTAACAATAAATAACGTGCGCTTTACCACTGCAGATACTGATTCGGTAGAATTTCATTTCGATTTTCACTTTTGTTCAATGCTGGAAAAAATATTATTTTCATGCTAAAATAAGGGTAAAAGTGTTTCTCACATTTACCCATAATTTTTGCTTTATTTTGAAAAACATATGACTTGCTTCAGATCTTCTTTAAATGTGGCTCTAGAGTGGTACATAAATTTTACAATGGTGCAAAGCTCTCAAGGTGGGGACCAATATCTCTAAAAAAAAGCCCGAGGCGACAGCCTCGTTAACCTTCCCTAATATCCAACCCTGAGCTTGCAATCTGTCTTGTTGTCAAAGCGCATGTGACTAAATTGAAGCTAAATTTGAATTTTTCCCATTAGGGCTTCAAATTCCGCAGACAAGTTTTTTTATTTTCTAAAATCTGGTGATTTGCACAAATTTAATTACGTGCAGTGCTAAGCTATCTTTGCATGCAGCTGAGCGTGGTCAATAAATTTCGTAATACTGGGGTTACGATTGTGTTTACAGTTTAATTCCATTTTATATTTCAATGAAGTCAGGTAAATTTAGCAAAGTCTCAAGCTATTTAAACGAAGTAAGTTTACTGCAGCTACAAAGGTTTTACGGAATAAGTTGAACATAGCCAAAAGATCTTACGGATTATCAAAAGTCCAAACATTTTTCAAACGCGTTGAAAGACTCCAGCATTTATGGTTATCAACTGCATGCGCGAATTAAATCGCTCAAAAATGAGATGACCACGGGATCAACTTTTTATATGCGGAAAAGTTTTGCAGAAGGCCTATGTCGGAAGTCAGTGCCTCAGAACAAAGCCGCTGCTCGTTTCGATTGAACATGCGGTGTTGGTGTACATCCGAAGCGTGTAAATACAGTATAAGCAAGGCCTCCTAGAAGGTATAAGAAGCGCAATCGTAATGGCGACCGGGATATCGTCTTGCGCAACTGCAATATTGGCTGCAAAAAGCGTACTGCAGATCGTGCAGTTATAGCACGAGAGCTTTTCTAGCGCTTTTGCAGGAAAGGTTTATGAGCAAATGGTGGCATTGATCCAAAGTAGAAGCTTGGAACTGCATTATCAAAACTTTTAAAACTTGTCAATTCAATGAAAGCAGACTTTTATTTGTCGGCTTAAATCTGAACACAATTGTTCAGGAAGGAAGCGCCAGAAAAATGCACGTTTCATGGATGATGCTTTAAAAACAAGGAGCATTAAAAATATTTAAATATTGAAACTCGGTTGTTGTTTGCCCCTCCTATTAAAAATTTTGTTTACGCGCCTGGGTAGTCCTGGCTAAAGTGGCGTGGCCCACCCACATCTGGTGGCGAGCCTGACCCAACAATTTGTAATAAAGTCAACATAAATGTCTCTCCTGCATGGTGATTTTCCGTTGTAATGAAGATTGATTTGTTATGATTAACCCTATCAAACCCAACATAGGTTTGTTAATATCGTCAGAACCGTCGCCAGCAAGTCTTCAAATCGTTTAAAATTTTGCTGGCTGAAAATTATCTGCTGTACATGTCAATCAAACGAACTTGAACGTGAAATTAAGAACAAAACTGGTGGGGGGAAAGCAAGGAACCAGCCAGAAATCTGGGGGGGCATGGCCCACCCAGGTCCCCCTTCAGAACCGCCACTGCTCCGATTACCTCTGACGACCATGCCGTTTCAGATCCGCTAGCGGCGGTAAAAGAGCAGACATTAAACTTTTCAAGGCTCAGAGTAATCGCTTCCAACAAACGTTTGCTAGATATTGAAAAACTGTCGCGGTGCACAGATTTCGAAAAACCCTGCTACAGATGATCAGCGGCAACTTGAGACTAAATTTTAGTTCAGAAAAATTGCAACTTAAGATTAATTTACAATAAGTATGTTTTGACTCTTAAAACACGGACAGCTGCGACCAGGTCTTACCTTTCATGAGTGGAATCATAGCCCATGCTTTAGTCATTCCTTTGCCGACATATTGACCAAATGACGTTTCGAGAAGGAAAAGTGGAAATCCGATCAGTATTACGGACAAAATGTAAGGAATAAGAAACACACCTGTCCGCGAAAACAGATTGCATTTAAAATCAAGTTGTTAATAGATTTTACCACAGCATAGCGTGTAAAATACTTGGTAAGATGAAATCCGCTCCTCACTCTGCTACAGACAACAAGGAAACACGTAGGTTTTGGAATGACTTTGCAATTCATATCGATTTGCCTATGCTTCAAATCCATATCCATGAACGGCACAGAATGCAGATTATTTATCTAAGTGTATTTTGCCTCATGGATCAACAAATAAGTACTCAATGAATCTTCGAATATCACTTGCTCTGTCTGCAACTAATTTCAAGAGCTTGACGTTTAAATTATATTACAGGTATATGTTTTAATCATTTTACTTACAACAATTATATTGAGAAAGTTTGAACCGATCTTTTCTTTGAAGCTGAAAGTGTTTATTTTTCAGTGTTTCGGAACAATCGTTCGAGGTTCCGTGCTTTGAATTTGCAGTACTTGTAAATTCACGATGGTCTTGCTTATGCAGACAAAAGTGTATTTTTACCAGTGATCTGAAGCTTGCGCTAATTTTAAAAGGTGAAACCTTTGCCAGAAGAAAGAATGTTTTGAATCTGTGTGATGACAATTCGCTCCAAGGTTTTGGCACCATGCACAGGATGGTCAAAAAAGATATATCCATTTTATTATCTCTGTAATTTCATATCAAATTAACTCAATTTTGCCCCAGCAAAACCGAAATTCGGGAAAATCGAAAATTTCCCCCCTCAAAGCCAAAGGTCCCCACCATACGCCTATGTCACCGAGCGTCGTTTAATGTCTGTTTCTGTTTCTATAATCACCAAAAATGAGCGCATTTATATCACAGAGACGCCACAGACATTTGAGGAAGAAGTTATCCCCAACTGCCCATTTTCTTAGTGTGATATTTCTTCAAAGGTAATACGGTCTTTCATTGTTTATGAAGGAGCTGATAAGATGCACTTGCATGCAGTGTCTCAACTCCATAATTTCCGCGATTTCTTGTCTAACGTTTTGTACTTGTCAGAAGCAGTACTGTGGTTAGAATACAGTAGTGCAAACTGCAAATGATTACTACCGGACGCATGGCGTGTTTGTTTAATTTTTTGTTTGTTGCGAGCGTTTCAATGGTAGCACCATTTGTTACTATGAAAAATTTACCGGTGCACTGACATTCAACGAAATTGTAACAAATTTCGAAGAAGGCTTTTTTGAAAATTTTGTCAAATGCTTTCGCTGCGCTATGAATTTGAATATGTTTTTTCTGATGAACAAGGGCGTACGCAAGAGGAGAGGGTTTGGAGTTAACCCCCCCCCCTTAAGCTTGATATTTTATAAAACTTTATCCCTGCGCAAAGGAGATGAACTGTTTTCGCATACTTTCTGCTTGTTAATTTGTTGACTTACATTGTAAATGGGCCAAAAATAATAATTATGTTTTGGTGGAAATTCGGGCTATCGTCTGCGTCCAGAAATCACCTCGCCACTTTTTGCAGACCCTCCATTCACTACGCATGTTCAAGATTGTGTTCCGCGATAGTTCACTTTATCCGAAACAATTGTCTTTATTTTGTCTGCTAAGGCTGATCAGCGCAAGCGCTGACCGC
>JGI24158J21664_10011238_pt1 | contig 11910 bp, 11 predicted proteins | sample Ectturendosymbi3_FD_21664 | JGI IMG/M metagenome (IMG submission 21664) | reverse complement strand
TGAGGGTTTTTTCGGTCTCCCAACTGCAAACTTGGGAATGCTTTCAAGTGTTTACAAATGGCGTTTGTTTTTTATTGCATCGCACCCGGTTTTTGCAGTAAATAATAAACATACCAATACCAGCCTATCTACATTTCGCAACTTTACGCTAATAAATCCTGTTCCAGTTAAACTGAAAACCGATGCCAAACATTCGCCTGAAATCAATCAGAAATCAAGGCCCATTGCAAGCTAATGGAAACCAGAGAAGTTTGCATAGAATGTTTCCAACAGGGCACACGATCACTCACACGATCACTCACACGAAATGTATCTACTTACCTTTTCCTTGTTGGTGCAAAGTAACAAAAGGAACTCGTTTAACTCATCTTATGTTATTCATTCTGTGTGATTTGTACCATGTGATTTTTTCCATTATGTTTTTCTATGTATTGTATGCTTAGAAGTGTTTCCCTTTCTTATCGGGGTTAGTCTTATTCGTTTGTCTGTCATGTGATATTTTTTCCAACTTGTGTTTTGTATCCTATTATCATTTGCATTGCCAAACAAACGTACATTAATTTCAGTGTTTTGTTAACTCCACATCTGTGAAACTAAATATCTCATCATGGCAACTATGCGTACATAGGCATGCACTAATCTGCAAGCATCACTTCTGTCTTTGTTTTGTATCATCTTGTCTTTTCTTTTCACACGACTAATGATAGTACTGGAAGTTGTAGTGCTGGGTTGGTAGACTAGATGACCTCATGGTCTTTGACCAAGTCTCCGCTACAACCACAACAACTCGCAGCTTAGACGTTTTCGCATATTTATCTGGAATGTCCCATCACTGTGGCAAGATCCGTCACTGGCAAATCTTACGTTTTAGCTATTGTCGACTGTTTTACGCGTTTGTTTCACGCTAAGCCTGATTCGACAAGCTACAATGTGGTCGTGGCTTTACTGATAGTTTTTTGCCATTATGGCTTCGTGTCTTCTTGTTGCACCGATAACGCACAGGCCAAGTACAGGGTGACACACAAAAAACGGTCACTACCTAAACTTGGATAACTTTTGAAATAATTAATCAATTCTTTATAATTTTCAGATTTACCAAGTAGAATTAATGTTCTAAGAGTCTACCAAATTCGACCTTCGAGATGCCATGGACCATTGAGCAAAAGATATTTATATTTGAGGCATATTTTCGGCAGAAGTCTATCTATGCAGCTCAATTGCAATTCATAGAACGGTTCGGATGTCGTGAATTTCCTGTCCACTCAATGATCTACAGATGGGTCAACAAGTCCATAACCCATGGGACTGTGCATAACCTCAATTGTAAAGACACTAACAGACAATCACACTCTGGACGACCGAAATCATCAAGGACACCACACAACGTTTCTGCTGTCAGAGACTCTGTTGTCCACAGCCTAAGCAAATCTGTGCGTCGGCGAAGTCAGGAGCTTGGAATCAACTGGGAGTCCGTGCGGAGAATTTTTATCGCAGATCTCCACATGTATCCTTACAAGATACAAATTAAACAAAAGCTTACACCTGACGACATGAGGAAGCGAGTGATCATATGCCAGTGGTTTTGCGACAAGATTGACGCTGTGCCAAACTTTCTTCACAATGTCTGGTTTTCCGACGAGGCACATTTTCTGTTGTCAGGTCACGTGAACTCTAAGAACAACATCTTCTGGGGTAGCGCACCCCCTGAGCACTGCCTGCAAAGGCGATTACACTCTGTGAAGTGCACTGCCTCGGTTGCCATCTCCAAACATGGCATCATTGGACCATTCTGGTTCGAGGACGACAACGAGCGGTCTGTGACAATCAACATCCAGCGATATTTCCAGGTGCTTGGCAAGTTCTGGACAGCACTTGGTCGACGGAGAGGGGTTGTCAGGGTCCTCCAGTGGTTCCAGCAGGTTGGTGCCACCCCCACTCCTCAAACGAATCATTGGCATGGCTACAGCAGCGTTTCCCTGACCGACTGATCAGTCGCAGGTGTGACCCCCAGTGGTCGCCGCATTCACCGGACTTGAACCCCCCAGATATTTATCTGTGGGGATACCTTAAGGACATGGTGTATAGAAACAACTCCCAGACTATCCCTAACCTGAAGGCAGCAATCACAGCAGCAATAAGAGCGATCCCAAGGGAGGAATGCGGGAGGGTCATCGAGAACTTTGCCCGCCGGATCCAAGTGTGCCTGCAGTGCCGGCGAGCTCATTTGGAGCACATTTTTTGAGCGCCAGTGAAGCAAAGAGTTTTTGTAGTACAGACTTGAAACTTTGGAGATGTCTGCTTCATAGGCTTGACCTAATTTAGCTGACGTTTTATGTCAATCTAAGTAAAATTTTGGAGGTTATTCGATTTTTGGTGATGACCGTTTTTTTTGTGTCACCCTGTACTTCCTGTCAGGTTTGAAAGCGTGGTGAGTTGAGTTGAGTTTATTTAACGGATATTAAGAATTTCAAAGACGAGAAAGAAACCATAGCACTTGCAAAAACGCCAGGGCACCGAAAAAAAACGGAAGGTTTTTTTCCTGAACCGGAAGGTGATGAAGGTCTTAAACATATCATCATACAGTTAGAGCCATGGGCGTCTGCAGGGGGGGGTAAACGGGCATTTGTCCCCCCTCTAGAAATTGGGACTAAGAAGCAAAAATTTCTAGAAAACGTTAAATCAGCAGTTGAATTCCTATTAGTTGGGTTAATTCAGGCGATGACCGTTTGTTTGCCGATGTGGCACTCACATTGCAAAGAGCCAGCCGATATGACACTCACATTACACAAAATTAAATATGTGTCAGATTTTAAATATGTGTCAGGAATTAAATATGTGTCAGGAATGGTCAGATTGACTGTATTCCAAACACTGAAGAGAAATATATCAGTTTCTCTAAAAGTATTTATGTTGATGAAAAGAAATTAAAGTATAAAATACGATTTATTGACAGTTACAAGTTGATGTCAACAAGTCTTGACAAACTTGAAAACAAAGAGAATGGATATGAAAATGGTAAACAAAATAAAACTGAACACACAAGACAAACATTTTGTGATGAACAATGTGAACTTTTATCGAGAAAAAGTGTTTATCCTTCTGACTACATTTGTCTTGATAAACTTGATGAAAAACAACTTCCAGAAAAAGCATTTTATTCAAAGTTGATTGACAGTGTGATTTCAGATGAAGACTATGAACATACACAAAAAGTTTGGCAATACTTTGATATGAAAACCGTGAGAGATTATCATAACCTTTACTTAAAAACAGATGTTCTTTTGCTTGCTGATGTGTTTGGAAATTTAAGAGACATATGCTTAAAAAAATACGAGCTTTACCCAACATGGTATTTTTACTGTACTTGGATTGGCTTGGGACGCTTGTTTGAAAAAAACTGGAGTTCAACTCGAGTTCTTAAGTGACCCAGATATGTTGTTCGTGATTGAAAAAGGCAATCGCGCCGGTGTCTCAATGATACCAACACGATATTCCAAGGCAAACAACAAATATATGGTTCTGAAATACAATCCAGATGAAGAATCAAAATTTTTACAATGTCTCGATGCAAACAAATTGTATGATTGTATGGCTGGGCAATTAGTCAACCTTTGCCCATTCGTGATTTCATGTGGGTGACTGAAGAAGAACATCAAAATTGGAGACAATTTTTTGACCAAAAAGGTTGTTTTCTTGAGATTGACCTTGAATATCCAAAAGAACTTCACAAGCGTCACAATGAGTATCCTTTAGCTTCTGAAAGACATGAGGTTGACAAAGTTCCAAAGTTGATTCCAACTATACATGACAAAAAAAATACGTAATCCATTATAAGAATTTGAAGTTGTATTTCCTTTTGCATATGGAATTGAAAATAATTCACCGTGAAATCTCGTTTCATGAAGAGGCTTGATTAAAACCATATTTTGACCCGAATGCTCAACTTCGAACAAATGCTGCTAATAATTTTGAAAAGATTGTTTCAAGCTTATGAATAATTCCGTATTTGGCAGGACAATGAAAAACATACGCAATCGTAGTGACGTCAGACTTATTACAAATGAAAAGTCTGCGGAAAATTGGTTGCAAAACCAAATTTCGAGCGTTTGACTAATGTTATGAAAATCTTGTTGTTGGTCACATGAAAAAGACAGAACTTGTTTTCAACAAACTTGTTGATCTTGGAATGAGTATTCTTGATATTTCAAAGACGTTGATGTATGACTTTCATTACAATTATATGAAAAAAAATATGCTAAAATTTGTAATCTCTTGATGACTGATACTGATAGTTTGATGTATGAGATTAAAACAGAAGATTTTTACAAAGACGTAAAAGTTGACACTTCAGAAAAATTCGATACATCAAACTTTCAGGAAAGTCATCCATCTGGTGTACCCACATTAAAATAAATAAATTCCAGGAATCTTCGAAGATGAATGTGGTGGACAAATCATTGAAAAATTTGTTGGTTTGTGAGCAAAATTATACGCTGATGTAATGGATAATGAGAATGATAAAGATGGAAAAACAGAGAAGAGATGAAAGGGGTTAAAAAGAATGTTGTTGATGTTGTTGACAAAAGTATTGGCATTGGTGATTATGAAGATTGCTTGTTCTCAAAAAAGAACAGATGCGAAATATGAATGTGATTCGCAGTCGAGAGCATGAACTGTTTACAGAAGAAATTAACAAAGTTGGTTCAAGGGCATGCGACAATAGGCGAATTATACTTGAAAATGCAATAGATACTCTTTCAACTGAAAACAGGCATGTGAAAACAGGCAGGCATGTGGTGAAACCGACAAAGCCATGATTCATCAAATGTATGGGAAACCAAAGAGAACGGAACTGAGAGTGGTGTTTAACTCTAAAAGAGCAAAAGTCATGTTGAGGCGTCCCACTGCCCCACAACCTGGAGAGGTCAAGATTGTTTTTACTTTGAAGCCAAAACATTTTAGTGGGAACGGTGCTGGAGGCTCTGGTGACTTTGAGGAAAACTTTGACCAGAATATTCAAAAGCTGTTGGCAAAACCTTCCAATATGCATTTGACTAATTTATTGAAAAATGGTTTAGCGTAAGCAAAGCGTGCGGGCGGGAGTAACGAGAGACAAAATCGCTGACATATTAAAAGTTTTAACAATTATTAAAAGGAACCAATTGCTTCTCTGAGAATGCAAATGTAAGATAAACGAAGGGTGTAGCAGTAGATGAGAATGTATTGTTCTGAGACTAAATCTATTTTCTGTTTTCGTAGATAGTCAGAGGACGAAATCAGGCAATGATTTTGGAAGGAATGTTAAATGTGTTCTTGATGGATACAAAAAAACTTGAAAAATAAAATTAGTTGTGGGTGAGTTTGCTTGTGTGTGGTTTGGTGCGCTGCTTTTGTGTCGGTTCACATTCTTTTCCAAACTGCTTTTCAATTTTATCTGAAATTTTGGCGAATTGTCATCTGAGTATTTTCAAAGACAGAAAATAGATTTGGCCTCAGAAGATTCATTTCTCCTCTATTAACATTCTGGCTTGGCTGGAACCGTTATTCTTCCAAAAGTTGTGACGAATTCTTGTGGATCACAACTTGTGACAATTTCAAATCCACCTCTTGGCATTCTCAGTGTTGTGCGCATTTGACCCAACGACCACTTCACTGCAGAGCGCCTCTGGCGAAAATCACTGTGTTTCAACAACGTATCTTAAATAAATGTGGCAGAAAAATCACTTGAACCTTTGGTTTCACAACAAGATGGTGTATTTTTAAGCGTCGAACGACGTTAGCCTTTTTTGGATGAAATCGCCAAGACATTTCTTGTTAAAAATTGCTCTTCCCATATTTTACAAAACGTTTTCAAGCAATTTGACGAAGACGGAAGCGGCAGCTTCAGCATCCTCCAGCTGCGACTGGCGCTGAACCACGCTGGTTAGTTTTTGATGTCCGTTGTGGACGTTTGCAACACGTGACCGGATACGTCAGCAGCTTCCTCAGAACTGCCTTCACTCTCACTCGCGTAGATCAGTCGTGCTAAACCAGTAATGCAGCCAACCTGCTGAGGTTTGGTGTGCTTGCCATGACAGCGCCGAGAACGGCAATGAAACGAAAAGATTGCTGCAATTAACGTGTAATGCTCTGGAATGCTGCGTGTAATGGTCTGTCGCATGTGAGTGTGGGTCACTTTTCTAAACATTACTGCTTCAAAAGTTACAGGGCTCTTCTTTCCAGGAACTGCTCACACGAGGCATGGCATTTTTAGGGAAACTGAAACGAACGCGTTACGCGGGTCCTTGAGGCTGAACTGCAGTTCCTTCCGACCTAGAGACAGGGTTGCGGAGTGGGGTTGAAATGTCCGGATAAAAAAATCCGACTCCAACTCTTAGTGTTCTCAGAATTCCGACTCCGTCTAAACAACCTCCGACTCCGCAACCATGTCAGCAAACAGTCACACACCGCTTTACTCAGACGCCATGTGTTTTTGTAAACTACTGAGCGCCGAAGTAAAACACGAAATAACTTATCGTAACCAGGGAGATGTTGATCTGTCAGGATCAAGCCGCAGCAACTCCTCTGTGGTTTCAGGTTACAGTCTGAGCAACGCTTTGTACGAGATGCTGTGCGTTCGTTACGCCAGCAAAGATTTCACAATAAACATGGACGACTTCGTGCTGTTGTCTGTGCGGCTCGAAGCTATGTTCAGTGAGTTTTGTCAAGAATTTCTTTTTATGGCAACTGTGCTTTTTCATCTTGAAATCACGTGACAGCGGAACATCCGTGTTTCTGTTGCGGGGACGTCTCAATCGAACGGGAGTTTAAGTGCAAAAATAGCTACTTCTGCCTACTCGTTTTGCGAATTTGATGCTTTCTTAGTTTTCATCAAGAGCAGATTAATTTTTACATTCACTGTGGATTTCGGTGCTGAATCCGATTCTGAAAATTGTAACCTTTGCGCAGCAGCGTTCTGCCCTAAATTTTACCCAAATGAAAAACCTGCCTTGTTAACACTGTATGCAATAAAGAGACCTGCAGCTAACTGGGTGAAACGTGCAATGCCCGTGTTGTCGTGTAGAGTTAATTAGTGAACACAATAGTTTTTAATACTGTCTTTATTTCAGGAAGCAAAGGCTGAAAATAAGGTTTAGCAAAAGATTTTTTAACCTTATATTCCTGTTTTACTGACGATGACGTTTGAAACCTGGTTATTTGCCCCACTCTGATGGCGATGGTGCACGAAGTTTCTCATGTTGTTTTGGCTGCTGCTGTGCATAGATGGTGCACGCAAAGTTTAAGCGCTTGCGTTTTACGCGTCACGAGGTTTCAAGTCAAAGCTGCAAGTTGTTTTTACTACTACATGTAGTATATCTGACGTGGCGGGACAGAATAGAGTACAAACCCATTAGCGTTTTCCTCAAATTGTTTGTTTTGCTGAAATCACGGTCGCCCTCACCTGACCAGCACGAACGGTTCTGTATTTAGAAAGATTCGTGCGAGGGCGTGGCAGGGTGAGAGTATCTGTGTGTTACTTTTGTGTCTGTATTTTGTGTTCCCGCTTGAACTTACTGTTATGAGCACAACACAACACAGCCAGTTTATTAACGTGGCTTAAAACAACTAAAAGGTCAGTACCTTCAAAAAGAAAAAATAAGACACATTACACTGACATCTAAACTGCGACCGATCGCCAGGTCAACCAACGCATAATGCGATACCGGCGGATAACCAAACACGCGAAGCACTGCGGCAACCAAGTCAGCGCCATGCAATAATTACGAACGCGCGACCACTGAACACAAGGAACGGAATAATAACCACAGGCACATTCCACGACACTTACTATTCACTGTGCCATTGCGCAAGCGTGTCGAGTGTTTATGACTCCTCCCCTCCCCCCCTTGCAGGGAGCAAGGACATTCAGACGGAAAAGTAGAATGAGAGTTAATCCAGAAATTACGCAATTGTCAGATTATCTTCAACTATAAAACATGTTTCTTGTTTACATTATGCGTGTGCTGATTAAGCAACGCAAATTTTAAAATGTTTAGAAACGATTTGGCAAAGTTTGCCAAGTGCTGCGACTTAAATGTTTCGACGAAAGATTCAGAAACAAGTTTCTCCTGAGTTCAACTTAAAATTTGTTTAACAATTTAACCAACACACAACAATTTCACATTGCAATGACAAACTAACGCTACTAAAATGCAAATCCATGCTGCCTGAGCAATTAGCAGATCAGCGTCACCTGCTGTTGATTGAAAACCACACCTGCCTGTCACATTCTCAAAGTTGTGAATGAAAAAATCACTTCAACTGAAATCTCCAGTTCAGGTTGAGCTTTCGAGGAATATGAAAACTCGATTTACAGATTTTGTGAAGTGACGGACAAGTACCTTAGTACTGTCTAAAGTCAAGACAAAGACGTTACGGACAGATATTACGTAATAATCTTCAAAAGCGCGTTTTTCAAGTGTTGTGCCAAAAAGAATGTTTATAATGTTGTTTAAAACGAAGGAAATCAGCGAAACACGGCGCAGACCGCTTTGCTGGTCTGTTTAGAAACGTCAAATGACGATGTTCACAAGACATACGTCGTATGCGGGGTAGATAAAGTTTGTATGAATCTTTCAAATTTCCCTTCTGGTTACTGCCAGCTTGCGTAATCTGAGCAGTCTCTGGGGTCAAGACTAGTGCCCCCATGATAAGCTTCTTGTCTCTCTGATATGATCCTTCTACTAGGAATTTGAAATCGTCTCTTTTTCTGGTCTTGATTGCACGCATGTCTCATGATTGTATACAGGTCGTTCGTGACAAAGTAAAATGCCATGGCGTGGTTTATCACGCTGTGATTAAAACTTGTAGTAACCTCTTTTCAACCGATAAGAGATCAAGGATTATCTCATTTTTTTTCAGTGGCTCATGGCTACCATGTACTCGTGAACAGAATCCTTCATTTCTTCTGTCGGATCAACTCCTTGCTCATTTCGAAAAACGCTACATCATCACCGGGAGCGTCCCACTTAGCAACGTCGCCATGTTGTATACATGCTTTCGTTTGTATTATCATCATTTGCAGTACGTGCTTAATGTGTTATCACGCTGCGGGTGTACATACTAGTGTTGAACAAATCGGAGATTTTTGCAATCCTAATCCAGTCCAAAATTTTCAGTGAGTAATCCGGTCCGATCCTAATCCAGTAGACCTGTCCAAATATTTGATCCAATCCGGTTTATATCCGAAAAAACTCTAGCATTTTACTGCAGTGATCAATGCAGTTTTGATATCCATATCTGAATGAGTTTGAGTTTTTTTCGCAATCCGCTCCGATCCAGATCCGGTCCTGAATTTCAGAATCCGGTTGGATCGCGATCCGGAAAGCGGATCATGTTCAACACTGGTACATACCCATACTTACGCCGCGCATTCTACACGACTTTGACATGAAATAGCGCCACCTGTGAGTTGAATTAGTACCTTGCGCAGGTCTGCTACAAGTTCGTTGATGTTTTCGCCGATTTACCATCAACAACAGGTGCATTGCTTTTGTTCGATATGGTATGTGTAGTCGGAATGTCTTCTCAGGTTGAAACTTTGTTCTATATATTAATCGGAGCTCATGTTCACTTCTATTTCCGGGAAGACTTTGTTAACTTTGTTTTCAATAGTTTGCTTTTGCATTTTACAGTTCAAGTCAGTGTCTCGTTCCTGTTCCTTGCTGCACCTTCCACGTCCTGCCTTCCCTTTGACAAATAGGCTACCTTTATCCATTGGTAGACGTTTTAGTTGCTGTGAAACTCATTTGAGCTTTTTTCAATCCAAACAGAATAGCGACTTTCCAGAGAAGTCTTTGCACTCGGGTATCACCACCGGGTAAACTGTGTGTAAAGTCAGGGGAGTAACGAGGGGGCAAGGGGGACAATCCTCCGGGTGACAAATCACTATGAGGGCGCCGAAATTTCCCAACATCGTCACAAGTAGTTTCTTCAGTACAGTACATTTGCTTCCGAAAACCTCAGGTTCAAACATGGGGGGCGCCAAACTTGCTTCTTTCCCGGAACTTCGTTACGCCCCTGTGTAACGTACATGCCGGTTCGTTATGAAACGTTCAGTTTGAAATCAATCAGACTTGCTCAAGTATTTACTGTGCGTGTCGTAATCAACGTAGGTATCAGCTTCTGCTGGATCTGCTTGGACTGTGCGGTTTGACTTCTGTTCTCTTTCCCATCTTTCCACGACGATATTTACTTGATTTTGTCGCTGCAAAGCGAAAGCTTTCATCTAGTATCGCTGCTAGTGCTGCTGCGGTCCCGATTGCAATTCGCATGAACGTGGACTTTTCTTTGCTTGCTTTTCCTGAATGTTTCTGACAAGTAATTAAAGTTCTGTGCGTTATCACCGCACTTCCACTGCGCCGTTTCTTCGGACTTTGCCGCTGGCGACCTTGTTGCTGGCGACAAAATGTCTCTTGATCGCTTTTCTATTGGAGCGTCACAAACCGCCAACAGAGACTCATCTCGATATAAAGCACGCAATGCAGCACAGGCAATAAAGAGTGTACCTGGGCGGATTGAGTGGGGAAACCGTAATTGTCTGTGCTGCCGAAACCTCCAGAGCGCTTGTTTCAGGGTTCGCGTCTCGGAAAAAGTACCGTTAAAATACATTCCTTTCTAATGGATGTTAGCCTTCTTCATCTGTTTGTCATTTGATATTTTTCCAGGTTGTTTGTTTGTATCCTATTATCATTGTCAAAAATAATGTACATTAATTTCAGCGGTTTCTCTCCATATCTGTGCAATTAAATATCTTAACATGATAACTATGTGTACATAGGCATGCACTCACCTGTAAACATGGACGCAAATTTGTTGTAAAAAGTGGGGAGGACAGGTTGGTGTGAAACCAATATAGTCATCGGATCGATGCAGAAGTGAGGTTTTATATATACAGATTCCAAATCGTATTTCTATGGATGTTTTAGGAGAAACACTAATCACGCTTTGATTTGTCCTTGCAGATAATTTGCGTATTAATACAGTATATTCAAATTTGTTGATGGACACGGCACTGTAGTTCAGACTGCTTGCATTAATCTTGTATTTGGATGCAAACAAGCACAGTAATATAGTAGAACACATCAATTGGGTTTCATCAGAGCTGTCGGTTGGAGTGCACAAAATGCTTTCGCACTGGTCGCACGTGCATATCAATCTTACAGTAGAACACTTCAGTTTTCATGCATTTTATAAGAAGTGTGGGTTGCACCGCGATTTGATGTCTTGTTCAAGTCACTTTACGTTACAAAGACGAATGTTTTTCTTGCACATTTCCGTTTTTTGAAAAGGCTACAAATCTCTTTAATGTTACTGGGCATCATGCATGCAGCCCCACCCGTACCAGAATCTCCATGGATATCATCTAACCTGCAGCAAAAACATTTGGCCTAAAATTAGCGTAGCCTATTTCACGAAATGATTTCAATCTATTTTTACTGTTGGTGGGTGCAGGATGTAGGCCTATCCTTTCAATTTCCTCTTTTTGTTCCCTGCATACATGCCCACACAGAGTTGTAAAAGGGCCTCATTTTGAAGCCTGAACCCATCCCGAATACGGCTGGAGCCCGACATTTATTTTTGAAGCCCGATTTAGGCTCAAAAGCCAAATTTGCCGAGTGAGTTAAGATGTGCCCAACTGTGGAGTAACAAAAAACGTTGTATGTAGTTGCAGGTACACGGTTTATCACACCGAAAATAGCAACAACCTTGACCAAAACATAGGCATAATGTGGCACAAACGTAGCATGTTAATCAACCAGGGGCGGCCCGTCTAGACGGGCTGCCGGGCTGCAGCCCTCCCTGAAAAATGTAAGACAAAAGATTCCGCCAAACGGCCAAACTCGCCTTAAGTTTGGATTTAGTTACGAA
>JGI24158J21664_10011237_pt1 | contig 11910 bp, 7 predicted proteins | sample Ectturendosymbi3_FD_21664 | JGI IMG/M metagenome (IMG submission 21664) | reverse complement strand
GCGAAATCGATTTCCATTAAATAACATCTATGCGTGCTGATTTCTGTCACTTGTGCACAGGCTGTACTTAAGTTGAAGATATGGGTAGACAAGAATCACCGCAGTTAATAGAAAGGAAGGAACAGGTTGATACTGATGCTCAAGAAACAAGTAGAGCTTCCAAGTATAATATTAACGACGCAATTGTTTAGTTCAGCTTTTTAATGACTTGTTTAAATAAAATTATTTAAATTTTCTACCTTGTGTTTGCTTTATCAAGGGTTGGGGGGACGAAAACGACGCGTCGAGAGGGAAAAGGAGGCGATCGAACAAAGAAGTTTGAGAAACACTGGTATGGCCGTTCGATACCGGATTTTCTGTTGTTTCTCAACTATTTTCTGAGTGTTGGTCAGTGGGCTCCTTTCAGCTAAGTTTCTCCCTGGCTTAGACCTCACTGCAGCTGATCAAAGCTTAAGGTTGTACTATAGATAAGAGCTATGTGTGGGGTTACCAGCAGTATCCCACAATAAAAGCATAATTGTTTCTTAGGTGACTGAGCAATACAGTAAATTTTGTATGGCGTCAAGCGCGATTGGTATTTTTACATGCGATTTTTTTCTATTTGAATTTTCTTTCTGTAAATTCATTCAGTAATCAGATTGCTATTAAGTACTTGCGCAAGTTTGTACCGCTCCCATGCAGGCACGGATTTACCATTAGGCTAAACAGACTTAAGCCTAGGATCCCCGATTGTGAGGGGCCCCAAATTTTGGGAGTAAGGGAAATTTCCAGTATGTTTGCAAGCAATAATATTCGTATTTTTGTTTTGGCTCAACGCACGTTTTTTACCTTACTATGCCGCTAACAAAAGATCTCTATAGAAAATTGAAATAAATTGCGATGAGCATTCTCTTTTTCCGGCGTTGAGAATCGGTTATTGTTACGTCTGTGTGGAACAAAACGCCTAAATCAATATTTTTACCCGACGCCAGTGACGTGCGGTCCTTTCATTCAGCCCAGATCTCTCTCTTGTTCATGGACATCGGAAGGAGGGCCAGGGCACCCCTGGATTTTGAAAGTTGACATTTTTATATTACATTTTTAGCAAAAAATGGTCGTTTTCGTGGTTTCGAGAAGGAAAAATGAAATTTTATCAAGTTTGTTTCCCTGGAAAAATTTTTATGGTGGGAAAATCCGCTAATGGTACGCCTCCAGAAAAAATCTTTCCGACGCCCATGCTCTTGTTGCTTTTTGTGCGTAAGATACGGGGTAAAGCAAGACTGGCCTGCACTGTAGCCAAAGCTGCAGATATTCAATGGAGCAAAACGTTAACTCTTTGTAATACCGCGTGTGATAAGCTGGGATGTTCTCTTACTTCAATTGTTTTGCAGCAATCTTGGGCCATTCCTTTCTACAGCTCAATGCATAGAAAAAGTTTTTAATTACTGTTGAACTAGACACATATCTTGATGTATTAGTAAGGCCAATTTGAAGCTTGAACTTATTAGCTTAGTTAGCAAAGTGAGCTTCGCACATAAGTTGATATATTTTTTTTCAAAGTAATCAGGATAACGCTGGATCTACAGTAGGCTTACTTGCATTAACTTCATAAGGTCGAAACGTACATATGTGAGTGGTTCTAGCAAGCGAAAGAAAACCACTGCCAAAGCAGATGCAGTACAGACTGTTAATGAAAAAACGAAACCAATGTTTTTTAGCGTGCCATAAGGGTCTACAACAGAGGTGGTCACGGCTCTGGAGTGCCGGAGTCAGTCAACACCGCCAGGATCCTGCGTTTTACTTTCGGGTTCGGATCCGGAGTCAAAAATTTGTGAAAAATGGACCCGGAGCCACTTGTCATTTTCGGCAGTAGCCAGAGTCTGCGTAAGCTTTTTCATCCATGCAATTTCTTCAGTAAAAACATCCTGAATTTCTGTTACATCGATGGTAGCTGGAGTCTAGGAGTCGGATTCTCAACTTTGAAAATTTGTCAGACCCGGATTCAAAAATTTTGGAACAGGAGCGGAATCCAAGTCTAGAAATGTGACTACGGCCACCTCTGCCTTCCAGAAGGGTCCCCAATTTAAAATAGCCTAGGGTCCCGAAAATGAAAATTTTCCACTGCTCCCATGCTAGGCAAATCAAAGATCTTGATGAGCTTGAATAGCAAGCAAAAGTTACTTTGCCAACTGGCAACCGCAGAACTCTTCCCCAACGAGACAGGGAAACAGCAAAAAAGTGGCAAAAGCGCGTTTGGGTCGAAAGCCTTAGATTAGTGGTTCTTGGTTTATCCAACCACGCGAAGCCTTATTGCTCAGCTTGATGGTCGCTAACTGCTCAGGCTAAAGGTCCTTTTCAAGATTCCAAAGAAATGAGAGGGTCGCAATGTTCCAAGATAGGTTGTCCACACCAAGCATTTGGTACGTTAAACGTGACAAACTTAGGCAAACAAATTGTAATGAATTCTTAGATAATTTTGTTAAGAAGAAGGCAGGAAAAAAGCTTTTTAACCGTTTAATGTGTTATGCTCAGTCTTATTTGATTCGATGATTGTCGCTTTTAATTTCTTCAAACTCATAATAATAACATCATAAGCGAAATTTAAACCAGTCCAGTCGCCGTTAAACCAGTCGTCCAGTCGCGGTGGGCATTGGTGAATTCAGCCATTCAAAAATATTAATGTGAAAAAGTATAAATCAGTAAAGATGTTATCAAATTTTCAGAATGTCAAGTCTCCTTGCACAAATTTAAATCCCCTACTCAAGACTTTCTGGCGACGGTTCTGGTTTTTAAACTTCATATCTTTTCACGGGAGAGTTTAGTTGTGTTCGATTCTGACCAGTCTGAAAAAGTAGGATATACGCAAATAGTGAACCCAACAGTTACAACCATTTGGGTCCGTTTTACTTGACGTGTTTTACTCCTATGTAGGCCTATGAGATTTTTATAGCCATGGTAAGCGACTTGCAACGTGGTCGTCACGTTGTGCTTTAAAGTCTTTATGCCGCTACACATATTATATAGGTGCAGTGTGTTTGCTTTTTTTGAACACAGATAAGAAAAAACAGCTGTGATTCTTATAAAAACCGTCGGCCATGTGTTTTGTCAAACACCTCAATTGTGACGATTTTGGTGGTGGCAGTTAATAATCCTGCTCCCGCCAGCTAAGTAGGATTTGAACAATTCCGTGCAATTGGACGCTTTTGCTTCGCAGGCAGCAACAAGCGCAGTGATCGTGGGCACTTCAGTAATGATTTATAATTTTTTACTGGCCGTACTTTCAGAGCGTCAGTTTTGGATTTTCACAAATTGATTGACGCTTTCCATTTTTCCTCGCAACAATGGGAGAGGGGGCCTCACAAGTGGATTAGCCTAGGGCCTCAAATCAGTTAAATCCGGCCCTGGGGACCAAACTTCCCCGTGGCGAAGGGTCTGGGTTTAGATTAGGGACAGGTGTTATCAAACTTTCTCTGGCCATGTACCCCTTCAGCATTTCGATAGATGAGCACGTAGGCCTACCCCTAAAATTTCTTATGACAGAAAGGTTGTGGAAAATAACAAGAATTTATTTACAAATAATCATATCATGATGTTGAAGTAATATTCACTGATGTATGTATAAATATTTCGAAATGAATAATATGTAAACATTTTTCCCTTCTATTGCTAGCCTCGAATGTACCCCTTCAGATAGGCAAATGCACCCCTACTAGCCTAGGGGTACATGCACCCCAGTTTGGGAACCCCTGGTTTAGGAATAGGTGTTAGGGTTTAAGGTTTAGTATGTTATGTTACTAGCAAGCGTAGTGCAGCCTAGCACACACTTGTCCTGTACTAGTGTCACGTTACAGGCGGCGGACGAATAAGTTTTCAAAAGTGCTCTGGCGGACCTATCTATAGCCATTAAAACTACATGGTTTTATTATCCAAAGACAGTGAACTAAAAACTTAAGTGTTGTTACTTTGCTTTTGAGGTTACGGTATATTACGGGCTACGGGCCGGAAAATAGGTTGTGGTTTAGTATGGACGGGCCAGGCTGGTTGGTTTCTTGTTAGCTCCGGGCGGGCCGGGTTGCAAAAGTGCTGGCCCGTGCCATCTCTAAAGAACACATTAAACAAAATAAACATTACAAATTTGTGTCTTTTCGTTGTAGACCTACTGTACAAAGCTAGCTAAAGTACAGAAGTAACGGGTTTTTGTATTTTGACTGCTAAATGGATTACAGTAAACCTTGGTTAATCCGGATTCGATTTGACCGACGACTTTATCCGGTTTAGGCGAAGATCCGGATTAACCGAAGATGGTTGTTTCTAGCCTGACGTCATCTAAATACTGCGATATCGGTGGAAAATCAGTGAAATTGAACACACGTACGACCCAACAGCAAACGTTTGCTGAAGCAAAACGAATTGATTGATGTATTTACAGTGGTACATCAGACTAGTAACAGCTATATTCAGGCAGTTCTGAACAATCTTAGGTTCATAATTTAAGATTACTTAACTGCGAAAAAATCTGGGATTTTGACAGACGCGGTGATTTCTGCGACTGGTCCACAAACAGTTCTTCTATTTGGAAAGTAATACCAATGTCTTCCTGACATTATACCAAGTACAATCCACTCATTGGTAATGCTCTACACATGCACACTCAGCATTGATCAATAGACTGAAACCGTGGTGTGGCAGCGAGATATGCTATGCCTGTGTGTGACGCAATAATGGTTTCTACCAAAAGTCTCATGTTGCGTGCAGCAGCGGCCGTTGTTATCATAATGCTAAACGTTCGTTGTTGATCGTAAGCCCTCTTGTGTTGCGTCTGAGTGCTGGTGAATCTTTCCTAGAGACCACTCAATGCACTAAAGAACACAACAGCGTGAAAGTGCAGAAAAATCCGGATTACGAGATGAAAATAGAGCAGATTTTATCCGGAATTGGCAAATATCCGGATTAAAAAATCCGAATAAACCGAAGGTTTTTATAAAGAACAACGTTGGAAATCATTCGTACCACCACCACTTACATCCGGTTTTGGAGAAGATCCGGATTAACCGAGGTTTGCTGTATACCAGTGTTTCCCAATCTTTTTTGGTTAGCGTCCCCTTTTCTGACAAACAAATTTCTATCGCCTCCCTACCATGCCTAGCACACATATCAACACAATTTTTTCGTGCATTTCACCATAAAACGTAATTTAGTAAAACGCTAAGTTTTTGTTTACAAATTACATGTATGCATGTTTGTTGATCATACTGTTTTTTATGACATTTGGTCACTCAAAGTTACAAAGACAACAGAAATGTAATTATTAAGTGGGTCCCCTATCGCGCCCCAACGGCCCATTTCTGCTTCACCGCCCCCAAGGGGGCGGTACCACCTACTTTGGGAACCACTGCTGTATACGAATCTGAGTCAAAATTTTAATCATCATTAAAACTTTAGGATCGTGTTACTTCTTCTTTTGAATATCCGGTTAACCGCATAGCACAAAGACCAAATATCCGGATAACAAATTTTTACAACTATCTGTCTGACCCTCGTTGCAGGTGACCTGAATAAAACAATATCGTTCGCAGTAGGCATCCTCACGACTTCGTTCGCTTGTGCTTTACTCGTTCTCATCCATTAGAGCCTGACCTGTCCTATGCAGTTAAGTATTTTTTATAACAATTCATATCAGACCGAATGTTTTTGAAGCAATGGACTTGTATAGAACATTGGATTTGAAGTTCAATCCAATGGACAGTTCCCATTTCGAGAATAATTTCAAACGAACGATGAATTGTCCAACAACTCGGGCTAATATGAATGAATCTAGTAAGCGGAGGACATACTGGCCTCATCTTTGCTCTGTGACGTACGTTGCTTAATAATGGAGAAGTTATCATGAGAATTTCTCAGTGATTGTTACATAACATAACGTCACAGAGCAACGATAATGCCAGCCATAATGAAAACAAATGGAAATTTCAGTCTGAATGAACCGTATGATGAGCCCGAGTCACGCTGATGACCTGGGTCGCCCCTGTGACAGCCTATTTCAATTTCAGGTGGTTCATCGATACGTTTTCATAGTGATGTAATTTTGTCTAAAATAGTGTAATTTAGACCTTCATACGGTGTATGCAATGACGTCCTATTTCAATGCTTGTGACGTCACAGTTGCCCATTCAAATCACAAAAATTTTCTATAATTTTTTGACGTGCACTTGTGACCCATCACTTTGAAAAAGGTTCCGCCACCCATTACTACACCTCTGATTTTCCCCCTCGAAAATATCAGCTTGCGACCTTGGGTCAATCAACAACAAACGAAAGAGCTTGCTCACCTCTGAAAGTTACATCATCACAGGTAATGTTTGCCACTATTCACAAAATCAAAGAAGGAACGCATTCATTGCAAAATATAACGCAGCATAAAAAATAAAACATTATTGCAACTTCCAACAAATCAATAAAAAATCTATCAAATCAGGCCACATTTGAGACAATCTCATTCTGATGTGATTTGCAGAGTTACATTTAAGCATCAGCCAAATCTTTACAAGCTTGAAAAAATGAAAATGCTGTAGTATTAAAAATTAAAAAAAATTAAACCAAACATCGTTGCCAGGGATGAAAATACCAGGAAATAGATCAATAGCAAGGTTTCCGATTTCACACAACGTCTTAGTTGCGTAATAACGCCATCACAGAACGTGACGTGGTGTCTCAAAGCAAGTTTCGCGAGAAGAGGGCCACGGGCCAGTGCCCAGAGGTACAAATGAACCAAACGAGTCAGTTAATCTTAACATGTATCGTAAAATGAAAAAATGCCCAGCTAATTTTGTTTCAATCATTTTCATAACAAACATATTTAAGCGAGTTAACAAATCTCAATGTCATGTCACAATTTCTAAAGCTGGGTTAACGCACTACGGTTTTCCTGGTTGGGCGATTTTTCCAGCGCTTACTATGGCAAAGGCTTAACGACTACAGTCTTGAGCAAATGGGAAACAGCCCCAGCACGCTTGCCAAAAATCCCTGATTTAAATATATAACGGATGCAGAGCGCAGGTAGCAGTACAAAATTTGCTACATCAAACACAATATTGATACTTGGCACATATCATATTCATCCTATACTCGCTGCAAAAGGTTGCGCAATGTGATTGTGAGTATCGTTTTGGGGCAGTTTGAAACACTATTTTGAATGGCAGCAAAATTAACATTATGAGCAAATCCGAAGATTGGTATAAAATTGTGATTGCTTAAAACTGAAACAGATTTGGGAGCATATGTGATTCCTACTGCAAGCTAAACAAAGCACGATCCAAAGCCGGGCGCTACACTGCTCCTTGTCAAACGACTCGCGTTGAGTTAATCTTGCGAAACCGCTATGTACTAATCTCGGCCGATCTGATGCGTTTCAAGGGGGCGGTCAACGCGGTATATTACTTCCGCTGGGCAGAAATATCCAATGTACTCTACTTCATCGGGAGAGGTATCGTTGTGGTAATGTCCACCAACCTGGTTGGTAACACTATAGCCGTGCGTGTGCTCCACTCTCAGATCTAATCCCAAGTCTTCAGTGACGAAGGTCGAGAAACAAACGAACGGTGAGCTTCAAATAAACAAATTCAACTAACAAATGCGAAAGAAGATTTTCACTAAACAGCAACTTTTCAGCGCCACGATAATAAATTTATCGCACTTGTAAAACTACGTTTTTTTCGGAAGAAGCACGAAAAAGACTAAAACCGGTCTGAAACTCCAGAGAAGACAGTAGATTTGGAGGAAAACTCTCGAATACAAAAAAATTTTATGGATCAAAACACGACATATTCGCAAGTTTAACGGTAATTTTTAAATGCTTCTCGCTCAGTTTGCGACCGTAAGATATTGATTTTTGAACAGCGTAAGAAATCTTTTGTTTGCACACTATGCGCGTTTGATAAACAGGGTGTTTGGGTGAGAAACGCTGCACATTGCACGCATAAAGAACACCCACACAGGAATAGCATACGCCGAAAATGCTAGAGCTTGGCAACCAAAGGAGTGAAAACCGATTTATGTTTCTGTACTCAATACGAATATTTGCTAGATTGCCAAATGTACGTATCCTTTTCCTGTTTTTACTCGTTTCCTGAAAAATTTAAAGGATTTTTGACAAACACTGGTGATTTTACTCATTTCCTGAAAATTTTAAAGGATTTTTGACAAACACTGGTGATAAGTCGTTTCTTTACTTTTTTTGCCAATTTTGTGTTATTAAAAAACAAAAATATATGAGTAATGAAATAAATAACAGGAAAGATATATTTTGAACCCACACGAACACAAAATAAATGTTTGATAAAACAAACCTACCTTGCTTCATAATATTTCAACCAGTTGTTGACATCTTCATCTGTTTTCAATGGGGTAGAACTAAAATCAGGCATGACATGAATTTTTATCTTACCCTGCTGCACCAGAAAAGCACCACCCACACCAACTGGTTTACTGGACCCATAGTGAGCTTTGAGAATTTTTCTCATGCAGTCAGAAAAACTTTTATCAGCACCTGTAAACAAAAATGTATGCATTCAAATCTCATGAAATTTTTGCATTGCATTCTGATGTCTAGCAGCAGATTTTAACACGAGGGATACACATGCAAATTTCATTTTATGGAAAAGCAAACTACAGTATATACCTATGCGTTGCTTGGCTCGGACTTCAAGAACTTTTCCTTGCTTTCCTTCAGAACCATACAGATTAACCAATAAACAGCTTTCTGTGGCAGAATTGTAATGGGTACCATAATTTTCCAAAACAGCAGACCCACTAATTGAGTCAACCTTTGAAATATGACAAGCATTGTTCTTCTCATGTGACCCTCCTGCAAACACAAAGAAAACTTAGCTATAATCATTTCCATTTTAGACTGTGCAAAAAAGTAATGAAGCCAAATCAAAATGGCAAGGAAACATGTGCTTCATTGGATGCTTTTTCTACCACATAAAGGCACACAGAAAACAGCAAATTAGGGTTAGAAAACAGCAAATTAGGGTTCCTTCACCTGCACATCGAATATTTGGCATTAGTTCACAATTTGTGCCAACAACATGCTTTGAACCTGCTCCTGCACCAAGAAGATAACCACCAGGAAGATTAATTCGCTCCGCTATGTTCTGCAAAAATTCACATCACCAGAAGTATATATTTGAAACATTACTTCCAAACAAAGTTCAAAAGTTATTGTGACACACAAAAGGATATTCATCAGCCATTGAAATAAATATTTTTTTTGAGGAACAAATCTATGTACTTTGTTGTACCCTGCAATCCTACAAATTGTCTACAAGACTGAATTCATGTCTGTGTGGGTTACTGTATAAAAAATGTTGTATATAAGCATCGGTACTTTGAATTGAAGGAATAAAAAATTGACAGAGCTATGCACCAAGCATCATTGTGTAAAACGTGGAAAAAAGTCACATAATGTCAACTGTACAAAAGGTGTTGCAGATTTAAGCACCTTGACAACTGTTTTTCATTTGCAATATTACAATTTTTGTTGCAGAAATACAATGAAAATCAAGCTATTCAAAACATGGATGGTCTAGGTTTTTTCAGGAGGCTTAACATCTGAGAAATGCTGCAATTAAAACATTTTACACAATCACAAATCAAATTGCTAACATTTTTCTTGGCAGATTTTTGAGTTTTTTATGCTGACAATCTTGTAGTGTAGAAAATGTTAGACATAATTCTCAATTAGGAATTAAAGCAGAGGAATTACATGCAGAGATAAATGTTATGTCAAGAGCCCATCATAAAGGTGATGCTCATGTACAACATGGGTATTTATCTACATGATGTAGATAAATACCCATGTTATCCAAGTAGGCACGGTGCCATTCACATTAAACTCACCCACATTATTGCCAGATGAAGAACAAGCATGCTAAGATATATCAGCTATATTTATACAACCACTGATCACAGAAATCAGAATACATACTGTTTTCCATAAAAGATTGAAGGTGACAACAAGCAATTTTCAATCTTCACAAAAAAGCTAAAAATTGTGTGGTGTACAGAAAATGCTATTTTTGAGAAACTTCAAGGAAAACAAAATTACTAATAAAGATATCTCTCATACTTCAAAAGATGTGATATAGGCTAGTGTGATGGTTTTCAGTACAATAACACAATTCAGACTTTAGTTTAAATACCTGTAGGTCATAAACTTTTTCCATATATCTGGATGAGGGAACAAGATAAGGCACTCCACCAACATCTGCAAGTCTTGATTTACCACAAATTCCTGCTGCTGCAAGTCCAAACGGTTCTTTACTAAGATCTGGACAATCCACCACACTACAGGACACATCTTTATAGTTTTGTTTCAGGCCAAAATCAAGAACATCAGCCATTTCATCTAATTTAGGGACATAAAGGACTTGTTTTTCTAATGCCATCTCACGTCCAGGGTCACCTTTTGTATCCATTTCACAAAAGTCTCCAACAAATGCTACTGCAGATTTCAGAAGGGTAAGGCTATAAAATGAAAATAATTTTTTTGGGGTTAGGTATACCTCCAAATCAGAACATGGTGCAATGATACATATTACACTAAGTATGTATCTCTGGCTGTGGTTGAGCGATGAGCAACAGGGCCATGAGCCTAACTTGTCTTTTTATCTCACATTCCTCAATTAGGCATGAAGCTCCACAGTGTAGAGCTTTATCATCTGAACTTTGCCTCATCTTTTCTTACAACTAAGTAAGAAAATGGTTCCAACTTTTCAGAAGTACCTGGTGAGCAGTTCCCATTGCCTTTTCTCACAGTCACATGAGTTTTTCAATTCAGATGGAGCATTATGATTGTTTTTGGTTTTGTAGGTCATGTTGGACATAATGATAGTCTATGCAAACCATTTTCACAAAGTTGTTAAAAACTTAGCATTTAATTGGCTTCAGAACCCATGGTTTTCAGTTTGCCCACCTGAGTGTTTGTTTCATTGGTTTATTTATTAGAAATTGGAATGAAAAAAATACACCAACTTGTCCTTTTGCAGTTAAAAAATCTTTTGTCTGACTAGCAGCATATAAGTTAAAATAACGCAGTAAACATTGAGGTGTTAAAGACCATTTAGGCAGGCATCAATTTTCCTAAAGAATCATAAGCAAACAGTAGCAAGTTGTTCACAAGTGTGTTTCCAACAGCACATCCTACTGTCAGTAAGTTCAACTGTTTAACAAACAAGGAAGATTAAGGAAGTGTCCAGGTAGCCGGCTACGGCTACACAAGGTTAACTGCTAGGTAGCCAGCACCCGTGTGATTCAGCACATTGCGGTTTGGTCACCACAAACAGAAAGAAGGTTCAGACTTGTTTTATATGATTGTAGAGTGAACATAGAGTTCTTGGATTGGTAGTCTTGGAGGTCAAGTTTGCACCAAGGCAAAATGAGCCCGGCTTTTCCAGCCGCACTATTTTCAGTGGATGCGAGGTTCGCGCGTAAAATTGAAAGACCTGAAAAAGGCATAAAATGACCTGTTACGACAAAATAAACGCAAGCAAATGAAACAACAACTTCTGAACAGAACATCCAAAGCAATAAAACTTGTAAATATGTTGTAGCAAGCTCATACGAATTGTTTGAAACAAGCATGTTTTTGAAAATTAGTGATAATTCAACTATAAATTAAAATACTTTNCGAGGAGGTTATGATGATAAATTTTATATCAAAGTCTTCGGAATTTATCCAACTATTAAACTGTAAAAGAATCGCGGGGTTTATTTTTGTTTAAATGAAATGAGAAGAAAAATCGCAGAGGNACTCNAACACCAAAAATGNCTTTCGCTGCCAGATTCTCGTGTTGCGCGACTATCGATTTCAATTCAATATTAAAATACTTTCCGAGGGGGTTATGATAACAACTTTTATATCAAAATCTT
>JGI24158J21664_10011236_pt1 | contig 11910 bp, 3 predicted proteins | sample Ectturendosymbi3_FD_21664 | JGI IMG/M metagenome (IMG submission 21664) | reverse complement strand
TAGATCAACAGGCAAACAATCATAAATACATAAATAACAATAGTAAGGAACAGACCCTGATGTTAGTTCAGTGAATTGTGATCTAGTTAGGTTTGAGCACTGGTGCAGCCACTTTTTACATATTTTTGCACAAATTCTCTCAATCATTCTCAGTTTCAGGAATTTTACTTAATATCTAATCCCATGTTATACCATGTCGGTTTCATTCCGGATGGAGATGGTGGAGGATTCTTCAGTTTTCTTCAAAAAAGTAATTCCATGCTTAGTCAAGATGAACTTGAAGTTGTTGGCCTTCTTGAACTTCAGGCATTCATTGAAGCGAAGTCTGTTCAACTTGGTGAGGCTTTCGTTGATGAAGATGTTCTCTGTATGGTCTCGCAGTTTGCTCCGATTGTTGAAGATCAGGTCTCTCACTCTCCTGGAACAAAAATGGGCAATAATGGTGGGTCGAGGGTTGTCTTTATTGCATTTACGCAACCGGTGGGAGACACTTATGCCATCCTTTTTGATGTTGACTTTGAGCTTCTTGGCAGTGGCTACTACCAGTTCATCGGTGTTCTCATGCTCAGACCAGGCCAGGCCCTTGATCTCAAGACATTCCCTTCGGCCATACTGTTCGAGACTGTTGATGGGTTCTTAGTTCTTTGAAGTGGTCTTCCTCAGTTCTTGAACAGTTCTCTGGAGTTCCTTGTTTTCAGACCGAAGTCTGACCATCTCACCATCAGTTTGTTTAAGGTGATTTTTCATGTCCTCATATTGTTTTTCAAGACATTCTTGGCTTTTGCGTAGTTCACGAATCTCTTTCACCAGTTCTTGTAGTGAAGATTCTGTGGACATGCTGTTGCTGTCCATCATATCTGTAAGCTTGTCAAGCTTTTCAGCAATACTTTCCAGATCATCTCGCGACGTTTTTTTGCTTCTTGTAGTCATATTGATTGATACAAATTACACAGGTAAGCTTTAAACAAAAACTAACAACCTTTGTTGAACTCTGGTGCACTGGATTGAACTTTAGTGAACCGCTATTCTGTTGTCGAAGGGTCAACCCGTTTTTAAAAGCTCCTATTTTTGTTGCTACGTATCACTAGACTCATTACGTTACTTCTGGCGGCCAACAGGAAGGCTAGCTGGAACAAAGCGATAATTAGCCACAAACACTGTGCTTGCCCATGTACTACCTGGATTTAACCAACACATATGGGCAAATAGTCTCCTCTGAAACATAACCATAACAAAGGATGATAAAGGAGGAAACCCAGTCACTACAACTGCGGTTCATCGGACAGTGATGTAAAGCAAAGATAAATCAAAATATTTAACTGGGTGCGAAGCTCTTTTGAGGTGTAAGAACTACAGGTTCATTGTGAAATTGATTGCATTGCTGAACAGCTGATTGAGCTGCAAAGTCGACAGCTGTAGTGTTTGACTCAATTTTGAGTGGATATCCAAACCAGAAATCTCTCTTATCTGAGTCGACAGGCAACAAAAGCTCTTTTTTTCCAACTACATACCGTTGTGAAGCTAACTATTTTCAAACCAGCACCGATACCAATTTCAACCAGAAGACGACACCAGATGGGCCTTGACAACCACAGGCTCTTATTTCAACAAACTTGTGAAACAAACTCAGAGATAAGATTCTCATTGAAATTTGTGAATGTGGGCGATGAACCGAATTTGCTAAACTAGTGTTTGTGTCATTCTCGTAGCCTTAGTTTATCACGAGTGTGCGAAGATTTATACTGCTCCGAAAATAGTCCGTGTCTTAAAAACGTTGAGAAACACTGGTTCAGGCAATAAGACTGCGAACTAATGCTTGGAACAAGCGAAAGATTTCCTTAGTGCAATAGAAGTAACTTCAGTAGACAAAAACGAAATTATTGGGAAACGGTCTTGACCCTCTGGATTACTATCGCTCAATTTTTGTCACGTTAATACTAACGTCGGGTGTGCCAGACCCGGTTATCAAAAATAAAAACAAATATACTTTCCTTCAGCTGAAGTTTATCACAAAAACTACACTGAAAAAATAAGTCTCACTGAGCAGCGTGAGCACTAACAAAGTTACTTTACTCTAATATCACACGATTTTTGATGAAAAGTAAGTAGACCAAATACAGCGAAGGTGTCATATATGCTTTAACTGAATTACTATAAAAACAAATTATGGGCGTGAAGAACTTCTTTTGTATACTGCTAACAAGACCGTTGAACCATGCGCTGAGTGAGTTTCAGCTCTTCACAGCGCCTGGTGCTTAGCCCCCTCTAACCATGTCGTGGGTTCAGCGTGCCCATGCCACCTCACACTAACCATAACGTCGGGTCTGCTGGACCCGAAACCACTACTTTTGCAAAATCGAAAAGAGCGTGGATGACCGCAAGCGCACCTTCAACATGTCACACAAAAAATGAAGCTACTGAAGCGTATAGAGCGCTCCGAGGAGTGCTTACGTGGGTTTCACGTGGTAAACTCATTTGACCCGGGTCTGCCAGACCCACGATGACATTCCCGGGTTTTAATGAAACATTTCTATGTCAAATTGACAAACAAAAAAGGACATACCCAGCATTGCGGAATATGTTAAAACGGGTTCTCTCATGAAAAACGCTCGACGTTCTCTCTTATTACCAATTTTCAAGATTGCTTTTATCTGCCCTTGTAGGCTCACATGGTACCCACTGCGAAACATTCATTGTTGGAAGTCTTTATTTTCTTGTGGATATTGATATTAAAATGAATTGACTGGTGATAGTAGCAACCGGAAAACTTTTCCAATTCATCTTAAGCCTGTGTGGAATGAAAGCAGCAAATTTTGAAAATGCGCAGTACACAACCGAAATTGCGTTGCAAACTTGGTATAGGATTTTGTTCGTTTAAGGCCTAGCTGTTTGTGAGGTCGTGTGCACGTTGTGCTTTAATTAAAGCCCAATAAAATCTTGTGCGTTTCCAATGCGTACCCCTACGACACATTGCATTTACCTGAAGCAGCAATAATTTCAGTACAGACTTTGTTTATATAAACTTTTAGACTTTGTTTTAATAGACTTTGTTTTAATAGACTTTGTTCGAAAGCTTGCGCCGGAAAGGAAATTATTTTATACCAACAGGAAATGAAAATCAAACCTTCAAGGAACTTTTCGAAGTCCTCATGGATTATTTGCGTTTGGCGTAAAATTAATGAATGTGTAGCGAACACTAAAGTTGGGGAGCAAAGTTTTGGGGCAAAAAGGGCTTTTGCCCAAAATAAGCAAATTTACTGGAAATGCCTACCATAAGCCTTGCAATTCAAAATCCTGTCAGAAACCACTCTTTACTAGAGGAACTACATTTTAAGTCTTAAAGAAGCGCAAACCACGCAAGGAACTTTGAATGCAATAAATTACTGAACGACGCAACAAAATCACGTTTTATTCCAGGTACCATCCTACCCAGGGCACATGCACTTACGATTGAGTTATTTCTCTGTAAACAGGCATTACGAAGTTTTCAAACGTCTTTAAAATATACAGCATTCTGCACATAGAGGATTATCGAACGAAAACTATTTCTGTCTAGAAATCGAAGAGCTCTCTTAATGTTGCGTTGCTTCCAAGCGTACATGCACGATTAGACAGACGATGTTGCTGCGGTTGAGGCCAGCGTTTCTTTCGCGTTGTCAGTTGCATCGAACCTTCAACACAGTCGACTGCAGGGCGCGTCTCTTTTTCCAACCGTACCAAACAATTGCTTTCCACGAATTCCTCATTCTCCCGTACTTTCCGTTGGGACTCGCACTGTAGCAGTTGTTGTGCCACCAACCACCGGCGTCGTACCGCGACGCACAGTTGACGGTGGAAGCTCTGTGATTCAAGGACATGCCTGGCTGACAAAACTCATCGAGAAAGTTTGGTTGTTGGTTGAAGCGAATGGTTTAATTGAGTAACATACTCTTTCAGGGCAAATTGCATTTGGAAACCGTCATTCAATGTTGATCAATACAAAAATTCAGTGGTGGATCCAGGGGGTAGTTTGGGCCAACTGTTCCCAACAAATGTCTGCAGCGCCACGTTGAATGGCGCCACTTTGGTATAAACACGCCCCTTTTTGTTGTTTATTGACGTAGGAACAGAGATTGGAAATGGCTATTTTAAAACAAAACTGTCACGAACTTCCGCGCGGCTTTAGCTCGCTATACCTCGTAGGCCCTCTTGTGGCCGATGTTGTACTTGCTGGTTGGGAGCACTGGGTGTGGCTGAAACACACGAGGTTTTGAGGAGGTTTTTCGAAGTTAGTGCACAGGACTGGAGAAGGCATACTTTCTGGTAACGGTTTTCCACGTTTTTAACGGTTTAACCCGTTTTTTATCGGTTTTCCTACGGTTTCCACGGTGCTTGACTGATTTCATGGTTTTCCCGGTGTTTATCAGTTTTCCCGTATTTGACGATTTCGCCGATGCTTTGTCCCTTTGTGATGTTTGTGTTTTAGTCCGTGTGCTGTTTTGAGAGTTTTGTGTTCTGTATCAGGCTTGCCGTTTGTTTTTTATACTTCTGATTAATAGAGGCTTTGTCCTCACTGTGTGCTGGCAGCTCAGAGTTAGTAAGTCAGGCAGGTCTGTTCGTTGCACTGTATTCTCAAGAACGTTACGGGACTGCAGATTAGCAGGGGTGCGTTCGCGGTGTGAAAACCATTAACCAAATCTTTCCAAATCCCAGCCTTCAGGTCAAGGCCTTTGGTACCATAGGTTTTTCCTACATAAAACAATGTTTTACACTTCGTTGAATTCACCAATTACATGGCGGACCTGTACCCAGCTTCTATTATCGAATAGTAGCAGCAACAGCCCACTGTTTTTTCGTAATAACACGCTGTTTCGTTATTTCTCTTTCGCGTGAGAACTGCCCAGCCTAACCAGCAGCGTAACTGACAGGGGGTAAGGGGGCGAGCCGACTCCCCTGGCAAGCTAAATTGAAAAACTGGGCCCCCTTTCATTGACATTTTGTTATTTAGTATTATTTAGTTTGTTGTTTTTTTGAATTTTTGGGATGTTTTCAGTTTTTTTTAGCTGGTATAGACATCCACGACATCCATAGCTTCAGTATTATTTTTTAACTTTTTTCTGAGTTTTGGCTAGTGGGCCACCTTCAGCCAAGCTCTGGCTCAAACGTCCACCCTGACTCAAACGTCTAGTTACGCCACTGAGCCTAACTCAGATTAGGTAATCACAAACGCAGACTCTTTCGCTAGCACAGTCCTGGACTTGTTGGGCTGTGCAAAATTGGTCCGTTTTTGTAACAAGTTTATTTTTAATGGATGATGGTAGCATTGAAAGGACAAACAGTAGTGAAAATAGGACTGCAGTGTGGAAAATTGTAATTGACGCAAGATTTTAGAAGCCTCCACAGCCAAATATCAGTGTAAAAGGCTGTTGCCAGTAAAGGCCGTTAGTCGTCTCTAAAAAGCTATAGTTGTACGTTAGCAAATAATTTGCCACTATTTGGCAAAAACATAGTGAGCGTTCTCCATTAGCTCAAGGAAATATGACTTAAAAATGCAATTACTCAACACCTCACTCCGCCAACGGGTTCAACGCAACAGAGCACTGAATTGCTACGTAGTAGCAAGACGCGTCTCCACAAACCATGACACGCAGCTCTCACGCAGAAACGTTGGCAAAGTACCATCTATCAACAGCTTAGTGGAAAGAATAATTGGTTTGACGCGGTCATGACAATTTTTCCTCAACCTTTCAGTATTTGCAGTCCCAAATTTGGGGGATGACGGCTCCTTTCGCCCCATCTGGCTGTGAACCTGGCTGCAGTGACAGATGGCTATGTGTTTTTGATCTTTTTGTTGCAATTGCAAACCCAGAGACAGTTCATACCGGCCACCAAAACACTAATTTGGCATGGTCAGCGAAATCTACAGCCTGCAGTGAATCTACAGCATTTTTCAACAGCATTTTTAGGGGCAATACCGTGCTTCATGCCGTCAGTTGCTTACTAGGATGTTTGTCTCAGCTATCAAATGATAAGAATCAACCAAGCACAAGTTATGCGTTGTCACGTCATGATTGTTTCAACGTACTGACCAATATTGACTTTTTTGCATTCATTCCGATACGAACGCATGCTTGTGTTTAGAATTCTAGACGTCTACAGTAGTTGAGGGGCTATGCTAACTGCTTAGAGAGCACACTGAGTAGTTTCAGACTAAAATTAAAAGCTTTATACACAGCTTCAGAAGTACTTTGTACTTTGATTCAGGAAAATTAGGATCCACAAACCACACACAATTGAAAATTAAGGAGGCCACACACCTGCCATGTCCAGGGTAAGTTGGTGGAGTTATTAAAGGACATAATATTCCAACTGGAATTTTCAAAACAGAATTTTTGTATTTTTGGATAAGAACAAGAAATGAATGCCCAGTCATTTCTGATTCAGCCGTTCATGAACTCTTAGCATATTTGTTTGAAGCTGCATTCTCAAAATTGATAACCATCAGTCCAAAAACCGATCCTTTCTGAAAAATGTTGAGAATGTCTTTCGTTCTGCGTTGTCATGTATAAATCTACGAATGGATGATATGTGTAAAAATCATCAAGCCCTTCCATCCCTTTAGTTGCGCTTGATAACTTCTATAAACTTAATTATATTTCGTTAAATTTTTTTCGCCTTAAAGTTGATATTACGTGGTAGTTTTATTACTGTATATTTACCTTCCGAGTATTGTGTGCCATTTGCATGATTTTGCCATAAACAAAATGCCACTTGAGCTTTGTAATGGGATGTTTACACGTATCATTAACAACTAGGCTATCCATCAAGGGGTCCATGCCAGTAACCAGCTTGGGACAATAGGGGGTGAAGAGTTTTCTGAGAGGGGACCACATCTTTAAACAATATCCAGTAGTTATTAACTATGTCCAACACATTTTTCCAGGGAGGTAGAAAAATATTTTCAGGGGTCTTTGCCCCCTGCGCCTCCCTTAGTTACGGGTCTGAGGGGTTTGCACAAAAAACTTTTCTCTGCCCAGGTAACTAGTGTTGCGGCTGACCCCTCTTTCGTTTTTTGTTGATTTTATTTTATCCTTAAATGTTAGAAACCTATGCTTCCATGAATTTTCCTGATTTTCAGAGACTAATGGAATGGTGCCAGAATTATTTTACAAAAATGTACCTGAAAGCCTACATAGGGGTATAGGGGTACCATACCACCCATGGTTACCTGATATGTATCAAATTTCGGACACCTTCTAAGTTAAAATTTTCAATGCAATTTTAAGTGCAAAACGCATTTGGCCAGATATGACCACCGATACCTTATATGTAAAGAATCTTCCTACACCATGACTTTATATGAAAAACAAGCGGATATCACACGTACATGACGTTCTCTACGCACAAACAAAAAATCCCCTCTAAAAAAACGTTTTTTGGTGGTACCCTACATGAAATTTGTATGTTATGTATGTTTCGCTGCGCAGATAAAATTTTGTTGCGAAAGTGATTAACGATGGACATATGGAAGTAAAAAAATAGTTTGGTATGGAAATAACGGATGTCACGTGTCCCAGGAGCAGACCTGGAATGCTATCGCTCAGTTCTTGTCACGTTAACGATAACGTCGGGTGTGCATGACCCGGTTTTCAAAAAATATATATATACTTTCCTTCAACTGAAGTTTATCACAAAAACTACACTGCAAATATAACTCTCACTGAGCAGTTTGAGCACTAACAAAGTTACTTTGTACTCTAATATCATAACGATTTTTAATGAAAAGGCAAGTAGACCAATATAGCGAAGATTTCATATATGACTGAATTGAATTACTCATTAAAAAATTACGGGCGTGAAGAACGTCTCCTTTTGTATACTGCTAACAAGACCGTAGAAGCACGCACTGAGTGAGTTTCAGCTCTTTACAGTCACCTGGCGCTTTATGGTCAATACAGCGTGTGGCCACTCACACTAACTATAACATCGGGTCAGCATGACCCGGAATCACTACCTTACCCCTACACTGCAAAATCGAAAAGAGTGAGAACGACCGCACGCGCAGCAATCAACAAGTCACACAAAAAATGAAGCTACTGAAGTGTGGAAAGCGCTCGGACGCGTTCTTACGTAGGTTTCACATGGTCACCGCATTTGACTCGGGTCTGATAGACCCACGGTAGCATTCCAGGGTAGAAAATAGGAGTGGCATTACACCCTCCGTTACCTGACTTATTAAGTATTTTCGAGGTCACCTGAGCAAGGTTGGGTCGTAGAACGCAGAAGTCTGAGAAGCCATGAACGAGGCCACTAACGCCAATAAATCTGGCGTTGCGGCAGCGTTTCCTAGTGTGACTACACTTAATCACTGAAACATGACTTAGTGAAGGCTTCGACATAAACCTACTCGGGTGAAAGCGCCGCAGCCAGAAAAAACTAAGAATCAAGAAATGAAAAGAACAAAGGTGGTACTCTCAAACTTTTTCAGTGAGCTTGATAAGGTATGACCTGGAGGCCAGGACATGCATTGCTGGTCCTGACAGAAAACCATTCATAGACTTGTGAACTCCCTAGTCAAGTTCATTTCCAGCGCCACCCCTCCTACACAAAGATCCTTACTCTACTCATCACATACATTGCGGAAATACTACAGGCGTTTTGTACATTAGAATAGTTTATTACATTAATAGCATTTATACCAAATTGCGACATATGTTGCCTAGTATATGTGAAATTGAAATTAATAGGAAAAATATTAACCCTTCTGCAAACCTGAGATAGTGTTACACTTTTATCTTCCCATAAACTGCATGATCGTGTGTTTCATTCACTTTCATTATGTTCATTCCGTTTTCTAGTGTAATATAACCTAGTTTCCTTTGGAAACTTGAGTGAAATGCATCCGTCTAGCGATCGGGCCCTGGGCCAGGTAGCATGAGCCAAAATGACATCACTCACAAAAACCCAAAACCCAAAACCAAACATGTTTTTGGATTGCAGACTAGAAGACTTGCCGAGTCTTTTGAAAGTTTGTACAACTCTCTAGCGCAATCGGCGGAGGAGTTATGTAATTAGTAAGACAACCGAAAACTGCTTGATTTAAGCTGTACGATATATTCCTACACCGGCTGCGAAGGTGATTTGATTTGGTCTAGTCGGCTTCATGTTTGTTTCTTCAAATTAGCAGTCCAATATCGAAATATGTGAAAGGGTGTTAAACACTTGATTGAAATTCTACCTTTGTTAGTGCCATTAAATTTATTTTAGGGCAATATGCTTTTAGGTCCAGTGTGGATCTACCTAAAATAGGAGTAATGTCATAGCAATGCCTTTCATTCATGCTTTGTTTTTGAATTGCCACTTTAGCAATAAATATGTTATCCATGTCCATGTAACTGTACCAGCTTCGTCTGGAAATGTGATTGTCATTTAGCTATTTATTAGACTCCAATCTTGGGACTTGAGCTGTCACTTTCAAGTGTAAGAAGAAACATTTTACTGCTAGCGAGGCAGGGAATACAATACGGTTCGGACACTGTTTTTCATTACTGTTGTTGTATTTATATTGTGTTTCTTGATGGCGCTCTATAACCACAATGATCTTGTAGCGCCACGACTAAGTTTGCACAATGTCTACAGTAGTTTAATTTGACTCGGTTTTGTCTTGTGGTCTGGATATGTTCCCTGCAACTCTTCTGGACACCGTGAGCATGGCAAGAAGGCTGCAGTACCGATTTATAAGGTCTTGGCAAGACCCGGCCGAGAGTCGACTTCTCGACCTACCAGCCCCGACGCGGACGCACTTTGTTTTTTTCTGATCTGCGGCAGTCAAAACAGTGTCAAACACTGGCGCGTAGCATGCTTTAGGGCATTGCTGCACAACTCAGAAACCGCGAAGGGCCAAATTAATCAAAAAATTATAAGCCGAAGTCGGCTTTTTGCAAAATTTTCTGCAATTGAGAAGCCGCATGCGGCCCGCGGGCCGTATGTTGTGCAGATCTGCTTTTAAATACTTATTGTAGGTATAAGACATGTGTTTTCAGTTATGTGTAGCTTGTGGCAAATGAGGTCAATTTTTGGACCCGCTTCAAATATTTTGTGACTTAATGATATAAAACCTTTTCACACTGCGGTTATTCCCTGAAAGATCGCAAAGATGACCAACTAAAATAGTCACTTTCTTGGCCTACAAAAGGTAAACCACATTTTTGTGATAAGCAAGAGTTGCCGCAGACAGCCTGGGGTATTTAAGCAAGTAAATGCTTTTTGCCGCACTCTATTTGACTGCCTCCTCAAATGTCTGGTCTGGATCCGCCACTGCAAATGATATTAAACACAGTCTTACACTTCCGGTTTCATTTTAAGTATAGTAGTAAAAAAGAGACAGCAAATTGATTTGTCCACAAACGTATTCAAGGAAAGTATCAACTTGGATAGTTTTACTGATTACACTGGTTTTGCAGTTGTGTCGGGAAAATACAAACAAAGCTTCCAAAAAGTTGATAAAGGTAGGCAAACACTTTTCAATCAACTCTCTTACTTTTTATTTTGAAAACATGTTTTTAGCAACTAGAAACAGACTGGTAAAATTGTCTTCAAAAAAATATGAGATACAAGGGTTGCAAGCAAGAGCACCACTTGCTTTGCTTCTTTTTCATTTGCCAGGAAACTACATATAGCTAAATACAGGCAAACATAATGAAAACAAGAAACTAACATTGCATTCCTTCATTCATGACCGCATCTCCGTTTCTTTTCGAGGAGACGTGACCATGACATCAAGCACTGACGTGCTACGCCTACGCGCACCGTACCTGTCATTATCGCGGTCGACGGTTGTAAACTGCATTCCATTTATGTTTCCCCCGGTTGTTGAAGTCGTAAGAGAATCTCCGGCTGTTCCTCTGTAACCACCGATACTAAGGCGAAATTGACTTGATTCACTTTGGACAGAAAAGATGCTGGAAACGGAAAAATATTGATTGTAAGATTTCCGAAGTTATTTTGTGATTAATTTTCATTTAAATTCGCATCAGCTGTGCAACATGGAAGCGTTCGGAACAAAACCTTCACGCTGTACGCAAATGTCTTTCTCACATCTCTTTCCGCCAGGTATGCTCTATTACTCATTTGATTTGGTAGCACCTCTTAAATTGGCTTTTCACACGTAAATCGCAGACATTTAGGTGGTAATCGGTCAAGATTTCTGCACCCCTTTTTGAAACGAACATCTGACACTGATTAGAACAAGTCAGCTGAAACGATGCAGAAATCAACCAGTGGCTGTTGCCCCAACGAATTCCTGCACCTGACGAATTTGCACATTTCTCGGTGTTGGAAAACAGTGTTCATAATGCAAGGTATGTTTTTGCAGGACAGTGCGGCAGAAGCTTTCCGTTGTTTGTTAGCTTGGCATCAGTGGCGTGCGCAGAAAATTTCCGAGGGGGGGCCAAGTTTCATCACAATCGTGTGACGTCACAAATCAACTTTAGGGGAAGTGCCGAAGGCACGACCATTCTAGGGGGCTCCGGGGGAATGCCCCTGGGAAAACTTTGTAAAATTACACCTAAAAATACGCATTTTTGTGCATTCTGGAAGCAATTTTTAGACAATACTGTTTTTACATTTTTTTTGGGTTTTAGGATCTGAGGGGGTGGCCATGGCACAGAGGCCTCCCCCCTCCGTACACTAGTGGTTGGCATCACAACTTTGACGGAAAGAAGTGGACAACAAGATCTGCGATACTGATTTTTTTCTGATAGATTTGCTTCTAGTTAGTATCAGAACATGAGCAAACAACATGACAGACAGACAGATAATTTTATTTAAGATCTGAAAAAATCAGATATCAGGGGGAGGAGAATGACCGCAAGGTCTTCGAGTCATCCTCCCCCTCGAAACACAGTCGAACTGCACAGAAGAAACACAAGT
>JGI24158J21664_10011235_pt1 | contig 11911 bp, 6 predicted proteins | sample Ectturendosymbi3_FD_21664 | JGI IMG/M metagenome (IMG submission 21664) | reverse complement strand
ACTTACAATGTTGGTGAATAACTAAGAAAATAAACATCAATATTCTGATTGCTAAGGGGGGGGGCTTGAGCCCCTTCAGCCCCCCCCCCTGGCTGCGCCTTTGCCTGTGCACAAACGTAAACCCCCCATGTTGAAGACTTTTAGGTGACGATTCTGCTACGCGAAAGTATCTCAGAGGCTTAGGCAACCTATGTTCAAGTGCGGCTTACATTAATTTTTAACACCATTTCGTGCGGCTTACGATTGAATAAATACGGTATTGCACGCAGCAAAGTCCGTCAGCCTGGATGCATCTACATCTACAAGACGACACAGAACATCGGATAGACTTCAAGAGCACGAGGTTTTATGCATACTAGCGACGACAGGAGGTCGGTGCACGCTGTTGATTCTTTGTTGATTCAAGGGCAGAAAAACAGAGTTTGTCAGCATGTTAGATGTTAGTAATTTGCAAAGTTATGAAAAACAGTGGCATACTTGAGCGCTAAAAACCTGATCCAAGAAAGGGGCAAAATTTCTTGGACAACCTGTATTGTGTTGTAAAATGCGAATCATGACGCTAAAACAGTATTTCAGCTGCAGTGTTTACGGCTTCTATCAGACTACCGTATAATGACAAAATTCCGAAGCAAACTTTCTTGCGTTCGTGGACAAATGAGTTTTAGTGAGGCTGCTCCGTAGAACACTGTGGTCCAAGAGTTCTTAAAAATTTTTGCACAAGCTTGTAAAAATTGTAACAAAAGATCTGAAAGCTTGTTTTCATGGAGAGGATGGATCAAAAATTGACTTCAAAACATGTCGTTATTGATTTTAATATACGCTCTTAGTAGCTGGCTATTTTGGGGCCAATATTTTGGGTGATTTACCAAAATCGTACAGTGAAAGCAATGCATAATCTTACTTGGTTTCACTGTTTCTGTTACCACTGTATACGTTGTCTGGTTAGAAACAAACTAAATGTATTTATGATTTATAAAAAGACAAGTTGCAGAACGCAGTTGTTGTTCAAAGAATGCTCGCCGCAAAAATTTGCCTGTAAAAGGAATCCGCAATATATATGCTTTCTTGCAAGTTTGCTCACTATTTATCGTAAATGACGATATCAAGCAATATAATCTTCTCGATTACATAATTTTGACGAAAATGAACTTGCAATTATCAGAAAGGAAACTAAATTCATGTTTTAAAATTCAAAGTCGTAACGAACTTTAACCGGTGCTCACATGCCTATACTCATGCCCTTCCTCTGATATATTCTTAAATATAATCAGATGAATTTTTGGCGAAATCAGAAGCTAGAAGCTGTTATGAACTTCGGTATCATAAACCATCGACTGTTATTGGTACCTTTATTTAACTGCTTTTTAGTAGTATAACTAAATCTTAATTTTAATTGTAGATCTTTTGAATTTGCAGGAAGCTTTACAAAATTTACGGCAAAAAAACTTATGCCCTCCTTTCCAAATGGACGACTGGTCACCCGAATCAACAGTTACGCAACATTCGTTTATCAGCTGTGACGTAAGCATGCCAGGCCTGCAACCGGAGGGAACCGGGCGATTGCTTCACCCAAAATTTAAAAAAATATGTTTAGCTGTTAGGTACAACAACAAATTAAACTCATCAGCTGGTCGAACCATGCAGATACAAATCGTGGATGATTTTAGTGGTCTCGCGGCTGATAAATGTTCTTTCACCCCTTCGTTCTGCCGTGGCAGTTTCCATTCCTTATGTTTTTTTCCGATTCGCCGTCTTCTATTAAGGGACGGCAGCACGAGGCACGTTTGCTGATTCTTTAATTGTACCACACAGCTTATGCTGAAATTCATTTTGCAAAACTTTTCTCCATCACGTCAAGCTTCAGTTTCTGAGCTTTCATTCATTTTAAAAATTTAAAAAACCAGCTTTGCAACAGCATGGCAGTTTTAATTCTTCTTTTTTCACTCAGTAACCTTGCCGATCAACCAGTATTTTGTCAACGATTTTTAAGCGCACATTCGCCTTACCTTGCAGGATGAGTAAAACCATTTAAACCTTCCCCTAAGCACTTGCGAAATGATTGAAAAAATAATTATCAAAAGTTGTTTTTGACATGCACGACTGGTCAACACAGGCGTAAACTACCGCGAAAATCACACAGGCACGTAAAGAAACATATAACCGTAATAACCAAAGATCTCGTTGTAAGCGTTGCAACGAGACTTTCCATCTTTTTACTTTCATATCCAGGTATCAATCTAAGATCCTCTTCATTTACACAAGCGTCAATCTCTCACAAACATGAGTATAATGGCTAACTGACGAAAGTTACATGAAAATGATTATTGTGAAGGACATTTAGTACAATCAAGGCAACCTTCGACTCATATCTTCACGCAAAAATGTCTCATTAAACACAGATTGAAAATTTTTCGTTATTGAAAAAGCATCGTCACTGCACACTTGTCGCTTCAGTTGTTGAGGCACACCAAGTAAAGGAAGTTGCAGTACAAAGAAGGCAAGACTGAAACAACGGAGGCGCCAAGATTTTTTCCCGTCGAAAGTGTACAACGAACTCAGAGCTTTGTTGTGAGAAACATTCCGCAGAAATGTCGCTGTCATTTGATCGCAGAAGGCGACCACTGGCAGGTTCCACGTAAAACTACGCGCGATCTTCAATAGTGTTTCTTGTTCCTCGATCTTCTTCCTGAACGCGGTCGTTTTGTTGACGACGTTCGCGCGGATATCTGCGGAAAGATTGAACGCACCAATTCAAAGAACAAGGTGGTGTTTTTAAAGATACTAGGAACCTGAAAAAGATTAACAAAACTGCTCTTCTACTTGCTACAGCAAGCATAGATCTTTAAAAACTTTAAACGTCTAATAATCTTATGAAGGAATACCACAACAATACAACTGCATTTTACCTTTTTCTCTTGAAAAACCCACATCTGATCAAGATGCACACTATAATCATGTACAAGATAAAAGCAAAGATGACGGCAAGTAGGATGTACCACCAAGGGAAAATGGCAACCGCGTCCTCACCAAAGAAAGAATGATCCACTGTTGTAACAACCTGTAAAAAGAGTTCTACAAGTACTTCGCGCAGTGGACGCGAAATTTCGCTAACGTGTTTATTTCCATATAGTGTGTTTTACAGCACTGGCAAAGAAACCCGAAGAGCGTAACATTGGTTGAAACCTCTCTGCTCCCCCCTAGCTGTGGGCCTGCACTTACATGTCCAATCGCCGGTGTATCCTTCTTGGTGTTGACATAGTACAGTAACAAGTATAGTACAGTAGCAAAATAGAGCATATCAAATTTTACTTGTTTTGCTTCAAGCATTTAACCATACCTCGCTTTTGTTCTGAGTTGTTACAATTCGTACGTTTGTTTTGGTGGTAGTCAGCTGACCATAAACACCCATATGGACGAGATCAGCATTCTTCAATTCTTCCAGGAAAGTGTTGTTCCATAGCCTAGCCTAAGTGCACAATTGCATGCTTCTCAGCAAGTCGCAATGATTTTTGTGCTGTTTCAGTTCGTGCACGTTTACACAAATGATTACTAACATGAGAAAGTGAAACTTACCTTTAGTTGCACAGATGTGGTCGAACCCGGCTGCAGTGGTTCTAGAGAACATTCGATTGTTACACAATTAGCTGTTTGTGACGGACAGTTCAGGCTGACAACACTTGCTGACAACTTGGAGGACAGTAATCTTGTTCTTCGGGGATTATAAAGGAAAGTTGAAACCTAAAAACAGTACGTGCAGGTTTATCCATTTATAAAACTGCTTTTGCTATCAATAACAATAAGCGTCTCTGTTTAACGACAGAGTGATGTAAAGGTTGGAAACACATTGCAACAATTTCGCAACTTGTTAGATTCTTACAGACTTTTCTATCAAGGTGAATTATTTACTACCAAGCATGAGTAGTTTACTCAAATCGAAGCGCAGCATTTACACCAAAAAAACTTAGACCTGAAAGTTATTATATTGCCGCAGAGCTCACTATCGACTAGCGTTCAACTTTCATAAAAACCATGAATGTGATTGTTGAAACATGTGAGCAGAATCGCAGCGCTCACTAACAGCGCTGCAACTATACTAAAAATCGTTCTATGTTCTCTCAATTTTTAAAAATGATACCTCTACTGCTGCCCAAAGGCGGGTAATAAAATAAACAAATGCCGTTGTGCATTTTGAAACAACGAATATCAGAGCGCCAGGGTAGGGGTACGTTGCCGAGTGCATATTTTTCATTTGGACCAACTCACTGCTTTTGTAACTGAAAGGTGCCACATGGACGAGATCAGTTGAATCCGCGGCTGCTTGTCAGAGCAACAATATTTTCAGTGACCGTACGATGGGACTACTGCCTACTGAGCCACTTGATGAGGTTAATTCATCCTGTATTGTATATGTGTAATACATTTACAGTGCAAATGACTAACTGAATCACTGGCATTTGTTATGAAATAAAGGATTTGTGCCGCTGAATTTTTGCTGGTGAAATGCGGGATGATCATCACTCGGAGGGCAGGCAGTCCCAGGCCTCGCCACTGCAGTTGGTGCCGTCAACTAGAAATGAGCGATGGCCCTTTCGTTTAATCCTTCGCTGAACGTGCCTTCCTCCGTAATAGTGCTGCCCCTAAAAACCTGAACCTGGCGTCACAACAGTGTGAAGCCTTCATGTCACCTAACACGGTTTAATCAAGTTATTTGACGCCATTTCGCAATACTTATATTTGGTCAGTGAAGAGCTTTCTTGACGTTTTTCATTGCATGGTGTTCACATCTTTTCCTTCTGTGCAAAGCCGTTCAACCATCACCTGTCTCTTGTGTCTGCTGGATCCCAGCGGCAGCTTGTATTGCAAGGGATTGGCGTAAATGTCGGCACATTCACCAACTATCAATGAACCTCCTGTTTTCACGCTTGTTGAAACAAGATAAAGCAGCCATTTGCCATTGATGATCTCGATGGGAAACCGAATATTAAGCTTTACTCCATCTGCCACCTGAAAACCTGCCAGCACAAAATTGATTTGCTTAAAACTAATAGGCGGTAGCATAATGTTACCGATTCCACGGCGCTGACTGTCACATTTTTACCCACTTCTCTTTGCCTTATACAAATATGGAAATAAAATGAAAGAATGCTTTAACCCGATTTTTTTCTTCGCACAAACCAAAAGCTGTTTTGCAAAAACTTTGTTAATTTTTTGTCTCCACTTCGAAGTAAGGAGTGGATAAATTAAAAACACTTATTCGTAAAAAAATTATCTGCACTCTGGTGTAGCGATTGTGGTCCGCCACTTGATTTTTAGATCGCACCAGTGGAAGTGGGATGTACGACTATCAGGCTTATGCCGGAACTATATGACAAGAAAAGCTATAATTTTGACAAAAACCAAATGGTCTACTTAGTTCTACACGGTTCCGTGCCAGTTTTCGACAGGGTTGTCAAAATAGCACTTGGAGCGCCACTTAAATGTCGAAAAAATTATACAAATCACGTCCAACCTGTAAATATCTGTTAAACATTGGTTATCAAAGCAATTTGAGGGTTGTCAAAGCAATTTGAGGTCGCAGTTCAACAAAAAATAAATATCAGTTTTTCCAGAAAAAACAAACTGAAAAGAATTGGTTTAATTCGTTAGATGTGTAGCATTATATCAACAATAGAGAATCGAATGCTCGCCCGTATAATATTGAAAGCTGGATTTAGGAACTGAGGATCAGCGACAGTTCTACGCAAGGATAAGCAATGGATCAATGATTACTTCAATCGGTGCCGCGCATTGAAATCGAGTGTGCGCAGCAGCCGCCGATCTTCATATTATATTTCGAAAGCACAACGTCCCGAGAAAACAGGAAGGCGCAGCCACTATATGCTGTTAGAGGTACTTTCCAACTGCAATCAACGCACCGCAACCAAATATCTCGTTAATCACTTGAACAGAATCTCATAAGTTCGCCTACCATCGTTTCTGACGCTGAAGGTGTACTCCAGAAGTGGACCGATTTCGTTGGTGTGTTGGATTGCTGATTCTCCTTTGATTGGTGCTTCAGTGTAGCGGACCTGCTCGATCAGAATAATGCAAACACCATCGATATTTCTCAAAGCCGCTTACAAAATCAAGCTACAGTAGTATGGAAAAGAAATTCGATAACAATGCCATTTTATAAAATTCACGAACTAAGACTTTTGCGGCCAAAACAAAATGGGTCAGGGTAAGGGCATGAACTTTGTCACAAACATTTTTTTCGGATCGATATTCTCCAACACTACGTGATCTACATGTAAACTGCACATCGTTGAGGGCATCAATCTCGGTTATGTCTGTGCAAGATCTTCCTACTTAAACACGTTTACAGATCAATTGTTTGTTCTCTATTGTCACAAAGAAAAACATACAAACTCAAACTTGTTCATGAAATATCTTTTTACACAAATGCAAGGAGCAAAGATAAGTTTCAGCTGATGGTTCACACTTGAGTTTGTTAACATAATTTCTTTCTCTACTTAGGATAAAAGGATTTAGGTATATTTGTTGTAGATTTTTTGCTCATAATCGCTTTTGCACGGCCTCAATTAGTGTTCCCAGGTTCATGGGTTTGGCTACTTCGAAGAGCTTTATTAAGACTTTAAATCAAATCCGCGACAGCAAAAGCACCCGTTACTAAAAGGGTATAAACGAACGCGTCAAGTCCACTTGGTATGACGCCAGTTTTTACAGATCAAGAGACTTCTTTCGTATGAGCAGCGACCCTCAAGTGATCCCTATAACAAGTCGGCCCAACCAACAAACACCCTCTTGGCCGGGAGGCCAAGTCGTCAAGGGAGTTTGGCGGCCGGGAGGCCTCACAGTCAATGGTGTACGCAGAAAATTTTCATAGGGAGCGTTTCATTCAGTGGCATATGGTATCCATTGGGTGCGTGGTGTGCGCTGTTTGTGACATCACAGTTTGACTTCACATTCATGTTTCTAAACCAACGTTTTGGCGAAAGTTGTTGACACGATGTGCAGATTCTTTTACATGCACTCTCCTTATATCAGCGCTCCATGCAAGTTAAGATATCGGAGGAAAATACACTCAACGCTACGACACAGCAGTTCATACTGCAAAAATATCAGACTGCGCATTAAAACAGGGTAGTAAAACGCACTCATCACTACGTCAGAGCAATCTCCAACTGTAAACTCAGGCTGCGCTAAATGTCTCGTCGAACACGAGCAGTTGCGCATAGGTGTGTGGGTGGACTGGCTGGCGCACACCCCGGCTTGAAAGATCAAATCTTTCTAAACTAAACAAGAATTGAGAATGCGCATAAAGTTATAAAGTACGCAAGAAACCTTTCCGGTTTTTTGTTATGTATGGAAGTCCGGCTAACTTTTATTTTTCCTCCTTAACTGCTGAGGCATTATCAAAGGCGTGAATACTTCTCCCTTCAACGACCGCGCAGGCCTACATACAGGCCAGCACATTTTTGTCAATAACTTGCCAGCCTCTATAGCTACAGAGCTGTTCAAACCCTCTGCAGATTCGGCAAGCCTTCTAGTTTCGATTTAAAAAAATTTTTGATTTGAGTGTGGGGTTTTCTCTTGGCGACGTCACAAAGAGGACATGTTTTTGAATTTTAGACCAACTTTGATGGGCCCATGAGCCATATTTTGGCTCAAACTATTTTTGGAAACTAGACGATCATCCGCGTCTATAGAGCCCTTGATTGACCTTTTAGCATGTCTGAAACCAAAGTTATAGTCCAAAACCCCCATTTTATCCCCAAATCAGAAAATTGAAGAAAGTGCATTGAGTCTCTCACTGGCAGCATTTCAGAAAGCGATAACTCGCCTCTAGAACATGATAGCAAGCTATTCGAATCCTTGAAAGACTCGTGAAGTCTTGTGGTTTGCACTGAAAAAAAACTTTTGAGATTTGGGTTTGGAGTGTTCGGTGGGTGTCGTTAGAATGAGGGAAGGTTTTGCTTTTTTGGTTATTCTTTTATGACGTCATTGCCCAGACAATGAACCGAAATTGTGGCTCAAACTTTGGTCTTATTCTAGGCTGGCATATGAAGCTGCAGAAGCCTAGATCGACTTCCTGGCGTTTCTAGTGCCCAAGTTATGGCCGAAAGACCCCTCATCATGTGAGGAATTCCTAAGGAATTAGTGGTGATTCTCCTAATTAATTTCTGCTTATTTTGCCATAAAGTTTGAACCAGAAATGCTAGAAAGTCCATCAAACCCTCTAAAGACTCGCATTATAGCCCAGAATCCAAAAACCTTTTAGCCACAAAATCTGATGGATTGTTCGTCTCCCAGGATATGACGTCATCATCCAAATGTGAAAAAATATGCACAAACATCCTCTCATTATGTAAACATCAACAAAAAACCCGAGATCTCAAGCTAAAATTTTTTATGCAGTCTAAACTACAAGTCTTCACGAGTTGAGCAGAGCCAGATAGAAGGCCGATGTTTAGGCTCACGCAACACTGGAGCAAGGTGTAATGTTCTTCCATGAGTTCATCCATGTTCGTTTGATCTCAAACCCAGAGGCTATTAGGGTGGCGCATAGCAGTGGAAAGGGTGCCTCGACCTCAGACAAGAGACAGCAGGCAGCCTTAAGTTAATTACTGAAAATTTTACGTACGCAGGTGGCGGTGTTGTTACCAGAATCACTTAACTTTTGAGTAATGTTGTAATAGGTCAACTTCACTCCCACCACATTGCTAAATCCTAGTGATTTGATTACAGAATAGTAAGCCTTGCGACAAACCATGAATCACCACGTTTGTTAGGAATTTAAATATTCGGAGAGTCCTTGTCAGTTTTTGACTTTTCTAAGTGCTTGATATCTGTTACGCGATGTTCGACATTTGTACAGGTGGTAGGGTGGCGATTGTCTGATGAGCTATGACCCAGATGACATTGTGTCAATACAGCCAGGAGTGTAACGAGGTTAGATGGGGCCCGGGGCAAGAGGCAAGTTTGGCGCCCCCATGTTCGAACCTGAGGTCCTTCGGAAGCAAATGTACTGTATTGAAGAAGTACTTACGGCATTGTTGAGACTTTTCCGCGCCTGGGGAATTGTGCCCCCTTTGCCCCCCTCGTTGGGCCCTAGCATATATCACCAGATACCTTTCAAACATCAGGACTATTACTTTGGAATTTGCATTTTCTTGCATCACCCCAGTTTCCAATCATCAGCCGGTTGAGATCGGATTTGGATTTGCACTCAAATTCTAAAATTCTTAAATGAAAGGCTTTTCAGAACCCATATAGTGTAAAAAACATTATTTCTATTGCGCACGTGCAAGAAGCATAAGCGAGTTTAAATACGTTCCTTTATCTGGTATTGTTACAAAACCCATGCGTTTACCGCCTTCTCTTGGATAGAAAACGTGTTACCACTCAAATGATCTTTGTTAACATTTCAAATCGTTCCACGCTCGCTTGCAGAGTAACCAGAAACACCACGCATTATAAGCACCGATATGCTAAAAGGAAGTCGATTTCAGATGATGAATTCTTGCAATTTCGTTAGTTCTTTTACATATTCACCAAAAGTTCGTTGCAACTTATCGGCAATAACAATTCTTATTTTGCATCAAACAATCAAGCTCACTCCGTTATAAAAATTTTGGCAATTGCTGATTTGCTCTGTGTGGAAACAACCTTTTGCAAAATGTAGTACAAACGAAATGGGGGCCTTTCAGGTTTGATTTGTAGATGAAGTTTGATATTTTCTTCACAAAAATCATTTATGAACATTTTTTAATTTACCGTGTTGAAATTTGGAATTGTAAGCAAAATTAAAATAAAAACATTCGAAGGCTCATTTGCTTACCTCCGATGTTACATTGTAAATATTATAATTATTTTACAAACAAAACCATGCAGCGAAAAAAAGATGTTTTTCATGAACAGTATTGATATTATAGATATTATGTACACAATAATTTAACTTTATTTGACTTGAAAAGCTCCATACGTATGGCGTAGTAGTTGACTTATAAATTTTTACGATTTCGGAATCTTGCCTGTGGTGGGTGACCAAAGCTTGTTAAAGACAAGCGCATTTCCACAACAACTTTTGATTTGAGAGAAAAAGGAAGCAAATCAGGATTGGTGCTTGCAGTTGATCCGGTAATTTCCACTTCCACCTACACAAAGTTGAATTTTCAAAAATGGGTGCTCTCTTTATGAAAGCTTTGTAAGCAAAAAATAACTTCACCAGATAAGAAATCTGAAATGCCAGAAAGGCAAGGTCTTCGACAGTAGATTGGACAACAGAGCGAATTGCCGATCATTGTTTTGACAACACGATGCTTAAATGCAAGACAATTCCTCGACATAACATTTCGCCAACAACACAATGTTAATTCAGTTTTGAAACCATTGTCGAATAATTGCCATTTCGCCAAATAGCCAACAGTACAGTAGCTGCAGTGCTAATAATATGGTTGTTATCTTTAGTGTTGGAGTGATGCTTGCCGGCTTTTAGTTAAACGCTTCAGTACAGCTCTCAGTGCACACCACCCCTTTCAGCGGTTGCCACATAATGATCGCGCCAGAAAAGTGAAACTTTTGTTATCTTTTCAATTCCATTCTCGTCAGCCTGTTTGCGTTTGCCTAATTTTTACTGTGATCGTTCTTTCGGAACTTTCTGAATGTTTGCTTTTATATAGTTTCTCAAAATGTCGCATCTTCGTACCTATCTTTTATACTGGTCTTCTCTCATTGCTGTTCGCGTCCGATGCAGAAAAAGGCCAATACACACCCACCTGCTTGGTATTTGCATCCAGTTGCGAAACATCTAACGCAATTGTAATCTCATCGGTTGATCCACTTCCGTAAGGATTCCCCAAGCCACAAATAACGACCGTTGATTCTCCTGAAATAAACAGTTGTTCGACTTTTATTGCGACAAATTTGTTGAGTGTTCCATTTTAGTTCCAAAATAGACATTTTACCGCAAAAGCCATCCGATCATGTAGATTGCGTCAAATTATCTCTGGAAAAGCACGAAAGCTTGCTGCAGATTACGTCACAGGAGTTTGTTTGATTTTCTAAAGATACTTTAAGCCGACCAGGTATAGTAGAGAGATTTACCCCTGGTGGTTGTTCACAATGAAACCATCCAAGCAAGGTGCATCTTATGAAATAAACTAAATGTTCGTGGATAACTCGCAGCAAAAAAAGCGTGTCTTACTTGATTGAGTAGGAAAGCAGTCTATATTTCCTGTTGGTTTTGTAACGTTGAAACCATCATAGTACACCCGCGGAGGCAACCTGACTGTGACCACCGCTTGATGAGCATCTTCGCCTCCATTTGCAACGTTAAGCACAAGCTCGATTTTACCTTTTCCACCTAGAACATGGGTTCTGCAAGTAACTTGAAGTCGCAATCTTCCTTCCGTTGGCAGCACTTCAATGATTCTCCCTCACTATTGTCAAACTTATTCCTTCGCAAACACTTGACCAGTGTTACAAGCAAGTCACATGAAATCAGACAAGATTATTGTCAAGTAGGCTTTACTTCAGCATCGTTTGCATGCCATGAAATGATGAAAGTTTTGCGTCATAAAAGCAAATTAAAGGAGTGAATGCTGGGGTAAACGTTGGTTAAAAAGGGAGCAATGTTACTGGAGCAGAAGATAGTTTACAAACATCTCATGGACTTGTTTTAATGCAGCCTTAAAAAAAATTTTAGAAAGATATAAATAGACTGAAATCATGAAAAGACGGGTAAGTTCATTCTGCTCAGTGAAACCTCTCTTGCGGTGGCGCAATACCTCTACACCAGCAGTCCTTACTGAAAAGACAGACAGACAGATAATTTTATTTAACATCTGAAAAAATCAGATATCAGGGGGAGGAGAATGACCGCAAGGTCTTCGAGTCATCCTCCCCCTCG
>JGI24158J21664_10011234_pt1 | contig 11911 bp, 6 predicted proteins | sample Ectturendosymbi3_FD_21664 | JGI IMG/M metagenome (IMG submission 21664) | reverse complement strand
ATATTGGTAAAGAACCTGTTGAGAGAATCTTGGTTAGGAAATAGTAACAACAAGTCATCTACGTAGCGGCAAAGCAGGTCTGGTCGACACTCCGGTGATGTCACCGCCAAGGCCTGATCTACAACGTAGTTCATGCATACGTCAGCCGTTTTTCATTTTTTCACAGCGCTTTTCTCCTGAGTGACCAATAAGAACTTGCGGGATGATCACTGCAGTTCAATTTGCAATGCACTGGTGATGATAACAGGAGTTATCGAAAAGTTTGCCATATGTCGTTGATATCGTTTCCTGTTAAATGTTCAGCACAAAAGGTTGTTTTCTTAGTTTCGAGTGGTAAAATGAAATTTCACCACGTTGGCCCCCCCTGGAAAAATCGTTTTGGCTAACCCTGCACAAATCTACTACTGCCCCCTTGAAAAAAATCCTTCCGACGCCTGTACCCAACACTTAGGTAGCAGGTGAAATTTTCTGCAGAAGTAACGATGCACTGTTAGTTTGTCGGTGGTCGCCTTGGGTAACTTGTACGTTTGAGCTGCTTTAGAAGGAAATCGCAGGAAAAGAACTTAATATGGTTGAGCACTGTACTTTACCTACGTTGACTATGATAAAGGTTTTATTTAATGTGGGAATGAAATGTCCGATTTGGGTCGATACAGACTCTTGCGCAAACAGACCCAACAATCATATTGTGATCGCACCATCGTCCAATAACAAAACAAGAAAATTTCGTGGGGATGAGAATTACTCATTATTTTCAAAGCTTAGGGTCAAATTGTTATGCACTGAGTCTATTGGTGAATGTCAAAAACAAAAACTACACGCATTTTCGGTAAGGTTGCTAAGTTTTAGCTGACATATTGGCTGTTGGTGTTGGTAGGTCACAGTAAGCTTTTTCACAGCCCTAAACGCTTTATTTCAACTCTAAACCTACGTTTTTCGGTCTGCATTACTCTGTTTTCGTAACTGCCGAGTTTGGTATTTCAAGCCATTTTACAGATGTCATGTTTATGTTAAAAACGAACAATAGTACCTGGTGAATGCGAATGATAAAAGAAGGCAGCGAAGTTATGATCTCAGAAAGTGATTTTATGACTTTCATGTCTCTCACCCCAAACCTTTAAGTATGACACACAAAATGCAGAAGCATTCACTCACAACTCGGCATAGAGGAGGCGTTAGTAGATACGTACCGTAATGTAGTCGAGACCGTAACCTCGGTGCCGAGACCTGTTATAGCTTCAAGACTGCAACCAATACCGAGACCTCATCAAAAAGTCCGAGACCAAGACCGAGACTTGAACGTTCGAGACTCGAGACTTGAAAATTTGTCAATTTTGCTTAATGTTTTCTAAATTTTGCAAATAAATGTTATCACCACTTCCCCGATGAACGTCTATCGAGCTTCTGGCCCATTTACCACCTTTCATGGTTTTTCCGTACCTGCAGATACAGAAGACAGGAAATAAGTTGAATTTCAGAAGTTTTACTAAGCCATATTTTCGGAGATTCGAGGTCTCATGCAAATAGGCTTGAGACCGAGACTGAGACCAGCAAAAACACGTCTCGAGACGAGTCTCGAGGCCGAGACCGAGACCTAGTCTCTGATACGTACTGTCCATGCCGGAAATGAAAAAAACACTGGGAAAACTCACCAGCAATTCGTGTTATTTCTCACCATCTTGCCAAGGTGTTACATAATGGATACAAAATGAAGAGATGTGAAAAACACCCGACATTAGACGTGAGCGGATAGAACTTTAAGACCAACGTACACAACGTTGAACAAAGGCGTGAAAGTGTTTCCACGCCAATGTATCGCCTTCAAAGTGCAGCCTGATGCTAATGAATACCTGCGTTTTGGGAAATGTGACGTAAACTTCCACAGACGTTGCTAGAAGCAGTCGTTTATCATATTAACCTGAACTTACCAATAAGATGCTTGCTTCAGAAAAAGCAGCATTTTGCAATAACCGTCAGAATGAAACCATCAGAAACTGTCTATTAACGGGAAAATGCAGTTTAATGAAATGAGCAAAATACTGCCGTTGAAAACTAAACTTTTATTTTTTTTTCTCTAGATTTTTTATCACATTTTTGGGAAATTTTTCGACTTAATGCAAGAATGTTGTCACTATATACTCAATGCCCTTGCAAAATTCCTTTAATTTGCAAAAAAAATTATTTTTATAAATAAACGGCTTTAAGCTCTTTTATTGTTTTGATCATATCATTTGGAGAAATAGTCCTTGGCGACAGCGGTCATCTCCCAATGTGACCTCATCATTACGCCTCATGGAAGCTGATTCGATGTTAGCAAATCCCATGTTCCAATTATGCGTTGCGCGTTTTCAGGTAGGTACGTTTTCTTGAAAGTATTACAAATAGAAACTCTGACTGCTTCGCCAGTGAAATGTTTAACGCCATACGCAAACTCAGTTTGCCAATACAAAACAAATTCAACAATTTTTCAATGAATCAAAGCACTCCTGGAAAAGTGGCGACCAAGCACTCTTCACGTGAGAATCCCTCAATCTCGAACACGCTTCCGTTGCTACAGTAGGGTGCTTCAAGCGAGATCTATCGGTTTTCAACGGTTTAATGTCATTGGAGCTGTTTTAATTTCGCCAACGCAAAATGTGGAACTGTTGCCATGCAGCAACTTGCCCATCACAGCAAAAACGTCCGGCTTTCGAACTCAAACCGCAGTAAATGTTTGGACAACACTGGAAAGATAGACTTTAAAAGACATATTTCGGGTATAACAAACTCTGGTTTGCGTCAGTGAGCACGAGTTCTCGAATTCCGTAAGGCACGTCTGTGAGAAAATTGGTCTTGACTTTGAAAGTTTACTTTTTTTAAATTTAAACTTAAAAGCTTTCTAATATAATAAATATTTCTGTAACAAATATTGGGATGAAAGCTTTCTAGTGCAATACATTTTTTATGTAAGGCGTATCAGCCTAAAGGACGTCTGTAAGAGGGTTTTCTGCGAAACACCAAAAAATTTGAGCAAATGTTATCATGTCAATCTGCAGCAAGCTGAGTGCCAAAAGAACTTATAGTTTTGGGTTCATATATCAAACGAGCAGAACCAATTCAGGGCCAAACGATCCGCGGTTAAAGACCTGCGAGTATGTGAAGCTCGCACACGGATCACTTAACGGTCTTTTCTACAACGCTGGGAAATTGCAAATAAATTGTTATGAAACTACCAAAGTTTGAAGCAAAACAATTTTCAGTTTTTGATGCCGCAGTTGAATTGCACAGAAGTGTTCATGATTCATTTACTAAAATGTTAACCATCATCGAAGAAAGATAAGCTAGTTACATATGATTGAAACTCAGCATGAAATGATGTTTCTGTCAACATGGGCAAAACGTTTGACTGGTCGTGGTCGGTGTCGGCGATGAAGCCTGACTATTGTGTAATTGAATTGACCGTTTTGAAACCGATTTTACATGAAAATAAAGTGGTTAAGTCTACTTGCCTATTTCGCAAAAATTAAACTACAATCACACAACCTCCCTATGAAAACTACGTTTCGAATCATTAAAATTTAATTGCTTTGGTAATATTTGACTTCTCTATGAAAAAACATAATTTGCAAGCTTTTTCAAATGTAGGGAACGCAGAAGCTTATGAAGTTATAAATCGCTGTTTTACCAGCTGTAAGCAGAGTAATTGAATCTATCTGTTTCAAACCCTTTAAAACCCAAATGCAATGCTGTAAGCTTGAAGCAAATTCAAGATATATTTGCAGTTGCTGTAAAACCTGAAGCATCATTTAAATACCTCGCTTTAAGTATATAAACTCGTTTTCAAACAAATATTAATTTTTTTCGCTTTGCACTTGCATTTAAAAGAACTTGAACTCCATTGATATTGCATGATTTTGGACAAAATTTTAAAACACCATTTTTAGAGGGTTTGAAAGTAGATAACTACGGAAACTTTTATCGAATATTAAGTAGAATATTTATGGGGTTAACTAACTTTTCACCCTAAGTATTGGCTGCAAAGCTGATAAAAAGAGTTGAAATCGCCTTTCCGATAGGATGCATTTTGCGCAATCAATTCTACTCTTAAAGTAGAGTCTATTACTCGCCTCTTAAAGTAGAGTCTATCGCTTGCTATTTCAATTAAATCAATGGTTTCAAGATCTAAATTTGCATTTCTGATTTTTGCTTTTGAAACGCATGGCTGTAGTCAGTAATGGATTTAGGGTGAGGAAAATGAGACACTTGCCTCGGCCCCTCTTTAGGTTTTCTTGGCAATTGTGCTTCATAGCAATGCTTTAAGTTCAATCGGGTATGATCCAATTATCACTAATGTATTACTTTCGACAAGATGCAATTCTCTCAAATAGATTTACAACTGAAACTACGTTCGGTGCCAAAGCACTCTTTTCTACGTATGTGTATATATGCACAAAGCGCCACGTACGCTAATCTACATACTTCAAATAACGTCTAGTTGCGTGGTGCCATGGCATACCTTTCCTCCCGGTAAGTACATAGGTTAAAAGGTGTCGAATTTCTGAGCTCGTCTACCATAATGTAGAGTAGTCGCAAAAATTTTCTGGTGCAAAAATAATTTTGAAACTTGGCAGGGAAGGGAAGGCAGGGTTGCGTTGGCCAGCAGATTGTAATAAAAAGATACGAATGTTGGAGGAATCGTTTTGGGCCGGAATTGTTGTATAGGTTATTATTACTATATATATGTGTAGTTTCAAAAGTGGGACATTACAAATACATATGCGATTTGTGGAAGGTAAATATTTTCTATGATTTTCAAGTGGCCTGAGCGCCTACTCTGTCAACGGATCATTCTCAAAATCTTTGCCTCAAACCTCCAAAATCTTTGGTCCACGAACGACTTTGGTGTAACTTTCCACAAAGAAGTGTTGCTTTACTGAAAAAAATAATCGTCTTCATGTAAGGAGAAGCTCCTTTGCGATCGCGAAATAGATGCTGGTTGTGTTTTTGCGCATATCTTAAGATTAAACTTCTGAAAACTTGCCGCATAAGCTAAACCTTTATTTTTTTTGAGTAACAATATAAACACGAAGCTCCACGGATCTTTAACGTGCTGGTTGATCCTGAAGACTTTACATGCTGGATTTGCTGGGATTCCGTTTTCTAATAGAAGTAATTGGAAATCATGCAATGTGTATGGCACATTTGCTGTTTGGTTTTGATTTGCTGCGATAGCGGTGAGTGTATTTTATTTCGATTTGATCAGTGCAAAAAAGCAGTTGCTTTGAGAGGAACACGACAGCGAGAAACACAAATAAATGCCTCCGTGCAAGCACTGCGCGCATTTTTGCTTTCAACATGAGTGTTTTTATCCCCTTGACGGTAGTTCTTCTGTAGGAGTTTCAATGCCGGTGTTATATTGCGGTGTATTAAACAAGGTTTTTCAAATGAAAGCATTAAGCATTTAAGTGAATCATTCTTGTTTGGTTTATCCCCAACAATAAACGATTAAGCCGTGCTTTTCATTATCTGAAACAATGCATTAAAGGGCTTTAGTCATGATTAACCGCCATGGAAAATATGTTGCGTACCTGGCAATACATGAAACATTTTATTGATTTGAGAGATTGTCATGTTTCACAGATCTGAAGAAAAACGGCATCTGGAAACAATACTTACTTCAAATGCTGATTTATACAGTTAACCTATCCCTTCCCTGATTATTGAGGGCATCAATTTCACTTCGCCTCTTATAGTGGAAATACTTGTTGCCTTTCTCTCACTCCATCATTGCACTTTGTACTTTCTAATGTAAATCAGAAAACAAATCAAAGTTAAGATTTGTTTGTGTTGCAGAAAGTGATTTGTACTTCTGCCAGAAACAACAATTATATTATAAGTTTTCTTCTTTGCAAACATAAAATAATAGCTTACAAATTTTATAACGTTTACTGGTAAAAGCAAGATCACTACAAGAGTATTTGACAATGTACAGCAACCTATCTTCGTGTGGTGGTAAGCAAGGAATTGGCTTTATATGTTAGTACGAAAGGACTATTGTTTCCCTCGTTGATACGCAAGAAGAGTTTGTTTGCTTTCTCCATTCTTGTTTCAGCCCTTCAACTTTTCACATGTAAGCTTTGTTTGCAAAGTCAGGACTGACGATGCGTAGTGTTACGTGAAATATTAAAAATTGGGCATTGATCCCTTGCTTGTCTCACATGTGGAGAGCAGTTACTTTAACTAAACGAAAAACAAGAAAAATAATCTTGGTTCTGTGGCCACAAATGTCGAATCAAGCAGCTAAAGTAATAAATCAACCTGCTGATTATTACCCGTATTTTCGAGTCATAATTGGTAAAACAACACGGGAAACAACAGAATGAAAAAAAATGGACAAGTGACTCTTGCGCGCTCTGCAGCTGATGAAACCTGAATATGAAGTGAAAAGTCGTCGAAAAGTTAGTGCTGAAGTTTGTTTAAAATAAAATTGCTTACATGACACAGCTGCCGAGATACGCGCTCGTGAAGGTTTCATAAAAAGAAACAACGCTCGTTGTTACAACACTACTTTAATTTTTAGGCTTTGTGAGTGGACAAGCTTGTGGTTCTCTTCTGAACGGAATTGGTATAATTAAGAGCGAAGGTTATCCTGAGAAGTATCCTGCACATCATGATTGTACGTGGACTATAGAGGTATAAATCATTCCTTTAAATTCCACACCTGAGATAAAAGATCATCGCATTCCGCTGACTATGGTTTGATGTACCACGTAATCATTGGCAAATAGGATGCAGAGCATTTTAAGGCGTATACTTCCGTACAAATTTCCTGAAGAACATAATCTCATTTTGGTGCAGGCAGGAGACAGCGATACCGTTATTTTGAAATTCGATGACTTTAATATCGAACCAGCTGAAAATTGCGAATTCGACTCACTCACAATTTCAAACAAAGGAAGATTGCAAAGGCATGTTTGCTTTGACATTTTTGTTTTTCTCACTAGCATCAGTTTTCCACAATTCTCTTTAGGTTTGAACGCTTGTAGTGCAATTGTGTTTAAAGTGAAACGTTTTTGTTGTTTTTGAAAAAACGGAACGAGCAATTTGCGACAAAGAGCGAAAACTGTCATTTTTCAAGTATTTTATTACTTTTCAAGTATTTAACTTTGTTCGCTTTAACTCTTCTTTTCTCCGGTATTGACATTTTTACAGAAAATTCGACGCTGGTAGTTATCCTGGCTGTGTTTCAACATGAGTTACTTCTATTTTCTAACCACAGGTTTTGCGGAGATTCGCCATCCGACGTTAGTCCGAACGGAACTCTGCATCTCACAGGACAGGTTGTCTTGAGATTGACTTCAGATGATTCTGTTCAGATCAGAGGCATAAATGTGCAATATGAAGGTGACATGTTTTGTATCCTTCTATTTATCTAAATTTTAGACATTGCAAACATCTTGGAATTCCTTACGTTTTGTTTCCAGATGGTTTAATTTATTTCAATACTGTTTTTCGATTTTTTTTTGAGAATGATTATTGATGACCGCAAAGGCAGCAGTTTTAAATATGAGGGTCGCTTGTTTGAAATGTTCTGTAGTTACAACTTTCAAACATTTCAAAAAAAATTAATCGTTTTCGTTTCATTTTTGGGTCTGTTTGTTTCGCAGTTTTTTCGAAGTAAAATGATTGTTTTCAAGCAACTCTCTGTAAACTACTTCATGATATTGAAAGCATTCCTTATTATTAATGATACGACAATTAAAATAAACTTTGCTTTCGGCAACTAACAGACGTTTACAGGCTGTATTGTAAAATATAGGAATTTATTCAAAATACGCTTTGATCGTTTCATGCTATTTCTTCTGAGAGCAGCAGCAAAACACCTTGACACTCAATCCAAGCAACTTGGCTGTCCATAGTTGTAGATGGAACGTCTTCAGTAAATCACAATCATCAAAGCGGTAGCTTCTCATTGGACAACTTCTGTCGCCTTGTTTTTCTTTTCGAATTTTTAAATTGGGTCTTTCTGATGTTTTTCATGTTTTCATTACTTTTTCATTCGCCTCACATCACGCCACCACAGATTGACTCCAGTAGTCCTTGCAACATGAAAAACAGAACCACAAAATGTGTAGTCCTTGTTTCTAAATTCATTTCACGCTGTTTTCAAGTCCCCACAAAGGTGACACGGCTGAATCTACCAGCAATTCTTCAATAGGAAATCGATTTCACGTAACACTAACGCATTCACAGTTCTGAAAACTACATGCAATTCTTACGGATGAAATGTTGAAAGGCGAAAACAGGAGGATAGAAAGCAAGAAAACTGAAGTGTAAAATGAATAAATCAATTACCACACAAGTTGCGACAAGTAAAAACTGCAAAATGCGTCGTTCTCAAATAATTGCTTTCAGTAAAACCGAAAAAGCATCTGATGCTTATTACCGAGCCACAAGCTCATATCGACAGAATTGTATAAAATGTGCTTTTCACCAGACAATCATTTGTAGAGCAAAACCTTTTCAAAAAGTTACCTTCCAGCGTAGAGCCACTTAAAAATCTTGTCAAAGGCAGAAAAACATATCAAGGAACACAGGTGGACGAACGAACACTGTGATACATATGTGATGTTAGCAAAGAGCGCACGCGTAGGTGGCGCCAACGCGTTTCTCTGATGCTCAACTTCACTGCATAGTGCTGTCGTTAGGCCCAAGTACATCGATTCATAACATGTATGGGGGTGTGGGTGGCTGCGAACGGCAAAGGGCTATTTGGACTGCAATATTCCCTAAGGCCAAGCTCGTACAGGCTTGCTTGTTTCGTTGCCTTGCAAAAGAAAATGATTTACAGAAGCCTTAATTAGTAGCTTTTATATGTAACGGATGTTGTGGAGACGTTTCTGTGAGTATCAGGGAAAACAGGTCTGTAACAACCTTGCGTGAAGACTGCCTTCTACGCAGTGGATCATGCGTCACTTTTGGCAAAATACGCTGACTCTGGGTACTACTCTGTAGGTTTCACTGCGTGAACATGTTGATTTGATACGACCCTGAGCGTTCTACAAAACATTGTGGTTTCATGATGTATTTTATTCTGGGAATGAAATGCGTCGACCGAAGCAAAAATATGGTTGTTTGAGGAAAAGTCTTACTCAGCACTGGAATTGCGGATTAGCTATTTTCGATTTTTAAGTATCCAAAAAACTGCTTTTTGCGATTGGCAAGGCAGAAAAGAGTTGCTTTGTCGCTTCAACACTTATTGTCAATCATAGATTAAAGATCTGACGCGAGCGCAACTCTTTCGATCGTGGCGTAGTTTCGAGAACAAACCATCTTTTGACCAATGCATCCGAAAAACGATGAAAGATCTAGTAATACTGTTTAAATCATTATACGATTAACCACAAAAACGTCATAAAATGCCCATATTCTTCTTTACGTTGTTAATTGTACAAAAAGGTTTTGAAACTACACCATAACTACCAGGATCACAAACATTTATTTCTGCACATTGGGTTTCAAGGTTCTAGGTTAGATTAAAAAAAGCACAGCTATATTTATGACTTGGTTAAGAATAGAGTTACCATCATAAAAACACAAACATTAATTGGGTCTCAAACGCGGATGCAACTGTATCAAGAGAAAATTTCACTGTGCCGCTCAAATCGAATAACTGTTCACTGTGTGGTTAAACTTTAGCTTGTAGGTTTTCCTATCTTCACTATAACATAGGGTTTAGTGCAAGGGTTCCCAACCTGTGGTACGCGTACCACTAGTGGTACGCGTACCACTAGTGGTACGCGAAGGGCTTCCCGATGGTACGCGAGTAACTTCCATTTTGTCACAAAAACCTGGATTCACAGCATTCTTGTTTACGCATCGGGTTTTGTTTCTAAATAAATAAATTTTCCTGCAGCCTGCTATTTCTATTGTTTCGTAGCATCATAGACATTCGATGCGCTGTTAACAGATTTACGCCACGCATCGACCAACTGGTGGAAAGCGAACAAAAACAAAAATTCATTAAATTTAATTGTGGTCTTTTTTTGTTATTTGAATGCATATTATTCTTCTGAAGAGACTAAGATTCGATCAAATTAGTTATTCTGGAAGAAGTGGTACGCGTTGACAATACGGAACACCCAAGTGCTACAAGATCGTAAAAAAAGTTCGGGGAACTCCTGGTTTGGTGGATCCAAGTAAACAATGTACAATATTGCAATTGTTGCTAAAACGCGGCTCTTAAGACTTGTAAAATGTTCTTTCTTTGAAATCAAATGCAATACCCTCATGTGCTTTGAATAGTTGAAGAGCAGGACGATTTTCAACAACTAGGCTGCAAAAAGCATGTAGTTAACGTACTGGCATTTAGGGTTCATTATAAAGTATTCTGGTGTTTTTTAAGTTTTCTTTTCAGTGGTCATTGACCCGAATCCACCAACAACACCAGTACCGACAGTCGCATTCACTACTGAGGCAGCAACTCAAAGCACCACTCCTCATCCCGAAGTGACATGCGATGATGAACCATGTCAGAATGATGCTGAATGCGTATTGAGCGGAAACGAAGTGTCTTGTTCATGCAAAGACGGATTTGAAGGCGATTATTGCGAAATAAGTAAATGTTTGTTTTGCATGCTTTTGTCAGTTTTTTGAAAATTCAAGTTTTGTCTGGGGCCAAAGACTTAAAAACATTTTTTCTTTGCATGCTTTCTCCAGCATTTTCCTTTACTTAACTTAGAATTTTCTTTTACTGATTGCCACATCAAACGATGTGGTATTTATGATTCAAATTTCATCCGAAATTTTCGCTCTAGTTTTTACTTGATAAAAGTTTTCATGCAATCATTCACTGTTTTATTATTGCGTAATCCAAGTGCTACAAGATTTTGTAGAGTCCGGTATGATTGCTCCGCAGTATTTACATTGGTTTCTGTTTCTGGAACAAGTTTGAACAGATAACTGCTGTTTCGTTGCACTGCTCTTTTTCACACAAAATTTGCTTCTTATTCTTTTTTATTGTAAGGTTTCTTGATCTCGAAGGATAAGTTTGAAGCTGCTAGAAAAAAATTGATTGTTTATTTAATTTTCCAAAGAAAAACGTTAATCCACTTTTGCACAATGTGCTGCTCCATTTGCTATAATGAAATCGAAATTTGCGTTTTTAATTTTCTTCTAATTTTCATTATATCCTCAAACGACTACAGTTTGCAAAGGATCTAAGCTAAAAGATTATGTTTGCTGGTGCGAGTGTTTGTTGAGCACATCTGTGCATTAACTTCAACGTGCATTAACGAAACTACATGAGGAAATTCCAATAATCCACCTCACAACATTAGAAACTCACATGCATCGTACTTCATTACGTAGAAGTCCCTGGTACTTACAGCGACTAACATCTTTTTCGGAATTCATTTTTGATGAAACTCATTGCAATACATTAAAATATCATTATCTTATGAAAGATGGTAAGATGGAGTGTTTTCTTTTGCTACAAGCTTTCCACACCATCTCTCTGCTTATTAATTCAATTTCGGTAAATATTGATATTTTATGCCTTCATTTAAGTATGCAGCTGAAATTGAAACCTACTAAATCATGAAAAACACAACTCTATTCTCATTGAAGTAACTTGCTTACTTGTGACAAATGTTTTCAATGGTTTTATGCAGGACGTGCTATAAACTCGCCAAAGGAGGTTAATCTGCACTGATTGCAGATACTTGCATACATTCGGGAATTCGCAGAAGTCCGCATGTTGTATTCTCTTAAAATTGGGGTGAGCAAAGTACTAGACAGGGATAGTGGAGGTTTCATAACAGTGCAGGTGCAGGAATAGGTAAAAGAAAACGCTCTTTGTGCAGGTAGATGTGTATTGACCAAAACCACAATAAAGCGACCAGCGTCATTTTAAGTGATCTTAACATTCCAA
>JGI24158J21664_10011233_pt1 | contig 11911 bp, 6 predicted proteins | sample Ectturendosymbi3_FD_21664 | JGI IMG/M metagenome (IMG submission 21664) | reverse complement strand
ATTTAATGAGGTTGTCGGCGAACTTTCAAGTTGTTTTCTGAACTTGCTTTTGAAGTCTTTCTTTGTTTGTATTTCAGAGTCACAAGACGTTTCATGTCGAGGATGCAACGCGAATTCAACAGGTGATCAGCTCCTGACCTCGGTGGTTTAAAATGAGTCTTTTGTAAAAATTGAAAATTGACACTCACTTCAAATACTTGTCTTAACTAGAGTTTCAATGGTTTCCACTTCATACTTTAATTACAGAAGAACCTATACTTTCAAGGTGTATATTTGATAAGCAGCGTCTATTTTGCCTCATGAGACAAAACCAGTTCTGAAGTTATTTTGTCAGTAGCTGCACACATTTGTTTGAATTGATCACATGACAAGTTTGGAATGCATGACCTACATAGCTCACCGTAATGTCTAAGTTAAATGTGGGCAAGCTTTTAGCAACTGTTTGTCTACGTTGTGTAAAGAACAGGCTAAGCCACAAATTTAAGCCTCAACATATTGTGTCTCTGTATTGTGCTAATCACGTGACCATTTCAACAATTTGTGCTATATCAAAGGCAAAATAGCCACAACATTTATTTTTCCTCATGAGGCAAAATAGACAGTACCTTTTTAATATCAGTTACTTGGGAAGTTTTTGGAGTGTTATTAGGAATCGGAGTTGATGTTTCAAAATTTTTCAGAGTTGGAGCAGGAACAGGAGTCTTAAAGTGTGGAGCGGGAGCCGAGTCTGAGTCTGAAAAATGTGACTCCGCTCATCTCTGATCTATAGCCACTGCCTTTAGATAAATCACTTTGGAGTTTAAGCAGGAGTCGGAGTCCAAAACTTTAAAATATTTCGGAGTCGGAGTTCATTCAGCCGAAGCAGGAGTGGAGTCGGTGTCAAAAATTTCAGACTCGGTACACCTCTGCAATGCTCATCTCTGCTGAGAGTGAGACCAGTGATTACTGTAAACTGGATGGCCAACTCCATTGTCTTCATTGTTATGGTCACGCATCAGTGCGCCTTTACTCCGCATATACATGTGCAGGGCAAAGCATTGTACAAACTGTACAACGTCGCGTACTTATCAGCTGTTGCGCTCATTGCAAACCTGCAGGTGGCATATTTTCCCAATTTTTTTTATATGTGCAGGCTAACTGTAGGGTTTGAAGGCCGTATGTTTTTTCTATATGCCAAAAATGTTGTTCCCTAGACAAATTAGTGCCGACTGATCTTCAACTTCTCAGGACAGCCATTGCACTGCCGAAAACAAAAAAATCGCTGCTGAAGGTAAACAGCTAATGTGCTGCTGAAACTAAAGAAATTTCCGATGTGAATGTGAGTAGATATTCTTTACGTGAAACAGATAAATCTTTGTAACCTTGCTTTACTCCAGCAGCTGAAAGTCGATCAATATCCTAATAACGTTTGTTCTTGCTCAGAGCCCATAGTTCCGAGGTTCATCATAGTCTAGTAATGCATGCCGCAGGCCTACTGTGTAAACGACAGAAAGTAAAAAGTCAAAGATTTTTTATTGAAGCTGAATTGCCTCCCTGGACATAGGCCTATCTACAAAAACGCATTAAAAATTGTTCATCATCAATAGAGTAACCACAGTTAAAGTTCCTTTTACGCCATGTTATCTCACCAGGACTCTTGGAAGAGACTTAGCCTCTATGTTATGTCTAGTCCTATGTTATGTCTACACTGCGAATCGTCTCAAAGTGGCCACCAGAACCGGATTATTGGTTTGTGAGTCGTGATCGTTGGACTCACCTTTATCACAAGCGTGGGCAAACGGAAGCTCACTGAGCGCTTTACGGATGCTTAAAACTGACTAACAGAATAAAAATTTACCAGCAAAGAGTTCTGTAAACCTTGATTTTTGTAGGTTTATTTTTTGTTTATGTACGATATTTCATAAAAAGAAACGTGTTTATTTGTATTGAAATCTTTCAATGTGTTTGTTTTTCAGCAAGTTTATTTCTTTTTCTTCCTGGGAAGAGGATCATTGCAAACAGGCGTCCACGCCGACAGCGCAGCAAAAAATTTTTTTTGGGAGGGGCTAATCAAACTTACTGACGTCGTCTTGAGTCCGACTAGTCCATCTAATTATTTTCCAACAGTTAAAAATTGATATAAAGCACCAGTTAAAATCTCAGCAAGTTTGTTTCGGGGCGGGACATGGTCTCTTCTGCCTCATTCTGGCTGCGCTACGATACACGCGTGTTTTTGCGCCATTTGTGCCACATTCTGCTTGTGAGACATTTTTCCACATCTTCTCTAAATAGCCTATTATGCATAGCACGAACTGCGACAAACTAATTACGTGATATGCTAAAAAAATAAGTTGTTTCGGAAATAAATTTAGCAATCAATTTGTGGAATGGCAACGCTCATCACATTTCCAAAATTCCTTTCAGAAAATTTTGAGTAAAAGGTACAGAAACAGACACGGGACAGAGATGGCAGTCGCTGCAGTTTTTCACAAAAAGCGATGCAATTTTTGTTGTAACAAGTAAGACTTGTAGTGTCGGATCAGCTTCACTGCGTTTAGACTCTTGAGTTCGGTGCCCCCGAAGCCCATAAAAAACACGCATCGTAACGTAGTGCCATGGGTGTTGTGCTAAAATGTGCCAATGACTTTTTAAACCAATGTCTGTCAAAGATATTTTGGGGTCTATATCTTTTGCAAAAAGGTAGCCACCGCGTCGCTGGACAATTCTGGCGTGTTTTTTGTCAGAGGTAGGACTAAGACACTATTTGCCTACATTTCATCTACCCTAAGTCAAAAAAAACAAGCTTTCTTTATAGCACTTCCTCCGGGAAAGCAGACAAATCACCAGATATGAAAGGAATATTATCACAATGTGCTTTTACTTTTGCACTTAAATCCTACGGAAAAATTGTGTAACTAGTACACACCGCAAGGACAAAAGCGATCCTAATAGTTCAAAAACTAAAGCATGGACTTCATTAGCCATTGAGGTCAGAGGCATATAACAAAACACATAAAACATATTTGTAACACATTCAAAAGTTTATGAAATAAGTTTTCAAACGAAATAAGTTTTCTTATATGCTAAACGCCTATAAGCAATTGACGCAGAGCAGTATATTTTGCGAAAGGTCTACAGAACTGCGCAAAAATGCCTGTCTTATACCATAGCACGCCAAGGCTTTTGCCTGCTTGTTGCCAGGTTCGAGTAAAGGCGCAGAAACGCGTGACCGAGACAATGAGTTGGTCATCCAGTTTATAGTAATCACTGGTGAGACACCACATCTTATATCATGTTAAATATCAGAAATGGCAACACTGACATCAATGTTCCCGACGTTCTGGTGCAGTCTCGAGGTCACCGGCTGCAGCCGAACTGCTCCTTTGCTTCGTCATAAAGGGTAACGTATGGTGGAAACGCACTTTTCTTCTCATGGTTACCATCGTTGTGTTACATCATAAACGTGTGAAGCTATTCAAGCCATGTACATCACATGCTACGGCGTGGTCCGTCAGAAAAGGTTTTAATCAGTCGATTCGTAGACCGAAAGAACAGAAAACGAGATTGCAGTGTTTAGCTAGCGCGATGCCGAAACCTGTAATGCCATCACGAGCTACGAAAAGCGCAAAGCTTATAAGAAGAAAAAGCGCAAGGATCTCGCAGTCATAGCTGAAACGCCGCGACTGGATCGCTTTTTCTAGCAAAACTTTCAAGCTGCAACGTTAAATCAGTGGCGTCACATACTATAGCACTTGAAAATGAAGGTGAAAATCAACTTCAGTTCAAGACATTAGCGTGGAAACAACTTTCACACTCAGCCTGCCTGGCCATATTGACATGTTCTTTTACCGGTGTTTTTGTTTGTCCAGCTCTGGTTTGTGCTTGTTGTTCGGGTGAATGCTGTTACTTGCCGAGCCACTCTCTAACCTGTTAAATTTTTTTTCTTAGTAAAAATACACTTGAGTATTCATATCATGAATGCTCTTCTCACAGCTAACTGTATGTGTATTTGAGCAAGCGCAATCCGGACTACCGGAAAAAACAAAAGGAACCTTGCGAATCAGCAAAAACATAACCTTTACAAACGATGACGTCGTGAATTACGTCATAGGTGCCCTCCAGTAAAAAATGCCTCGGGTCCATCTACCCTTTAATCTGGCTTTGTGTGTGTGCACCAGTCGTTAAGGTGCTAAGTTAATTATGCTTGCGTATATTTTATGTATAATACTTTTACTTGCAACTACTGTATTTTCAGCTTAATCTACTGCTCAATTTCTTATAGAATACCATAAACAACACATGCGTGAGCAGTTGCCTTGTCACAGCAGGTGTCTCCAAACTATGGGTTGCAGGCCAAATCTGACCTGCCAAGCCATTTCATCAGGCCACAAACATTTTTTTAATAATGAAAAAATAGTGAATTCACCAAAAGTTTGTAATTTGGTAGAATGTAATATGTCCTGAAAAAATCACATGTAAGATGTCTGGCCTTGGAACTGTTGTATGATAACCTATGTGGCCCGCAGATTAAAAAGTTTGGAGACCCCTGCCCTTAGAACAGCTATGTCCAAACAAAATTCCTTACTGAGTTAAAAATCATATCACTATCTTGATGAGTGCCACACATTTAATGACTTACTTGATCTAAGCAAACTAAAATGTAGATTAAGCTACTGTGCTGAAAGTGTTCGAATCCTATGCAATGTGAATGTTAACGACTGTTTGGCACCTTCAACCACTCAATAAGTGTGATGTCATAGGCAAGTTTACTGCAAATAGAACAAGGGTAGAACTCAAAGTAGAAATAAATTTTGCACCAAGGTCTTGGTGGACACAAGGAATTCTTACGCTATGCAGTGCAGACATGATGATGTGGCCTTGAGGACGACTGCATCAAAAATGTCAACTTCAAGGTCATATTAAAATAATGATAGGTTGTCTGTTTTTACTAATACTGCAGCGAAAATCTAAACTGGTCTGCACAATAACTTTGACTGGGCTGTATGCGGGCTACACATAAATGCTGTAGAACATATTTCTTAAATAGAAACAATGGAGGAAGAAACTCTGCCTTCTTTGTTTGTGTGCAATGAGACTAGCAATGGTCTGCAAAAGTGTTTGCAGGGCATAAACAGCAAGCTTGCCCATCACTGCCACATAGTTTGTTTTAACTATAACTGAAATATGTGGCACTTTTGCAGTGTGTTTTTTTTTGTGTAGCAAGCTGTGATATAGCCAAAATATCAATAAGTGGAAAGAAAAATTTTTGATTGATAGAATTGTGTGATTTATGCTATATCAATGTGGACGAACTGATCATTAAGATTCTCATGTGACATCTGCGCAGAGTCTACAAAAACAGTGAAGAACATAATAGACCAGGGCAGAATGGGTATATGTGAAAGCTGCTTTGGGGTAGATGATAACCAAGTTGTAACTCCAGATCCTGATGTCAGACGACAACAAATGTTGCAAGCAGCTGAAAAACGAAGAAAAGAATCAGAGGAGAGGGGTATTAAAAACCCTGATAGAGTAAAAGAACAGCAAAAGGTGTGTGTGGCCAAGTATTAGTTGACAGTCAATAGTATTTCAACTTGCTTAATATTATCAAGGTGCTATATGTGGTATTTACACCTACGTACCAATGGTACAGTGTCAGCCTCACAATCGAATGGTTGCTCGTCAGTCACTGAGTAAATCACTATAACATTCTATGAACAAAAATAGCCTTTGCAAGAAAAATATTTCAACTTGCCATCAGTTGCTTACAACTGAAATAATACAAGAAAAAAATAATGAGCTGATATATCTGCCTTTTTATGAAAAATTAAGTACTTTGGTGAGTGTGGTAATGTGCATTGATCTGTGAAATAAGAATATTGATGTCATAATTGCCCTTTATGTTGCTTTACATTGCCATGCGTCCCTGGTTTCCAATGGGCCTGGCATCTAATTTTTTATCTTGTTTGAAAAATTTATTTTTATCTGTAGAAAAAACTTGAAATGGAGAAACTGTCATCTATGAATCCAGGAAGTGGGAATTTAAAGTGGCAAGTTAGCTGATGGTGGCTGATCATGTCATGCTTATGAGTGTATGCACAAGAAAGCAACATGCCTTTTGATTGGTATGATTTATTTGTCACAGTTATTTTTTGTTATGGTAAAGCATGCAAACAACTGATATCATGTCACAGAACAAATAGTGCTGTTATATTTAGTACTCATACAACTTGATTCTTGAAGAAATATAAGTTGATTTTAACAGAAGAAGCATATGGTAAACCCTTTGTAATGTGTATATGCTAATAACTTTTATCAAAAATGTGTACTCATTTCAGGTAATGAAGATACGGTAACCCTAGCTGTGTCCACTGCGACAACTGTGTGGGTAGTGTATATACTTTTATATACTTGGTATTACCATGGTGGTTAGCGTTACACGTCTACAATTGCCTGGATCTTCCACTACCCCATTTTGTCTTAGCATACAGGGACACTGATCTAGAAGAGCACTGTAAACAACACACATGTTAGAAAAGAAATGAGATAATGCGACCATGGTGTAGTCTGCAGAAACAATGTCTTTAGCCTAATTTTTATATTCACCAGCGGAGCGATCAAATTTAGTAGTTATAAAGATAACCTTTGTATTCGTAGGAACGATGCCCTCGTTGTCTGCGTGTTATATCTATTAATTGATGAAAAAAAACTCATTGGTTTTTCTACTAAAACTCTACCTAGTGTGGCTGCTGGTGGCGTGGGCTTGTGCTGTTCCACTTTATGTCAAACTACTTGTAGCGAGCGCAATGTGCAAGAAGTTTGTTTTAAAAAAAAGCCTGATGTGTTTCTGATTTTTGGGAATCATCCTCAGGCTTGATTTGTCGTGGGTTTTTACATCTTTTGCACCGCGTGCAGTCAGGGACGCTGGAGAGTGGGGGCATTGCCTCCTGCCCTTGCAAGAGGAAACGGGGACGGAGGTGCCTTTTCATTACAGTATCATAGGTAATTTCGTGGTTTATCAAGATCGATTTGAAACAAATTTATTGCAGCTATTTGTGCACCCAGAAAATTAATAATGTTTTTCTATAATATCTGTTATTATACTGGAAATAACGGCCAAGGAAAAGGATACGATCGACACTTTGCAGACGTTTCGATAGCTCCTGTTATCGAAACGTCTGCAAACTGTCGTTCATATCGTTTTCCTTGGCCGTTATTTTCATTATAAGTCTATTCAGCACTTCTGCTTTCGTGTACCATCTGTTATTACTTTTTAGACCAACATTGTTGCTGAACAGAAACAAGCATAATTGGTAACGATTATTTTGTTTTTTATAATTTCCGTTGGCGTTGCCCTCAACTCTTACTGCCTCCTACCCTACCGCTGTTCCGGCGTCTCTGCGTGCAGTCTATTTCGTGAGGGACTATGGTATTATGTTTTCTAAGTCAATTATTAAAATTTTTACTGCGCTCATATGGCTAATTTTTGTTTTGTAGCACGTACCTTTGAAAAAACTGTCTGCTGAATATCTCTCGGCATCCAAACAAGAACGATTGAACGAAACGGATGTAATCTCCTTCACTAGGATTTCCTGCCGCGCTTCTATCTTGTGCTTGTAATCTATTAAATAGGATTTTGACTCGACAAACTCAGCAAAAAGGAAGATTATCGCCGTATTGTGTAGAATTGCAATAGAAGGTTGGTGCAAGGGCGGATCTTTGGGAGGCGATCGCCCCCCCTAAACCTACGAAAGTAACTGTATTCACCGCGATATTGTACAATTCAGAAAACAACATTCGCGATTAAAGGCCATTTTGTCGTCCATTGTTTTGTCACAATAGTGTTGTGAAATATACTTCATCTCTCTTGCAGTAGCGAAGCCGTTATGAGACTTGATTACCAAACATTACTGAAATCGCCCCCCCCAAAATTTCTAGCCGGATCCGCCCCTGGGTTGGTGGTCCTCAGACACGGGGTGCGTATTTGCAGAGATTTCGGCACATTCCGCCTATTCGCGATAATTGTGAACTGTTCCATATTTCTTTGCATACTAAAGTCTTCATCTTCGTATAATTTAACTGGAGAAGTGTTAAAGCCGGAAATGTCTGCCTCATGACCAGGTGATGCATAGAAGTCAGGGCAAAGTTTGGGTAAAATGCTTTTGGAGCTGTTGCAGCACAGAGCTGCTGTAAACGTGATAGAGATCTAAATTGTTCCAATGAAATCAATTATTTGGGAAAGACGTAATTTCCTGTCTTTAATTGTCGCAGCTTGTGTTCTTATTTATTCATTTTAGTCTTGAGTTTGTTTGCTTTCTCTGCTCATAATTTAACATTTCAACTTTTCACCCGTAAGCTTTGCTTGCAGTTTTCAGGGCTGATGATGCGAAGTGTTAGATGAAATCGATTTCCTATTAAAATTTTACCGATCGATTCCTTGCATAACCCCATTGTGAAGAGTACTTACTTGGAGTTGTAATATATTCATAATTAGACGAACATTTCATTTTTGATGGTAGTATACCCACCAAGAAAGAGTTAAAGCACAAACGTAATTCGCGGTAGTAGATTTATTTGAAACAGCAAAAGTAAACTTCGTCTGTGGCGAAGAAGATTCGCGAAAAAGCAGGGCAAGGACTACGAATAGTGGAGTAGCAAGTGCAGTAGAACAGTAACCAACGAAGTGATAGTCAGCGGTGTTATCATGAATCGCATTCCGTTGATCCTCCGAACCTAAGCCCCGGACAATTGATATCAAATCCCCTCCCTCAGATTTCTTCAGTAAGTTCGTTTAGCTGCAGTGAAGCTCTTGATTTTTTTGCCGATGCGAAGAAAACTGTGCGTTGTTTCAAGCATTTGTTTCAACCTCTCCGCTGGCGTTGCGCTGAATGCGCGGTTCGAACGGAATGTGCGCGAAGAACAACACCCATATATATATGTGGCGCGAACAAGCAATAATAGAGTGATCGCGGCGTGTGAACTCACTACTGTTGCTTGTTGCCACAGTGTGAAGCTTCGTGCACATGCTACTCGGGCTTTCCGACCGTAACACATTGAGCATTGCCACAGGCCCGTAACCAGGACGAGCTTCAACTCCCCTGGAAAAATGTGTTGGACATAGTTAAAAATTTGGGCCCTTCTCAGAAAACTCTTCGCCCCCCCTGGTGTCCCAAGCTGGTTACGGGCCTGCATTGCCGTATTCGAGACAGAGAAAGTTGCTATCAAAACTTTCTCTGTCATATGTCCTGCCTTGTACACGTGAATGAATTCTGTAATTACTGTAGTATTGAGTTTGTTTTGTGCTGCGTAGAAGAAAACAGTATTTTTTATTCATGATGTTTCACTTTCGAAAATTCCGAAAAATAAAAGAACTGAGTGCATCATCGGACAAAACTGATCTAAGCTTCGTGGCGAATGAAGTAGAAAATTAGAAGCGGAAACGAACATATACTTGACATATAGTAGTTGACGGAACACTCTTAGCTTAACGCAGAATGAAGGATTGTATTTCCTACAAGAAACTACAAAACACAGAAAAAATAAATTGCGGAGAATCAGCAAATGATAGAAAGTAAGTTGATAATAAAGCCCAGCCAATAGGCGACAAAGAACTTTTTACTGCAATATTTTGTGAAAATAAGCCGTTTTCGTCCACAGCGTGAAGGAGTTTCATGGCTACTAGCGTACCCACATTCCACTTGTATTGGAAAGAGGGTGGGACGAATCTAATTAGAGGGCTGCACACCGCAAGACAATGTTTTCCCAAGAGCAACCTTTTAAGTAAAAGTGAGTGATCACAGGCGGATCCAGAATTTTTTAGGGGGATCAAGGACGAGTTCATCCGGATGTGTACTGACTGCATAGCTGTGAAGACCCAACTGCTCAAGTAACTTTTTTTTTTAACAAAAACGGTTAACAACTATACATATTTTGGCTAAATCACATTCTCACCATTACCCAGGCTTACTGGGACGCTTCCGGAGCAGAAGCGGCCTTCAAAAAATTCAGAAATTATTCTCAAACTTATCTAACCTAAAAGCAACTTGTTGAATGTCGGAAATGTTTTATTATTAGCAAAACTAACACAGGTCCACGTCGAAAAAACGCGTGGGGTAGGATTAGAAGTGACACAAACTACACGAAGAAACTTGAAATGCCGCCAGTAACCTTTGTTGGCAGTCTGTACAAGATCCATGCCGTATTGTGTTCGAAAATTGCAGATGTTCATGGAATAGAAGTTCATGACGTTCGGACTTGAAAATTTATTTATTTTCGGAAAATTTTCCGATTTTTATTGCATAACACCAGAGACGTAACGAGGGGGGCAAAATTCCGCGGGTGCCGAATCACTGAGGGGGCCAAAAAGTCACAGTAATATTATAAGAACTTTTTTCAAAACAGTACATTTGCTTCCGAAAGACCTCAGGTCCGAACATGGGGGCACCAAACTTGTTTCTTTCCCCATGCGCCATCTAACCTCGTTACACCCCTGTACATCACGATTGTCTAGCGGGTGGCCAAAGTGGCAAAATTTGTTTACAAAAAATACCTGCCAATCAGTGGCAAACTATCAATCACGAACTATTTCAAACAAGATGCTGTTAATTATCGAAGTCATTTGACTTCGATATATAGAAAATAACGTCTGTCGAAAAAAGGTATATTATTTCGAAAGCAAGCACAACTTTCCCTTCCCCCCAAAAAACGCTTGGGGTATGCGTAGAGACAAACAGACCAAAAAACTCGAAAGCAATAATTATGCTGGCACTTTGGCCTGGAAGGTGTTTATTGCATCATAAGGGCATTGAAAATTATCAGACAATATTTGGAAACGTGTAGTTTGCAGTGAGTCAATGACCAAACTCTTATCCATTCAATTTTTTGTACGAAACGTGTTTATATCCCCGTGACGCAACGCAATTTTTACGTTTTAGAAATACTGTAATTTTAGACACAATTTTAGATTTTTTTAGAAACGCAATTTTAGAAATACTGTACAGTAGGTTGAAAAAAAATTATTAGAGACAGCAGAATATTGGTCGATAAAAAAGCATCTAGTTTCGTACTGAGCTGAACATTTGTTGCTGGCAGGCAGGGGTGTATTGCTAAAAAAAAAAGAGGTGTTGGAATAGGCAGGGGTGTATTGCTAAAAAAGAGGTTTATGTTTGGTGTGGGAACGCCGTTCCCACACCAAACATAAAGGAAGACTGATTCGTCTACAAGAATTTCCATACCGGATCTTCCTGCTTCACTTTAGTGCTACGGTGCTATACACGAGAAAACTTGTCATTTATTAATTTCTGCTGCTCCAAGCGCTACACGCAGAAATTGAAATGAAAAATCGAAATCTTCATGTAACGTTACTAGTGCGAAAAGGTGTGGGAACGCCATTCCCACCACACTATACAACCCTGCTGGCAGGTCTAATGCTAATCAGTAGTCACCTTTAGCATAGCCTACAGCTAATCTAACGCGCTTCATTTTTAGCCTATCCGACAAGTAGATTACGTTTCACGGATAAGTTTCCTATTTTGGAGTTGACGCTGCCACTGAGCGCTTAAACCTAGCCTGTAGTTCAGGGGGGCACGCAGGAATTTTTTAAGGGGGGGCGAAATTTTGAGAAAAATATTTTGCTCTCCCCAAAGTACAGGCTACCTTATTTGCTATAACATTTATGTCGTATATGCTATTTCAATTTTAACACATCAACACTTTTCTTGAACAGGTCCACCCGCGACGTCTGTTTTTCTTTGCCCGTTTTCCCCCGTTACCGTGATTTTGTTAATATGTTAAAGTACGATGCGATGTAGTGTGGCACTTCTCTGCAAAATTTTGACATTGTTTATGGAAGTTTGTAATATTCTCAGTATCCTGAGATATTGTTTTTAGAAGCACTCTTATGTTATATATTAGCAGTACTTCATCCCACTTC
>JGI24158J21664_10011232_pt1 | contig 11913 bp, 10 predicted proteins | sample Ectturendosymbi3_FD_21664 | JGI IMG/M metagenome (IMG submission 21664) | reverse complement strand
TAGTTGGGAGACCGACCTGTGCTCCTGCAACAACTAGGTTGACCTTCAACCAGTAGGGACCTCTGCAATAACCTACAACGCTCAGACCCCTACACCAAGCCTTAAAATAAAAAATAAAAAAAATATTACCACTCTGGAGTCAATTCACTAACAACACTTCGCGAAAACAAAGATTAGGTAGGCTACATTTCTTTACCCCGAATTTGAATGCCATAATAGGTATAACAAGTTATTATTGTGTAATTATGAATATGGTGATATTGCATGATGCAATAAAAACAATTCAGAATGTGTTTTTTTAAAGAACAAAAATCTGCTTTTTTTCAAAAAAAAACAAAAGACCCGGATTTGAAAAGAAACGAAAAAACCCAGGTGGGTTCGGATTTTTTAAAAATCTGGTTTTTCTCAAACCTGGTTATCTCTGAATACTTTTTTGTGATTTTCCCTTGATCGCACGATCTGGAACAAGTCGCATCGCCACCAGTTTGATTGGGTGTGCGCCGCACACCTAGAAGTGTAGGTCCCTGGTATTAAAGAAGCTGAGAATTACTGGCATTTGAATACGTAAAAATTAGCGTTGTCAAAAAAACAAGTTTCGAAAAATTAAATCAATGCAGCATGTATTGGTAGCCTTACAATAGGAAAAATCATCTAGCTACAGCATTTACATTTTTGTAATTTCACTCTTCGGATGGCCCCCTGCCTTGGATGCCCGGGCCGTCGCCCCTTTCGCCCCCCCTCTGCACGCCACTGTCTTACATTTACCGGACTGATGATGCATTGGAAAACGCGAAACTGGTTTCCCCGTCAATAATCTGTGACTGATTTACTTGCCGACATCTTTGTGGCCTTTAACTGTGAAAAGAAGAAACATCTAGTTACAGCATTCCAATTAAAAAGTAATTTTTGTAATTTCACTGTTGGGATTTCCCCCGGCTTGGATGCCCCTGCCCGGAGCCATCGCCCCGTTTGCCCTCCTCTCCACGCCACTGCATCACGGCCGCACAACCGACGGTCCCCGAAACCATTTTGTGTGGCCGGCTAGGCGATATGGAATTAATGTTATTTCATTGCCTAGCTTGAAATATCAATAGCTGCGCTTACGAGCATGGTCGACATGTGTGGACTTTATACAAGTGATTTTTTCCACGTCATAGTGCGCATTAATGATGGAAGAAAGTTAAAAGCAGACCATCGTGACTCTGTGTTAATTATTCATTCTGCCCTTGATAAATTCATTTGCGGGAGGCTACTATCAAAACAATGGCGATCTGTTCATTGACGTATCTCCAGCGTTTATGGTTGTGTGCTAAATGGTTGTTTCAAATAGAACGCAATTGAAATTGCGGCCTGCGGTGACAGTCAGCGACAAAATGCTGTCTGCCACGTGTAAGAGGTGGGGCAGGCCTGGCATACATTTTTTGCATGAGCTCTCAGTGAGCGTAGTACTGACTACCACTTTATTACCTTTCCACGTACAAAGCTCAAGAAGCAACGCGATCGTACCGAAATGACTTCACCAGTGCATGCGAGGTTCGTGGACAAGGTTTATTTGTGCGCCTCCGCTCGGTATGCGAAGCCAAAGCCCAGAATCGTCGCCAGAAAGTCGTCAATAGGGTGACTTTACATTTGTGCAAGGGATTGACATTCAAATTTGACAAAAATTTCACTAATTTTATAGTGTTTAATATTTCAATTTGGGGGGCTTGGAGCTTTTTTTGAGGAAGATAAGCCCACCAAATTCCCCGTGACGACGGGACTGCCAAGGCCTTTCTCTCGGTGACCTTGGTTAAGCTGGCATTAGAAACAGCATTTCAGATTAAACCACACACTGCGTGCCGGATCTTGTCCTGTTCTGCCACGTAGGTACTGTTGCACTTTGCACAGTGCGCGGCTGGAACTTGTGAACCACGCTGAGATTTTGAGCAGTGTTTCCCTGCTTAGTTTAAAGTACTGAAAACCTAGTGTCGTTGTGATGGTTGTAAGGTTTTTATAAACACCGTGTCGCAGCACGTCAGGTGGCATAGGAAACACCGTATGGAAATGTACAGTGCCTTGATGCTTTTGCTACAGATTCATATCGAATTTATTGACCAAAAGTTTCATGTTACCTTGATCTCGTAAGTTATGTAGGCCAAACAATCACTTTCCAGGTTGGTTATTTAAACTTATCATTCGGCTCAAGAAATTGATCAACTACAAGCCTAACGTCGTGCTTTGGACTTATATTCGACCTAATTGGATTGGTCAAAGACGGTGCCTTGCAGCAGCATGCTTATTCCACGTCACGCAACGCACTGTGACGCCAACAAAATTGAAATACTTATTTGGCAACAGCTTTCGCGGCGCCGGAAACGGATATGACTTAAATGCATTTCACCTAATTGATCTTCGAGACCCACTCACGCATGCAGAACGTAGGTTGCATTGTAACAGCGGATGCATTCTACGATTTTTGAATTGCAGACCCTACTTGCGCCTTCATGAAGCACGGTACTTGTCTTTTGGCGTCACAAAACCTGAATTGAAATGATGCGCAGCGTTAATTTGTGATATTTTCAAAAATTGCGATTTGTTCTCCCGACAAAACTGCCTCGGCGCATACCGCAGGCTTGCTGAGCTCGCAACCAGTCTCTCAGCGTAGTATCGGTTGAGATCACTTTTAGCTAACACCACCTCCTACTTGGGGTAAGTCTTCGTTTCTGTTACCTGTTGGCAATAATTACCGATTCGAAGATGATACACCAGCTAAAGGTTTTAAAAATCGCGCTGTGGTGATTACTTTCTACGTTTTCAAGGCATTAGCGTGTTTGGAACTTGTATGGCATGGATAGATGTCCTGCGCCGGTCGTATCTCCGCTTTTCCTTTCAACCTGGTATAACAAAAATAATTACCTCTGACCGTCGAGTGGTGTCCATGCAGTGACGCATAGAGGTGAGAATGTCTCGAATTACCCGCTGGAACCTGGTTATGCCTCGGATTAGAGACTGCCATACCCGCTTGGCTGTGACAATTGTCTCTGAGGCGACCAGATGTTCAAAAGTATCCTTTCATGGTCCGTTTCATGGCAACAAGCAAAGCATTCATTTTGACGTCACCAACAGGGGGAATACCTTTTGTCTGTTTCAGTGACGCTGAATGTGATTTCGACCGAAAATTAATTTTTCAGTGCAACCGGTAGTTGATCAGTACGAGCAACTGGGATTCCTGTCTCAGCAGGTCGGTCACAACAGTGTCCTTCGCACTGATACATGTCGTTTTGTGGTTTGAACAGCGGTGTGTGAACACACGGCCATGCTGGTTTCCCCGTCCAGACGCTACGTGATATTGACCAATGGCTGGTCCCAGGCGTCATTGAAACGGTTTAACCAGGACTTAAGGATGCCCGGAGAGCGGATTCGATAAAAGCAAATACACAGTTTAAGGAAATAGCTCCGGAACCTCGTGCTTCGAGACTTCAGTAAAAGTAAAACCTGATCAGATTCACGTCTGATCTAGTCAGCGTTTCGCCGAGGTTCGGAAGTATGCTGCGTAAAAATGCGGATAAGCATTTGTTGCTTGCGCGATGATGGAGACACTCGTCTTCGCCGGTAATAGACTTTATTGGTAAATCTTACAAGCAGAGAATATAAAAAACGACAACACTGGTTTCATTGCAGTCACATGAAGCAAACAACGCAACACTTCACCTGTAGGGTTGCTAGTGTTCAAACTCCTCGCTCTACTAACCATGCATGACGGCGATCGAGCATTTCTTGTTCCAGGCGATAAACTGGGTTAGCTTCAGCAACTGAAAGGGTCAGCAGTAATCTTCGGTCCGCTTATTACGGGGATGGGCAATTGATTTGGCTCGGGGGCCACTTTGAGAAGGCCGCATTTGGCGGGGGGGGGCGTATTTTTAAAATGGAATAGAAGCAAGTCGATGGAAGTTCAAGCAGATCTCGGTTCAAGTTAATTGGAGGAAATAACACAATTGAAGGTTTTTCCTCAATGTTTCCGCGTGCCACTGAAAACACGGTGGCGGGCCACATGTGGTCCGCAGGCCGCTAATTGTCCACCCCTAGCTTATTATGTGTTTGGAATTCCTTTCCGAAACAAAACGAACTGTGGACCAAAACACAAGATACTTCAGCACCCAACCAACGCGGTGAGGAAGATACCGTCGCAGACGTTAGAAACGCAAAAGCTTTGTTACGCAACTTTAGTACAGTAGCAACCACTTCATTTCAAAACTTCACGGTTGCACAAGCATCACGTCACCAGCACTGATGTAACGCACTCACGTCATAGAGGCGAGACGGACGATAAAACGGATCAGGTAGGTTTTGTTTTCAAAACCATTCGTGTATCAGGGACACCAGAGCAGTGGCGTGGGGGGGACAGTAATAGAGGGGAGGGCAATGGAAACTTTGAGAAAAAAAAATATCGTTACCAATTATGCTTGTATCTGTTCAGCAGCAATGTTGACCTCAAACGTAATGACAGAAATAACATAAAACCCTTGTGAACTTTCCGGGTGCGCGAATAGCTGGAATAAATTTGTTTCACGTCGATCTTTGCGATGATGGATACATTAAAGCATACAAAGAAACAAGACACCCAATCTCCGGTAGTGATAAACTTATAACGCAGCTACAAAGCACTTTCGGGCACTCCGAAAATTCCTTAAGCCAGGGATTCCCAACCTGAGGCACATGTACCCCTAGAGGTACATTTGCTTATCTGAAGGGGAACAGTTATTGTACAGCTGTAACAAATCAACTGTGAGGCATAAAATTGGAGTCTGCCTTTATGTTTCTTAGAATCTAAAAGTTCTTTTAAGGGTACATCTTCATCTGACGAAATTCTGAAGGGGTACGTTGGCAGAGAAAGGTTGGGTACCCCTCAAGTGAATCGCACAAACCCGTGACGTAAATACAATTGACGATACGGTCTGAATTTCATACGTCATCACAAAATATTTAACTGTAAGCGCAACACAGAGGGCAAGGGCGAGGACAATGGAAACTATTGCTGACGTCACAAGTGAAGATTTCCCGCTCATATAGAAGACTTTTATCTCTGACCCGAGGTCAGATGGCGCCTGGGGCAAGAAGCACATTGGCGCCCCCATGTTCGAACCTGAGGTCATCCCCTCCCCTTATTACGCCCCTGTCTGTGACGCCAAACCAGGAAAACCTTCGTCATCCTGACGTAACATTTTCTGCCAATGAAAAATCCAGTTGCGATAAGATCGGGACGGACGCACATTCCCTCCCCACAAGTGACGTCAATGCGCAAGCGAGTGGAAAAGCGTTAAAGAGCAAACCAAAGCATCCGCGCGCGCGCGATAACAGTGGACACGCTAATCGTGTGGTCACGTGACCCAGGGTAACTTGACGAGGCGTTAACTGTCAAAGCGGGCAATCGACCAATCAGCAAGCGACAGTAAAATACGAAAGCACTTGGCGGTTGAAGAGAATGGAATGAGGGGAAAAAGCGGAGCACGAATTTCAACCAATCAGTGGTCGGATTAGTTTTCTTTGTTGCAAACAATTCGATCAGCACGTTTTGCAGAAAATTAAAATTTGATACAAGAAAGGTTATATAACGAAAGGTTACATAACAGGCACGAGGCAGAGGTCAAGGCCGCGGTGGTAAAAGCGAAGAAACCACGCTGCTCGCATCCGTCGTAAGAAGACACTACGCTCCTCGCATCCATCGTATCAAGGCACGAAAAAAGGGAATGAAACGGCTTTGAAATGAATACAAGAAAAGAAAAAGGTATGTAAAAAAACAAACTGAAATTGCACCTGACTGTCTCATTCTTGCAGCAACAACAGACGTAAAGCTATATTTTCGCACTGTCGTGCTACTGACATTGCACAACGGTCACAGTCACTTTGTGTGTGTAGAGAGCAACTGAAACAGTATGGGAAGCAAGCGTATAGAAAACAAGGATCACGTGTTCAGTTACAGATCATCGTCGGCGATGTCCTCGAAAGCGTTCTGTCCTGACGTCAGGCTGTTGTATTCAACAGGGGGGGGCGGAGGGTTGGGGGTGTTTTTTGATGAAACGATAGCGACGTTGGTCAGCTTTCCCTGTTGCGAAACAATAGAGAAAAGTTAATCTCTGCTTCGGGCGTCATAAGTTTGAATTTCGTCAAACCCAAGACTCACTGATAGTTTTTTGACCGATTCCTTCGCTTTCTGGATTGAACCAGAAAGGTCCGCATCGCTTCTCTGCAAAACGCACAACGGTTGGAGGTTTACTCGCAACGTCTGACTTGGGTATGTGTGAACTGCCTTACCAGGAAAGTGAAGCAATGAGTTCTTAACAGAGCGAAGCCGCGCTTAAACGGACCACCTCGCTCATTCAATTTTCATCACTTTCACGGCCAGTTTTTTTGCTAAAGATGCCTTTTGACATGGAAGAAACAACGTAACATGGAAGAACGCACGCAATTTACAAAAAAGAAACACAAGTTGCACAACGACGAACACACCAAGTTTGCATAACAGCACACCAGGTTTTGTCAAAAAAACTAAGGCAATTTACAAAAGAGCACGCGTAGAAGAGCAACTGGACTTCTGCATTAAAGTCCGTTACATACATTATAGTATACGATAGAACAGTGTTTCCCAAAGTGCGTTCCGCGACAAATCTAAAGGGTTCCACGAACTATACTTTCCAGTTTTAAGAAAAAACTGCTGATATGTCCTTTTAACTTTTTTGACGTGTGGCAGCCGCTATATCGCTTGATCTAGCTTGCTTTATCGTGTACTTTTATTGTGCATAATTTTGTTAACAGTACGAGACCTTAATAACGGCAATTAGGGTGAAAAAAAAGCGTTTATGTTTACTTGGCAGATCTGGCGGTGGTTGTTTGTCAACTTAAAATAACCTTGCAGTGGTCCGCGGACAAAAAAATGTTTGGGAAACACTGCAACAGAACAAACAATTTTGGGAAGGCATCGAATAAACAAATCCATTCGAAACAACCCTTAATCACATCAGCAAGCAAACACTGCCCTCGTACGCAGATAAAGAAAAGCCGCATACCAGTATTTCCGACGGATCAAAGAGCGACTCCGTTAACTTGTCCCTGGCTTTAAATGTAGGCTTCGGGCTGCTGTGTGAATGGTGCCTAGGCTGTTAAAAGATCAACAGCAAACAGGTCACTCACGAGTTACGCCGCATCTCGCCACAAACGATGTGTGCGAAGCGGTTTTACAAGCGTGTAAAGTCACCGACCTGCTTGATTTTCTCGCCGCTTCTTTTTCGCAACAGTTCGTTCACCATCGCTTTGATGCACATGCTCATCATTATGACCTGAAACGAGGATTGTGACGTAACAAACCGGGCGCGCTCGAGTGTAAACACGCACAGGTGATTTTCACTGGCTGGTTGCGCGAAAAACACAACCAGCGTCTTTCAAACGAACGAACCAAAAACATTGCTGGATTTCATTGCAGCGGTTAATTCAGCCGTAAAATGTTTGACTGGACAGGTCACGTGCAGGCACAGGTCACGTGCAGGCAGGAAATCATAGAGCAGTGGTTCCCAACCATTTTTGATCCATTCCTCCCTTTACTCAGTTTGGAGCTTTTCATTCCTCCCCCATGGATCGTTTATTTCGGGTTTGTCGGCGAGTATTAACTACAACTGGAACAATGGTCTTTATTGACGACAATAACCTGATTCATAAAAGTGGGACAAAAACTATGTTTTCAAATAATGGCACGAAAGTTTGTCAACAAAAATGTGTGATAGCCCACCAAATAACTTACAAATATAAAGTGATATATATAACTAATTGCAAGAGCCAATGGCAACTTCAAAAAGAAGTGAAACACACTGAACAGGTAACTACAACAATAAAGTGGAAAGCCCCCCCCTGAACTCATGAAATTCACCCCCGGTTGGGAACCACTGTCAAAGAGGATTTGCTGCAAAACGCTAGCCTCAGTCGAAATGAAGAATATATACGACTGACACTAGTGCTATACTGTACGTGGGAGTCGGAAGAAGCTGAACTGTACCGAAGGTCAGTTTACAACAGAAGTGACGAACATGAGGCCCGCGAAGCATTCAGGCGAGACCAGCAGTTATTACTTTCGCTTGTTGTTTGTTGATGAATAATTTTTTTCGTTTTTAACAGGTTTCATAGTATGACTAAAAAGTTGTGCGACCAGCTTACTCAGCGGTAACTGACAAAGTGGCCCACGATAGCAAATAGGTTCGTCGCCCCTGGTTTACAACCGAAACAGCCCATCGCGATTACACATTAACTCCGTAGCGCTCCGTTGTCAATATTGATGCAAGGATTTCTTGAAGACGCACATCACGGTTCAAACCAGCAACGGGAAAGTTTCGCGCCCAGCACTGGTGGAAGACCGACTGGGGCGGTTTGATCGACGCACCTGGTCACTGAGCAGGGTTATCCACCTCAGCTCCCCTTTTCTCATCAGGTATTCAAAGCTCAGCTCCAACACGGGGTGTTCTCTGGACTGGGGCGCTGCGGAAGGGGGGGCGTTGCGTGAACACACCTGGAAATGAGAGAGAAGCACTGGTAAGGCCATGACAGTCCGCCGCAAAGCAGGCACAGCAATGCAAGCGGCTCAAACCTTCCAGCACTTCATCCTTGTCACGGCGAACTTACATTCTTTCGACTCTTCGCCGTTGACCAGGATTCTGCCAAACAACAACAGCATCCATGTTTACCTATCTTAACAAGCTTTTGCGACTATTAAAATTCCTTTGCACTTCCTGCACAACGAATGGCGGATGTGGGCGAGTGCTGTTTGCAGCACGTCACAGCTTATTCCGGTCCTAATCGAATGCATTTCGACTTCAAACAAGTTGATTTTTTCTATCTGGAACAACGCAAACCTAATCTTTGAAAACCAAACACAAAAACCACGGGTTTTGGAAAGATATGACAATTGCAAAAAAGTTATGTGATTAGAAGCGGTGTCGTGTCGGTCATGCGGCAAAACACAGAAGGACTGTTCTCTCAGGACTGTGACGCAATGGTTTCAGTGAAGCGGAAGTGAAGCAAAGAATTGCTGCATGCCCGCAATGGCCACGCTGGCAAACGCAACGCAGCGACGGATGGACGCAGCTATTTGTCAAGTGCTCGCTGCGAGTGCGACTCACTGAATCGTTTGTTGACACAAAAGCAGCAAATTCAGGTGGAAAGGAACAAAGCATCTGCTCGGCTACTCGGCGCTGGAAGCCATTCGCCATAAATCAACGCATTAAAGCGAATGGAATGGTTCCAAACTACACGTAAACGCAAAAGCGTAGCCAAGCTTTGAGCGATTCAACAATCTCAGGGCTCAGTCTCTCAAACTACGCCACATGAGCGTCAATACGAATGGCACTAGCGGTCTGAATCAACGAGATCAATTATTGCTGTTTTTTCAATTAATAGGCCAAATGTCGAACGGACAATCCGCTGAGCACTGACAGCTATTAATTGATTAATGAACTACTACCAACCACTACCAGCATTAAAAAGAGCGCTTGCCTTGCATTGCATTGTGGCCTGTGCAGTTAAAACACATCCATTGCACACCAGGCAGTTGTGTGCTGAAGTTCGACGACGATGTTTGGAAGTTTTAGCGCGGCAACACTTGAACTTGATGCTGGGCGAGCGTAAGAAATTATGAGGTAAACACTTGTACAAATGGGTAATCTGCCAAAATTGACTGGGGGTCGTGAGTTAATTGTACAGCTTTGTCAGAACGTGTAATCCAAGGCGGGCAATAAAAAAAACATTTTGGGCAAGCACTGTCTTCAGCAAAGGCAACGACCGTACAGCGACTCACCTGAACTTCACTTCATAATTTCCAAGGCAGACAACAACTCGTGTGTCTTTCTCGGGAAAGTCAGCCAGGCATGGCTTGCATCGGATGTACCCGTAATTTTCCAGCGTCTGACAAAACTGTACGCACTGCAAAAGACAGGNCGATGAAAATGAATAGACGCGCAGGGCGACTAGCATTCGCTTTGCAAAACAAAGAAAATCGAAGAGCGCGNAGATTCAACAACAGTATTGTTGTGCAACAGCACGCCAGCTATAACCACATGTTACGAAGCGGTCGGACGGCCACGAACAATTGCATATTTGTGACACAACAAAAGGCCATTTATTGTTGTTTCCGTATAGCGTTATGACGACATCGGCTACACGTTTTCACAAAGCGTTGGTATGGAAACATTGCGCAATAATGTCATCTGGCCCCGCTGCATTCAAATGTCAAACCTTCCGAAGAAGTTTACCTCGTATTTCGAACCGCGTTTGCTCAGCGAAGCGATTCTTTGTTTCGCCTCTTTGCTGCACTTGGTCCACCCCATGAGAACGTCGCTCTCCGCCTACGTGACAATGATAAACAGAGGTGGAATGTGCGACGAACGCCTCAAGCTACTTGGCGAGTTATTACGATGTGTCATCAATGATCTTGATCAGCACACGAACCTCACCTACCCCCAGAACAACGAGAAAAACATGATGAATTTTTATTAAATTTCTTTGAACAGTTGGTGACAAAGGTTAGCGGTTTGTGGGCGGTGATTGGTGTGCCAACGTATTAGTTCAAAGATCACTTTGCTGTGGGATGAAAATGAGTAACTACTTACTATTAATCTAGAAACACTGACGTTCTTTTATTAATAAAAATGTAGAAACACTGAAAAGCATTTGTTAAATCAGGTCCAGGTGCAAAATATAACCACGCTTATGTCCTGGAAGTTTAGTACGATCAAGCTCATAAACTTTAATTTGCAATTTCAAGTAAAGCTGGTATTAATAACACTATTGAAGTTGCATAATTTCGTAAAGCTGATGTTTCCAAAGCTAACAAAGTTGCATAATTAAGTTACGCTGGTGTTACCAACACAACACAGAAACTATCTTGCAACAGCTGTTCTTTTTCGGTCATACACCGAAACGTTTTTGAAATGACCGAAAAAAAATTAGTCATTTCGGTCAGAATGTTTGAAATTATAGGTTAAAAAAACACGGTTATGGTGATTTTTAATGCAACTGTGAGATAAATGACCGAAATGTTTCAGTGACCAAGAAGTCTCGGCCAAAAACGACCGAATGTTTCAGCGAAAAAGAAAACCCAGCGCAACAGATAGGTGTGTGTAATAACGAAGGTGAAAGCATTGACAACTTCCTTGACTGCACGCTATGCATGGTACCACGAATGTTGAGAGTGTTTCCAAAACAGGTGCCACGTGAACTATGCAGTAAGGTGCAGTAGCAATGTTGGTTTAGTTGACGTGCAACATCGCCAGAAGTCAGACAAACATTATCAAAGCAGTAACTGCAAAACAACTGAAGCAGGGCTGGGAGACCTGCGGCCCGCGTGAACATTTGATATGGTCTGCATCAGAATTTTCGTTACTAAGTTAGAGTGCAACATCGCCTCAAAACGCAAAACGAAGCTCCATGATAAGCAGGTACTTAAATAATAAGTCAAGAGAAGTGTCACTCTTCCTCATAGTTAGACAAAGGTAGGATTTTAGGATAAAATTGATTGATTTTCCAGCCCGCCAGCAATGTTCACAATACATGCGGCCCGCGGTAGTAAGTAATAATAATAATAATAATTCATGCATTTATAAAGCGCCGAAATCCGACATGTCCCTCTAAGGCGCTGAACAATGACGTTGCGGAAGTGACATGCAAAGCGAATTCAAAAATACGTTAAAATACACTAAGAACATACTGAACGACAATTTTGAGGAAAGGCAAAATTAAAAAAGTGAGTTTTGAGCAGTCTTTTGAACGTTCGCAGCATCTCGCACTTCCTGCGGCAGGTCGTTCCAGAGGGTTGCGGTTTCTACGGTAAACAACCTGTTGCCGTAAGTGGCTGTGCGGCAGGCTGGAACATAGAGAAGGTTTTTGCTTTCAGAACGC
>JGI24158J21664_10011231_pt1 | contig 11913 bp, 7 predicted proteins | sample Ectturendosymbi3_FD_21664 | JGI IMG/M metagenome (IMG submission 21664) | reverse complement strand
TCTCACTTTTAGGGATTTTGTCCCTAGATTGGAACTTTTGACCCTTTTTAGGGATTTTCGGAAAAGTATGAAAATGTATGAAATGAACTATTTCAGTTTATTTTGCAAATTATGTTTGGTTCTATTTTAACATTTATCATTGGCACTCCGATTTTATGCTGCTCCACCACAGATTTAGAGATTTTTAGGGACATTTTGCTACTGTTGTAGGGATTTTCTGAGTTGCATTTGTTAAAGCCCTGATCGAATTTTTCCGTTGTGTGATTTTATAGTACAGTAACGATTAGCTATGGCAGCACGAAAGCAGTGTTCCCTCTATGGTGCGCAGTACCACCAGACAATTTGCGCAGTGCTATCTCATTCTCGCGCAATTCCAACGTTCTGCTGTAAATCAGGGGTTCCCAACCTTTTTACGACCTCGTACCACTTGGGCACCCCGTATTGTCAACACGTACCACTTCTTCCAGAACAACTAATTTGATCGAATCTTAGTTTATTTAGAAGAATAGTATACATTAAAATAACAAGAAAAAACCACAACCAAATTTAATGAGATTTTTGTTTTTCTTTACCTTCCACCAATTGGTCCATGCATGGTGTATTTTTTTCTAACAGGGCATCGAAAGTCATAATGTTACGATACAATAGGAATAGCAGACTACAGGAAAATTTATTTACTTAGAAACAAAGCTCGATACGTAAACTAGAAAGTTGTGAATCCAGGTTTTTGTGAAAAAATGGAAGTTCTTGCATACCATCTGGAAGACCTTGGCGTAAAACTAGTGGTACGCGTACCACAGTTTGGGAACCCCTGTTCTAAATTTAATACGGTATATATTATATCGCTTAACATTAGGAACGTTCCACTGTTTGTTTGTCTGCATGGTTGCGCAGTTGCATGCACTTCGTACGAAACAAAATCAAGATTTTCTCAGTGTGGAATTTTCTTAAAGGGAACACTGCACGTAAGACAAAGCAAAATAACTTTCAATCAAGGAAAGAATTGTAGAAATGAAGTGATCGCAATAATGCATGAAACCTTTAGGAATGCAAGTTGATGCGACCACCCCAGCTCCGCTAACACGACCAATTGAGTGCCGTCCAGTGGGTGGTCGTGCTAGCGGAGTATCACTGTATATTTTATATCCAAATGACATTTTTGAGATAGATAAAATTTCCTTTAAAAATTATGTTCAGAAAAATCAGCTTTCCGTACCCGTTTCCCGACCAAAATAACACTAACCTTAATACCAACCTAAATTTAACCTCACCTTACCTACAGTACCATAATAGCCCAGTTTGATGTGTCCTAAATTGATATGGTAAAAATAATAACTGTACTCATTGCAATTCAGCATTTCATTTTTCTGTTCACAGTCAAGGACAAAACAGTAAGACTATTAGTAAGAACAAGAGCATGCATTCTCTTATCAATAACTGTTGTGAAATTCACTTTCATTTATCACGTATGGCTTTACGTTCATTCATAAGACATAACACCACTGAATTGTTTTTGTATTTCTACTGCACTTAGAGTATAAAATGGAACTCAACAATATTCTCAACTAAAAGCACATCTCACGACTTACTAAAGTCAAAATCGAATGATTCATTGAGTTTAGCGTGAGCAAGCTTAGAGCTACTTGAATGAAATGTAAACAGAACTAAGACGTGCTTGATACGTTTTGATTCTTGCTATCAATTAACGTCTGAAATAACTCGATGTCTGCCCACTTTTCTTTTTAAGTCAGTTATCAAGAACTGTACCAAATAATGGCGATTCACATAAAAGTATACAGTGTGTACCAAAATGTCCAAACTTACATCTTGGAGGTAAATAGTACCACAATTGGTATTAAATAAACCAGCTGACATTGTGTAGTGTGTAAGTCTTCACTCACACACGCAAAGCGCAAGACCTCAAGCATGCATCGCAATAACAAAGAACACACAAATATATGAAAGTACCAGTGGCGTAGCCAGCCCAAGAATTTGGGGGGGGCCAAAATGTTTGATTTTTGGCGAATAACACTATTTTGTTTGGAAAAACGCCTCTCAAAGCACAAAATGACTATATGTTCTAAACCAGGGGTGTGCAACATTTTTTCTCGGTGGGACATATAACCAACTTCAGACATCTAGCTGGGCCATACGAAAAATTTAGTTTTTTAACATAAACTGTCGGATTAGGATTTTCATGCATGGTCTCGAAAAATCAGAGTGTTGGTAAGAGCCACACTAAACGGCTTGGCGGCCCAGGTTGTGGCCCGCGGGCTGCCTGTTGCACACACCTGTTCTAAACATTTGGGGGGACATGGCCCCTTTGGCTCCCCCCTGGCTACACCTATGGAAACTACACGAGGATATATACGTAGCGTATATACCGACTTTGGCAGCCCTGCCTTATAATACCACGATTTATTATCCTATTGTTCATACACCGTGTATTGTTCATACACCGTGTATTTATTCGATTGTAAGCCGCGGCTTACAAAGCTTTCTTTTCATCATTTCGTGCGGCTTATAATCAAGAACGGCTTACATTTTTGTATTTCTTTACTTTATCGAAAGGTATAGATGACGCTCAGTCCTTGCTTGGCTGCATTTTGTCGACCAAACTCTCTTCACGCAGTCTTTTCTCTTCAGAATCATATGCACGCATTCCGTCACAGGAGATATTATGACGAACAGATGAACAGGATGCAGATGTAGTGGTGAAATATCACTGCCTGGGTTACGAATAAACGTGAAACGTGCTTGTACGCGGAATTGTCTCAGAGGCTTAGGTGACGTATGTTCAAGTGCGTCTTACAATTAAGGACGGCTTACAATCGAGTAAATACGGTATTACACTTTTATCCGACTTAGGGATTGGGGGCCCTTGGCTGTAGCCCAGTCAGCATCCCCCTTAATCCGCCACTGCGTGCGCCACTTTCCTTGCGTCACTTTGTGCCACCATAACTCACCAGCCGATCGAGCTAGAGAACTGTTCAAACCCTCTAAAATGCGGGAAGTCTTGTAGTTTAGATTTTAAAAAGATGGAAAGTTTGGATTTTCGGTTTTTTGTAGGTGACGTCATACTAAGGGTAGTTTTCCGCATTTTGGCCGAGGTCTCCGGGCCCTGGGCTCCAATGCCAAGCACCAATGTTTTGACTCGAGGTTTTATTGGAAACTAGGCTATAATACAAGTCTTTAGAGCCTGTAATTGGCTATCTAACATTGTTGGTTCAAAAGTTTGGCCAAAAAAACAAAATTTTGGTAAAAAAACAAAACTTGAACTTTTATTACAATTTTGTTTCTTTGGCCATAAATTTTGAACCAGAAACGCTAGATGTATAAACATAGGGTGCCCCATTTTGCCTCTGGGATAACATTTTTAGAGTAATACCTTAAACAGCAAACAAAATGAAACTGCACAGATTTATGTCGACCGTGCGCACGTACAGGCGCAGTCGATCTAACTGTTTTGCAGCAGTTACTGGCATGGGCATCGGAAAGATTTTTTCCAGTGGGGGCAATATTGGAGGTTTTCAGGGGAAGCCATGGATTTTTCTAGAGGCAGTCCAAATAGAGTAGATTTTGATTTCTCCCACTTGAAGCTAAGAAAATAACCTTTTTTTGCAAAAAAAATAATAGGAAATGTCAAATTTCGAAATCCAGGGGCCTTGTCCCCTCTTCTGACGCCCATGATTACCAATGCATTGTTTCAGAAACGACGGACTACTTCCCCGGACGGCATTACGTTGATAACGGTTGTGGTGAATGTCACGTCAGTTCACAGATATAAAAAGTGCATAAATTTTGCAACTGAATTTGAATAAATCAGGAATTTTTAAAATTCGGGTCTTATAGAATATCCGTTTCAATTTTGTTATAATTCAGGGCTGTTACAGTTTCATTCTGCAATCTAATTACGGCAGGGTCACCAAATGTTTTCATGCCTGCTCAGATAACTGAGAGAAATAACAAGCACGGTGGAATATTTGCTATTTTCTTCGATCAATAACATGTAATGAATAGACAAAATATAAAGACAACCAACATAGTGTCTGCTCATCTTCAGTATTTTCTGTGTTTGTCACCTAAAACCTATCTTGCGATGTGTTGTGTCTAAGCATTTTTGTATCCGTGTATGCTTTGACTAACTCCTGTGACATGGAACATACGTCTGGGTTAAAAACGAATAACTAAAACACAATTGTCACACAGGCAGAGATAAGGCGAGAGTAAGTTTTGTTTGATAAAGTGTACCAACTTGAAAATAAAATGTCAGACGAATCATGAAGCGTCAGCAAAAGTGTAAGCCGCCCCTCGACTGAAAGCCCCACGTAATGATAAAAAAAAATGTAAGCCCCCGCTTGCAATCGGGAAAATACAGTAGGTTTCCAGAAGCGGACTTTGACGTCAAATTAGGCCTACAATAGGATTGATTTCCTGCTGCTAAAACGACAGTGATTCTGCTGCTAAAATATATGTCCAGTGGTCGTTACGTTCTTTACCTGTAGTTTACCGAAGCTTTAGGGAAGGCTATAGTTGCGATTTTTTACACGCTGTGTTTCATGGATGCGTGGGGTGAATTGGGCATCCCTTTAAGGCCGCTGCGGGTGCAATCTAGGCTTTGGATTCTATGATCATCCATAGCACATGAACGGATTGGGCTAGAGAGCCACTGAAAACACCCCTGGATCCAGAAACCAGCAAGGATCCAACGAACATGACAAAAATATACTTTTACATTTGAAACAACCGAGAAAAATCCATTTTTGTAAATTTGCGGTACTGATTATTTTGGCAATTAAAAAAAAAAATCCCTTCTCCGCATCCGCCTTTCCGACCCGGTTATTGCGCTTCGCCGACCGCCCGAATCCTCAAAAACAGGATGCTTTCAAAAAAGTCGCATCGGGCCGTTTTGGTGGGAAAATTGATGATCAAAAAGTGTAGGTTACAAAAATTGACTTCTAGATCACGTTTTGGGGTCCAGAGAACAAAATTAATGGAGTAATGCCTTGGTGTGTGGCTTCACGTTCTTGGAGCTATTCTGAAGCATTAGAGACCTTGGGTAGGCTGCTCGCCTAAGGGGTATGGGAGTTATGACCAAAAATAGACCCAGAAAATAGCTCGGCCACCTAGTGGCAATACCCGAAAGCACCTTTTCTGAAGCTTTGGTGGGGTTCGTGGGTACCGGCTGTCAGAAAAGTGACCTGAACTTCAAAAACACCGCCAAATCTTTGGATATTGCTTTCTTTGACACCCCACAAAAAACATTTTCAGTGAGCGGGATCTATCTCAAAATTTGCTTTGCTGTTTTACGGATCCGCGGCTGTCGTCACCGACTCTCTAGCTCAATCCGTTCGCGAGTTATAGTCGTTCATAACTTTAAGAGCCACGATCGTGCTTTCGCGGGCCATAAAGGTGCAGAGCTTACGCCCATCGCTTTTGAAAATATTCTGACTAAAGTGCGACTCTTATATGTAGTTTGCGTTTTTAAAAATGTAAATTTTCTAGCGCTTTAGCTTGCCGCATGCGTGGTTTATCAGCTCAAATATGGTCACGATTTTGCGCAAGATTTTTTGTTGAAATGAAGGGTTATGGCAGGATTTCAAAAATTCATACTTTGCATGTAATACCGTATGCTCGTATACGTTGCGAACAGCTTGCAAATTATTAAAACCTTTTTAGGTGATTGATGTGGCATAGGTTTTCAGTTAATTCTGACCTGCTTTAGCTTACTAGACTATGAAAGCATACCTAAGAAAGACGACGACAGCTTAGTTGGAGAATCTCCAGTTTTAATGATGAGTACACTCATTTGTTTATACACTAAATAGGTGCACTTGTTTAAGTATTCTAACAAAAAAATAATTCTTTTTATCAGGCATGTTACTTCTATATAACTTCACCCCCCGCCATGGAAATTTGAACTGCGCCAGCTCGTAGTGCTTAGTGACATTTTTATGAATGCTAATTCTTTGTACACAAGCATTTGATAAAATATTGCATAAGAATTCTATGTTTTTAATACACCGAGTTGATAAGTGGATTTCATAAAAAACATCATTTCTTTTTCCTAATCATCAACGTCATGTTGAATGGTATGCATTGCATACTGGGTGTCACCCAAAGCTTGGTAAACCAGCGATTGCTTCACAAAAGCTGGAAAAAACCTTACAAGTTAAAAAATGTATTTTTCCAAGTTTTTGTACAAAGCTGCGCAATAAAATCGTAAGCTGGTCGTGGCTATGATTACATACTATGCACAGTTGTGCTACGCACCGATTAAGCTGTGTCGCTGAAGGACGAAACTACAGCACACATGTGCGTTGCTGCCATTGTTTATACGAAATGAGGTTTTTCAGTTTTACCAGGTGCACTTAGCTACGACCGACCTCAACATAGGTACGAGGCTTACATAACGACGAGCGGTAACAGTTTTTGCAATTTTTATTTTTAGGATGCTTACTTTGGATTTCGTGCATTCAGACCTGCGTTTACTACTCTTAGTTATTTTTGATTTATTGACGGCAACCACAAATATTTACAATGAAGACGTCATCTCCAAGGATGTCCATATATGGTTCACTTACCGGCTTCTACCAGGTGACGCAAGCTGATGAAATCGGGTCACTTTTAATAAAACGTCAAAACTTTACTCTTTCAGCAGTTGTACCTCCAACATTACGTTATCCTGTGCCTTCCAGTACTTACCGTGCTACAATACCTGCCACACAGTGGACGGGCGTTTTCTATGCTGCACCTGTTTTAGCTATACTCGGAATTTTTGCGATTTGTTATCAACGCACAAGGTACAAAATGGCACGAAGAAATTTAGAAATTGCAACATACGACAAAAACGTTGAAGTTGAAAGTTGTTGCAGTGAGACTCGCCAAGCTGTTCAAATGATATTTTCGCAAACAAACGAAATTAAATGCAGGAAACCATTTTACCCCTTGACAGAAACAAAAGAGCAGGAAGACTGTTTTTTTAAACAAAAATCAGTGGAAACACTTGTTACAAACGAAGGTTTAACGTTGCACTGCGGACAGTACAAATTAGAATTCCCTCCTGATGCCGTTAGCACCCCAGTTCACATACAAGTTTCAGTTGAACCCAGCTCTGATTTGGAACTTGATGGAAGCAAATTTTTTCCAATTGCTCCCATTCTGCGATGCGAGCCGAGTGGACTGGAGTTCAGAAAAGATTTCAAGGTCATCTTGCAATCGAGTTTTTCATCCTATTCAAAGGCCGGACTTGCAAAAGTCCAAACGTTTGTGCGGCAATCAGTCGAACATTCCATGCAGTATGAATCAAATTCATTCCTGGAATGTGATGGACGTTGCATTTTTTATGCCAATCACTTTTCAGATAGGCAGCCAACTGTGGACAGCAGGGACGTTTCTCATGTTCGTAAATCTTTCTGCTCGTTTGGTTATATTAAACAGGTGAACGACGACAAGAGAGAAATCACGTGGTACTTGCTTGATAAGCATGACGACAGTTTCGAACGGATCCAGGTCTTGCACTGCAAATCCAATGAAGAACTTTCTGTGCCATTTCTAACATTTAGCGTTGGTACGAACGATTCTCTTCGCCTGAAGCTTAGTGCAGCAGAACAAGAGGTATCTTTTAATCGAAGCCAGATCGACATCGAACCTGAGACAGTCAGAGACATGTCTGCAAAGGGGTATAAGTTTCTCTTAACAAGGTCACCACATTCTAATCCAAGTAGCTCAATCATTTACTATGCTATCTCAAAGTTTGAAGCCGGTTTCTTGTACCAGACAGCAGAGTCCTTTGTTACAACAGAAGGTGACTTCTTCAGCATCGCCTGGTCCACGAAGGATGATTCTCAGATCAACATCACTTGTGGCGACACAGTCAATCATTATTACAGTGATACAAGTGAAGCAATGAGCAGCACCCTCTCACGGATGCACCGAGATTCTTTTGAAGTCTCACCTGAAAACGGTCTGGCGATGCAGAGTGAACCAAATCAACGCCAAGCATCACCCCGACCCAGCTCTGTTGATGTATCATCGCCGAGAGAGTTGATCGAAAGGAGACCGGCAACTCGTGCAACCCACAGCCCGACAACCCCCGGCGTTGGTGCATCTTTCTACGAGTCTCGAGATTCGTGTTCTCTTCTGCCGGACAATGTATTTAGGTTCAGATCGCATTCGACTGCGGAGGAGATTTTTGGGGCAAGTCAAGACGAAGAACAGTCCGAAGAGACCTTGCTGTCATCTTCATCAGAAGAATCATCCACTTCGTGGCAAAGGACCTAACGTGCATTTGCTGCAGCGATAATTGAGGAACGCTGAAGTAAGCAACAGCACAATTGAAAACTTAAGGTTGTGCTGTGTTTCACACTGTCATTTTTCAATAACCCGTAATCCAAAAATACCGCGTAATCTCACGCCTATTCCCACTTCATTCAAAATTTTTCATTTCTGAAAACGAAAGAACTGAGCCGTGCAAAAATTCGCATAAAGTTTAAATATGTGTGCGCCCAATTGGTTTTGATCAAAAATCAAATTTTCGAAATAGTTTTTCAAAGGTAACTTAGCAAAATACAAATTTTATACAGTATTATTACACCACTGCTTTGTTTTCGTGTAGAGAATTCCTGCATTTTGCACATGTTACAACAGAAAAACTCTGCACCCTGTTTTTTTCTTTAGAGATCGGAAGACGAGATGTGAAAGGTCCTTTCCAGAACAGCTGCATTATATTCCGTTGCTGCGCGATAGCAAGCTGTGGTTTTGAGCAATCGCTGAAATGCAGCTAAAGTTCAGCAGCACTGTCACAGGAATGGGTGCTGTCTCTTTCTGTGACAGATATCTACCAGTGTCCACTGCTACAAGCTTCCGCTACGCAAGCTCAGAAAAACTTCATGGCTAATATTTTACGGTGCTGGACATTGAAGAAGACCTTGTGAAATGTTCATTTCCTCAAGCCCCAACATTGACAGATCAAGATGTCATTTTGCGATTGATTGCAGCTTTGCGGTTCTAAGTAACTGCAAATATGACGTTACCGCAGTAAAATGCAATTGCCCATGAACTGACAACCCAAACTTGTAATCTCAACGTTGCTATCATTTAGGATGGAGAATATTTCCGTTTGTGATTGTGTTGAGGTGAAGCGCATTTGTCACGTTCAATGTTGTTCACCAGGTTATTCCCTCTTGGTGCAAGCGGGTTCTTTTCTTGATAACTTGAATATTAGTGTGTCTGGAGCAGACGTGGACAACCAGATAATTCTAGTTTTCTAATTTGATGACTTAGAGCGAAACGACGTATTCTAATTCTCATCTACTTTGCTAAAAGCTTCAGTGTTCCAATTTCAGTTCTAATCTGATTTGCGGTTTTGCCAAAAATGCTGATTTGTCCAACGGTGTTTGTAAAGATGAAACGAGAATGAACTCTTGTGCAAGGGAAGTGCAACAAAATGGTCACAAGTGCCATGCCGCCATCCCATCACTTGAGCAGCGAAGACAGCAAAAACTCAATCAATTTCTGTTCTCATTCACAGCTGCAATGCACACTATGTGACCTTCAGCGATTATTATTACCTTACATTGCCTATCCATTCATATGCAGAAGTCACCTTAGTTATCGCCAATCTTGGCGTAATCGTACGAATCCTTGCTATTCTGATGCTTATCAGAATGAACCCGAATTTGGGCATGGATTGAACTTGGATTAAACTTGCTTCAAATAATTTCAGTAAATGTAATTGGAATTGGAATTTTATTTCAATTTCTGTTTTTCGCAAATCCGCTAATTTTAATTATAAAAAAAATTTTAATTCTAATAATTTTAATTCTAAAAATGAGCTTGAAAACTTTCACTTTGGCTTCAGTTGTTAAAGGATAAAACGGAAGTAGATGGAGTTACGGAATTTGGAATCTGCTTTGCCTGATAATGTGTATTCTGAATCAGTGGTTCCCAACCTTTTTAATGCATTCCTCCCTTCGCTCATTTTGGAACTTTTCATTCCTTCCCTACGGAACTTTCATTCCTCCCCTGTTCGGGTTCGTAGACTAGTATTAACTGCAATTGGAAAAATGGTCTTTATTGACGACAAGAACTTGATTAATAAAAGTGGGACAAAAACTATGTGCTGTCAAATAGTGGCACGAAAGTTTGTCAACAAAAACGTGCGATAGACCACTAACGAACTTACAAATATAAAGTGATATAACTAAATTGAAAAATCCAATGCCAGCTTGAAAAGAAGTACAACACTTACAATGAATAAGCAACTCAACTATAAAGTGGCAACTTCTTCCCCTGAACTCATGAAACTCCTCCCCGGTTGGGAACCACTGTTCTAAATGAAGAAAAACATGTGATTGCTCACGAAGCGATATTCATTTTGAGCAACCTTGCTTTATCAAAGTAGTTTAGCATAATTAAGTGTCTCCAATCACAGCCTGAGCGATTGCTGATGATTACCGCGATGCCGCATTTCTCATCTTCGCTAGAAGCTCATTACTTTTCGTGTTCGAACCGTCGATGAAGTTTAGTGCTGCATGAACCTTCCGATGGTGTGAGGAAAAATGCCAATATCTCAGACCCATCAGTTTCCTGGGTCAAGTCTTACCTACAGTTCAAATACAAGGCATCAAAATCTCACAACAAAGACCCACGCTTCAAAAACAGTTAGAGTTACAAAACGTTGCAGTTAAGCAGCATCACAAAACTCCATAAAAATCTCAGCAATTACCCGTGTGGTGGGGCTTCCTGTGCACCTGTATTGCGTTATGCTGGTCATCTTTTCTCAGTGTTGGCTGTTTCTTTTCTGCAAATGTTCAGCAACATTCAGAGAAAAAAAGCCTTCGCTTCCACCTATTTGTTAGAAACATTAGTTAAATTTAGAGTGCGACAAAGAATTAGCGCTTATGCGTGTTCATCAATCATTAACGTCGGCAAAACATCAACTAATCGCTAACACAACGTGAAATGCTAAAATGCATCAATACAGTTTGGAAAAAATGATTGCTTTTGCCTCGTTGCTCTGAATTGCCATATTTTGCAGTTGCTGCAACGGTGTTTGCGTAATATTTTCTTCAACGTTGTCACAAGTAGTATCCAACGTTTTACGAAAATGTATACGGAGTCAAACTTGAACAAATAAACTAGGCAGGGTAACTTGAGACGACTGGTTTACAAAAACTGTGCTAGTAAAAAATAAAAGGATCATAGAAACAGCATTGCGCAAATAAGTATAAGTAGCTCCAACAAATTGATCAAAAATGTTGTGGAGTGTGTTTTTCAATCAAACAGGAAGGTAAGCTTCATGACTAGATTATTCTGTTACTAGTCATACCTCCACTTATTACACGTTCAGAAATATGCTTTTTCTCTGCAGTTATTGTAACATGCAGTACAGCTGCTTTTAACTTGAACGAGCTTCCTAATTCGTCCAAGGAATGGTTCGTATTTTCTGACGAACGTAATGAATATGATCTCCGAACATGTGCAAGCTTACATTGTTATGATTGCCCCTCCTGCAATACGTGCGGCGCAGTAGGCGGATCATCAATGGAACGCGGAGTGGGCGGACAACTCCACAAGACTCCGCACTTTAAATCCAGACACCGGTACGCACCCCCCCGGAATGACCCTCCCAAGAATTGCCTGGGTCCGGCTCAACCGCCTCCGCACCGGTGTCGGACTTTTCCACTCCTGCCTGTACAAATGGGGTATGGCCTCCTCTGCGGCCTATGAGTGTGGCGCAGAACAAACCGTCGACCATGTCGTCCTCCACTGTCCAATCCATCGACCTCCCCACGGACTACACGGACTGACGGACTGCACGGACTGGTTCTGGACGATGAGACAACCGAATGGCTGCTCAACACCTGCCCCGATATCTAGGCGGGCTAGCAGTGGATAAAAGAAGAACTC
>JGI24158J21664_10011230_pt1 | contig 11914 bp, 11 predicted proteins | sample Ectturendosymbi3_FD_21664 | JGI IMG/M metagenome (IMG submission 21664) | reverse complement strand
ACGAGATCACTCTATTATTGCTTGTTCGCGCCACATACATATATTTTTGTTCTTCGCGCACATCCCGTTCGTGGTGAATCACACAATCAACGCAACACCACTGGAGAGGTTGCAACAATATGCTTGACTGCAATTTTCAGGGCCACCCACTTGTTGATCAATTAGCTCCATGTTTCAGAGATAAGATCATCCTAAACCAATAGATTTGTGATTTGTGAAAATCTTGTTTTCTGTTTATTTTTTGCACATGGAACAAGTCACCAAAATTGGAAGAATACTATGATTGACAATCTTTGAACCTGTCATATTTTTGCTCTTATGTAAGGTTTTATGATCAAAATTTTAGGATGCACTTTTCTTTTTTACTCCTCCCAAGATGAGAAAAGGGCACTAGTTCCTCACTTGCAATCTAGAATACAGTAGTATTACGTGTGGTTAAATTATTGCATGTGGTCAATATAAGCCATGTGGAAGTCAGTGATAANTAGATGGAANTAAAGGTAGAGCACGATATCCAATTCATGTTATGGTGTAAAATACACTTCTGCTACTCCACCTGTAAAGTATAATTTGCTGTTAAATCACTTTGCTGTGGAATGTTAGGCGTTTTCCGCAAATGGAAAGTCACTTAAACACCACAGATGTTGGTTGTTGGCCTAACCTAATGCTCTCTCAAACTGATAGGTAACAAAAATCAGACCGGAACTGTCTGGAGAAGTGTAGTTTTAGAATTGTCTTCATGACCACATTTTAAATACCCAGCATGTTTTGGCTATTATTTTCAAAACTGTCTCCAAATGTTTTTGCTGTTATTACATGCATCATGTTATCCATGTCATAAACCCCCCTGCTGAAGAACTTGGAATGATGATATCTAACTGCAGCTTATTTAAAATGTTTCTGCCCTTTGTTATGCTTTCTATCTACAGCTGTATGTGAATATTGCTTATTTATCCAATATTTACATATCAACCCTGTGTGGTAAAGTAACATTTTTGTTGAGTTCATTAAGAAATTTATTAGATCTTTTGGTAATCTTTCAAATAATGTTTTGGTTTAGGCAAAAATATTGTTTGCGTAATAACTCAGAAGAATTGAAAACTGATTGATTTGGTTGGATTTTTCAAAGAGCAAGGCAGTGCACATTATAAAACGTAGCATCTATAACTAAAAACTTCAATTTTTAGTATGATTTTGCTCTTTCATCACCCACTGAGCATGTGCTCTGCATTATCACTTAACTCTTCTGATTGTTGGGATAACTCTTTTTAAGAAATAACTTTACAATTGAGGAAATGTCATATACTTTGCCATTGTTTAATTGCGGTCATGCTAGCATCTGTTATGTTAGTTAAATTGCAGTGAATATTTTGTTTTTTTTGTTAATAGATGCCATGTTCATCTGGACAAACCCTGAAGTCATCTTGTATGATGTTGCCAACTCCTCATCTGGTTCGTTTGCCAAAACTTTCCTGCCAAGAACGATATGATATCTACTGCAAGGAGTTAAAGATTGCCGATTGTCGTCCATCACAGGTAACAACTCTTACCTGCTATTATACAAGTCCAAAAAGTTTCATGACAATTGTTCACAATTTTATGCCGAGGTTTAAGAGGTTTAATGTGACAAGGTCAGGTCAAGGTCAATTTGAAGAATGAAAATGTACACAATCCTAAATGTCAAAATACTCTTAAATTTTTTCATTGGACTGCTTGTCTGAAGCAAAGAAGACTGTTCCATTCATGAATCTTATATATAAAAATATGTAATTATATTTTACATAAGCTACTTCATAACAGTTGAGTAAGTACTCTTGACAATTACTTGAATATAGATATGTGCAAGTTTGAATCATCACAAACAGATGAAAGCAGAGTGCAGACGACTGATTCCTCGAAAGGTTACAGAAAACCCAGAGCTCTTAGTCATCATGACGGTTGATAAATTAGGTTGTTGATGTAATCAAATCTGATTAAAACGATTAGAAATGCACAGAACTTGGAAATTGATTTGCCTAACAGGTGTGATTGGAAATGTTAAATATCCAGGCAGAACCAGGTATAGGCTAAAAATCACACAAACTGCATGTGGTGAAGTCCCCCATTCATTTAGTTTTGTTAAAACTTTTTATCGAGACAACTCACTTTTGGCTAAGTAAAAAGAACAAACTGTTTTGTTGTGTCTATTTTTGCCAAATTGCTGCAGTTCAACCAAGCATGTTTTCAGTTCAATATCGTACATATGCTGTGCTGCGAGTCAGGGCTTTTGATCAGAAAGTGGAACAAAGCTTCTGGCCTGTTCTTCAAAAGTGTAGTTGGCATTTGTCTTCACTAAGTTAGCCTCAGCCTTGACTAAGTTAGCGATTGTTGTTCTTTGTCTCTAACAGTCTTAATCTCAACTTCAGCAATGATTTTAGTGAAAATTATTTTTCACAACACAAAAGAGTGCAGATTTTAATTTGAGGTAGAGTTATTGTCACCACCGTCAAAAAATGGATCAATTTGGGTGCTATCTCTTTCTCTGCGAGGCATTTTGGGTGCGTGTCCTTGCATTATCAAACATTGATTGCCTATTTTAGCATTTTTTTCTGAAATTCGAATGTTTCACGTTGAATGAACTTTGTAACATAAACGCAATGCTAAAAACTGTTTGGCGAACGCAACGTAATGCTTCTGCACGGAAACATTTGTGCTGGAACATCTTCCTGATTGTCTTGCGTTTCAGGTGGTAAGCCGCGTACATTCATACCTTGAGGAAAATCTGATGAATAAGAAGTGGCTGGCAATGTGGAAAGGTCCATACGATGGCTCCGCCTACAAAACCGTTGATATTTTGGTGGAGGTATGCCATATTCTAATTCCCTTCCAGAAGAAAACGCCCACTGACATAACTGACGGGAGGCAGGAGTGCAAACCCCCCCCGGCAAGCTAAATGTAAAAACCAGGCCCAATTTAGCTTATATGTCGATATTTAGTATTTTTAGTGTTCAGTAGGAAGCTGTTTTTGCGTTTTTCGGCGTGTTTTCCAGTGATCTCGGGTTTTTGTATAGACGTCCACATACGGATTCGCTACTACTTTTTAACTTTTTTCTGAGCGTTAAGTTATTTGACGCCCTACGGTGGCCAGTGAGCCCCCTTCAGCTAAGAGTTTCCCGCCCCCCTGGCTCAAACCTCTGGTTACGCCGCTGGAAACGCTGCGCTTTTGTCTTCACCAGGTGGATGACGTATGCGCCGACCAAGCCCACGTCACACTGGTCGACCCGCTGGTCTGCAGCGAGCCGTCGGTCCCGCGCGAAGTCATCGAAGCGCAACTGGACGAACTCGACTACACGCTCGACATTGTCGAGTTGTACCCGGTCACAATACTCGACGATGACGATGACGACGACAGCGACGAGAATGAGGACGACGGCGACGGGGCGAGCAGCGAAGCGAGAGTGTCGCGACTGGAGCAAAAGCTCAAGGAAGAAGTCCATCAGAAAAGAATTGCGCAAATTGTCGACAATGCGCGGTATGTAGTCTTCTGTTTGGGGGTGGCGGGAGGGGTGTGTGTGTGCGTTTAACCGACTAAGCTTACCTCAAGCAACATGACCATTGCCGCAGTTCTTGAGGCTTCATCATTGATCTATCAGTGAAATTATATAACGTTTTCACTCCCACACGCAACGCAGTAGACTTAAGCATGCATCGCAGTATCAGGGAAACACACAAATACATGAAAGAACACGAAGATAGATATGAGGCGGTAATAGAAAACCATGTGCTTGATGGCGCTACCACAATTACTTTGATGAAACCCAAGCATAGATATGTGTGATACTAGTAAAGGTCACATGCATGGATGACACCAGCACTGTTGTTATAATGTAGTGCTGCGGTGACTTCCAAGTACACCCATTTGCAAAATGCATGGGGACGTGGGAGGCAGTGAAAGACCAGGGACCATTTAGGCTGCAGACCTCCCTAGGTCGAAGCTGCTTATAGTGTAGAGCGAACAGTTTATATCAGTAAGTAAAAGTCTTGTTGCTCTGATTAGATGGTTTAATATACGTAATGCAGTTCAAAGTCAAGCCACCAGAAGAAATTGGTTTAACGTTACCACCTGAAACATTTGCTTTTTTCACATATTTTAAAAATATTTGTGATAGCTGAAGAGGCAATGCGACAGCTGTTACGGACTAATGCAGCAGCACCGCAATGGTTTCATGCAATTTAAGCAGGTCGGGAACAATGCACCCAGTCATGTATTTGGGAAATGAATCTCAGTCGATGTGATAAACCAAGCATGGGAACGGAAGTTCGTTTACTGTTCGGTTGACACATTATTCGCTCTGCGCATCCCACCACTTCATACAAGAGTTTGATGCAACCGATTTTAAAGAACGCAACGGAAACCAAACGGAGTATGATATAACAGCGATACCTCTTGATTCGACCATATTATAGTAGCATCGTTAAAAAATCAAATCAGTGCACGTTGTTAATGCATACCAACAAAAAAGAACACAAATTTTTTTCTAGTACCCGAGTAACACATTCCTGTTATATTCCGCTGCAAAGAGTGTCAAACACGGTTTTATTTTTATTTCTAATGGAATTTGTGACCAGATTTATATTGCATTGTCCAATTAAACGTTTTCGCACCTGAGTTTGAACGTGCTTTTGGTAAAGCAAATTGCCGAGTTTTAGTTTGTCTCGTATCATACGGATGAACATTTGTATTGATTTTAAAATAATTGTTAAATGTAGCCGGTACCTGAGAGTTAGTGTAGTTGTACACGAATTTACTCACTTCAGGATTGTATATATCTTTTAGTTGGAGAATTTTCTGCGTTTTATAAATGTTACTAATTTTATAAGTCACAGGTTCACATGTGTTCAGACATCTCATGGCGCCATTTAAAACAACCGATATTGGCTGTAGATGACATGAAGCTGCTCTTCTGGCAGTAATTCCATATTGAACTCGAGTTTATTAAGCTGTGATACAACATACGTAATGATTAAGTATTAACATAATGTTTAACTGTATACATTACATCAACATATTTGGATATAGTACAACAAAACCGTTTACAATTCTCTTTCCACGTCAGTTTTTCATCTACAATTGCACCAATTTACTTGTAATTCAAAGGTCTTTCAATAGATTACAGTTTACATTTATTTCAAAGGAATCTGTGCTTACATGTTTATTTGTTATTAACATATATTTTGTTTTAGAAATATTTAATGAGAGTTTGTTTGCAGTTAGCCAATCAGTTGCCTTTGTCATTTAACAATTAAACGAGTTTTGCAATTTTTCCAGATTATTTTCATTCTGAACAAAAACTGTATCAGCAGCAAGAAGTATAGTTTTTATAAGATTTGAATTTGGTAAATCATTTATAAATAACAAAAAGAACAATGAGCCAAAAAGCGAGCCTTTGGGACACCAGCAATAACTGATTTTGTAGATGATGTAGTGTTTCCCCCTTGAACGTACTGTTTTATGTTGGAAAGATACAATGGTATTAGTTTAAATGCGTTTCCTCGTACGCCGTAGTGCTCAAGTTTTGTCAGCAATCTGGGATGATTCACCGAATCAAAGGCTTGTCTTAGATCTAAGAAAACTGCACAAGATACACAAGTTTTTTACTGAGATTTTGGAGAAGGTTTTCATACACGTCTGTAATGGCCAGGGTTGTGGAATGGTTATTGCGAAAACCATATTGCTGATGAAAGACTCAACAATTTGTTTTTGGTAAAATAGTCGTTTAGTCGTTCGTACAGAACTTTTCAAATATTTTAGACAGGTATGTGCATAGTGATATCGGTCTGTAATGGTGGAAATTTTGGTATCTCCCGATTTAAAAATTGATACTACTTCACCGGTGTCAAAATTACAAAATTTTCGACTCAATCTCAAATCAAAACCGGAGTCAGAATTGTGACGAGTGTCATCGACCACCGGCGCAATCCAGGTACGCAGAAAATGTGTAATTGCACAGAAAATTTGTAGTTGCACATTACAGGTTGACATGTTAAATTGGGTTATGGGACTAGAATTTTTTTCAAGCGTTGTATTCGTTTGTTCACGAAAGCTCAGTCAAACTACAAAACATGTCTTTAACCTTTAACTTCAGACCTCTGCCATTAAAAGCTTTGAACACACACCTTACAGCCTCACAAAGGTAGTTTCTGTTTCATTTTTGCAGTTTTGCTTTCTTTCACGGTTTAAAAATATCGCTTTGTTTGAGACTTTTCTTCTTACGTTCCCTGATGTGCGAAATTGTAACCTGAAAAATTTTTGTAGGTTCTTCTTCGAACACATCCGAAGAGACTGGGACGACGAGGATGAGGGGGAGCACGCTTTCGACGCCTACCTGCGCGCTAGACTTCGGCTTTATTATGACGTCATAACCGGTCTGGTGCCAGCGCCACTCATTGCAAGGTGCGTACATTATTCTGGGTAACGATGGTGAAAGTTATCATACGCAGCATTTTTTAAACCAGTGGTTCTTAAGCGGGGGGGCGCCCTCCCCCAGGGAGCGTTAATGAATTTCCAGGGGGTAAGCGCTGTACGACATTGTAAGTTTCATCAATTAATGTACCAAACAATACAATTGCTTTTGCAACTTGTTTATAGCCAGGGGGCTTGAAATAAAGGAAAAAGGGAGGCGTGGTAAAGAACAGGTTAAGAATCACTGATTTAAACGATTGGAGATGCTTCATCCGCTTGGTTAAAGAACTTCATCAAAAAAGGTTTTTGAAAATGTTACTGAGGCTCGAAAATTTAGTTGATATGAACAACTTTCACCAACATTCGGAAATTTTAACACCAAATCTGTGGCATTTTTGTTAATCGATACGAAGCAACTAGGAAAGCAGAGGGAACGTTCCCTGGTTCGCAAACCCACATCTACCGGGAAAAATGCAAAGCTGCCGTGCAAAAACACCTCAACCGATAAGCTAACTTGACCGATATGTCTTAAAAAGGACAACGCCAAAGCAGCCCTTTGATGGACGAAGGTCAACTTATCCAACGCCCAAACGCTGAATAAAGGTTGCGTTCAAAATGTTTCGGCATCGTTTGAAGTCGGTGTTCAAATATTGGTGGATCTTATTCTTCATCAGGAAAACCTTTGCTAGCAGTTTTAATTCTTGACTATAGCTGCAACGGCGGGCATTTTCATCACACCACTGTTCATAAACCTTTTTGTCTTTTTCTGGTTTTCAAGATACAATCGCACCATGGCCAAGTACTTCGTTCGTCGAAGAGAACTCCTCGATTTCCAAGTGAGTTGTGCGTCGTTTTACAACGCGCCGTGCTTTTACGTCGACCGCGAGTGGTCGCGCTTAGCACGCTGCGTAGCGAAACCCCACCGCTTTAACGAAGAGCACTCCACGCAGGCGAGGATTCAAAGCGAGGGGGAGCCGACCAACACTGAAGCGGTCGAATGCTGGAGGAAGTATTACGAGGTGCTGATGCTCAGCGGACTGCTGCAAATATGGGAAACGCTGCAACTCAGGTTTGCCGAGTGTCCTGTTGTGGGACTGGCCGATTCCGGTTGGAACCGGTTCGCTTGATGTGTGCGTTTTATTCCTTTGTGTTCTGCGCTCGTTTGTGGCGTGCTATTGCCCACTGTAGTTTTAACCGGTTGCTTCTGTGACTCGCTGATTACCGATTGCTCGTCCTATACATTGAAGGCAACTGCTTCATTCAAAATTTTTCTTAATTTCATTCTGATACAGCAATATACCAGTAACAGCGTGTCGGTTCTGTGAGTCAATCAATGCCACGGCAGTTGTCAAACTACGCTGTGTTTGTCAGTTGCTGTTCGCATTTAATTGCAGTTAGTCAGACCCTGCCCACTGTCGTCTTCAAAACAAACCGCAACCGCTTTCCTGAAAGCACTTTCTCGAAAATAACCGCATCTCTTCCCTCCATCATTAATTATGGTTTTCGGTGACCTGGGCAAGACGGTGTTGGAATGCATTTATGGGAATGTGCTGTTGCAGTAGAAGCCACAGGCGGTTTCAATTCTTAGAAGCAGAGTTGTAAGTCGGGCCGGGTTCAGGCTTAAGTCTGTCAAAATATTTCGAACCGATTTCGGACCTGCACACAAAAACTTTTGTAACATTCAGAGTAACGATTTTTTTCTTTCCTGGCATGCATTTGTTGTGCTCGCCACTGTGACTTCTATGAGTGAAGCGATCTTGATTTTTCTTCAGCTAATTCTATTTGCAAGCGCAGCTACGTTCTTTTGTTCCCTGCTCGGATTAGTCTCACACTACGTTTGAGAAGGTCACAGCGTGAGGAAATTAGCACGCTGGCATTGCGTCGAAGCGATCTATCACTCACACGATTCTTGCCTTGTTTCAAGAAACGATGGCCTACAAACAGGCTTGTCATGCCTATAGCGCTACACTAGATAGTTTCTTTTATGCCTATAGTGCCATCGTGGATAGTTTCATTTTTTCTTCAGAAACATTACATTCTGCAGCAGTATCGTTGACTAACAAGCTAATCTGGTGCTTGTTTAAGCCAATACCAGTACACTACGTTTTTTGATACTCCGCAGGTTGCGCTTATCTTGACTCACTCGGTAAATCTGGCTTTCGCGCCTAAATCGGGCTTCAAAAATAAATGTCGGACTCGGGCCGGGTTCGGGCTTCAAAATGAGGCCCGTTTACAACTCTGCTCTGAAGTGATCTCTGAAGCAAAACATAAATTTTTTTTAAAAATCAAAATCCGTGCGTTGTGCAGAGCTGAAGGTCCCTGCTTTCCACGAGTGCTGAGGAGAACGAAAGGACCCCGAGATGACAAGTCAACAGTGACGCACATGGTCGCTGACACCCTCAACCTGTCCATGCTTCGTGGCTACCCGGACGACACTGTGATCCAGTCAGTATTTTGTGTACCAGTTGCATTTTTCCGTCCTGCGCCTCACGAAAGACTAACGAGCGACAAACATAACACAGCAGCTGCGGGCTGCCACTGAGCGTGTTAGAGGTGCTAGAAGAAATCTTAAGATGGCGCTGATTACGATATTCACGACGTAGGCGACTCATCGGTGTTCGATTGTGTGCTAAGTAACTGCAGATTTCTTGTTCTGCTGTCGTTTGCTCCATTACCTGGATCTTGGCAGTGCCTTCGCCCAAAGTTGGGCTTTATTGTTTCCTTAGATCGGAGGTTTTCAACCTATGGGTCATGGCCCAGTGGTGGGCCATGACGCTGTTTTCAGTGGGCCACAGAGCTTTTCTACCATAAACTCAAAATTGCGTGTTACAACTTTGAAACTTGGTGTTTTTCATTGAACGTTAATGGGCCAACGCCATTTCTTACTAATTTAGTGGGCCATGAGCAAAAAAAAGGTTGAGAACCCCTGCCTTAGATTGATTGTGACAGTGATGTCGCGGCTATAATTGATTTTGACCATAATATTAAAAAGAATCACTCGAGACGGTTTTTCGTAAGAATATCCCGAGTCAAAAAGTGACTCGTGAATAACCCGATTCGAGTCAGTGTTATTTGAATGAAGCGTCTCGCAACTAAATCGCTAACAAGTGACGGCAGTAATTGTCACAGCAATGACGCACACAAGCGAATCAAATCGCATTTTTTTGCACAAGAAAACTAGTTTTCGTGTTTTCTAACACATCTCCAGCATAAAAGTTTCGAGCGAATGTTGGCATGGAAACAACTGCAGAGAAACCACAAGTCACGGTCCTGAATATGTGGCTCAAGAGCTCCACGATGCGGCTGGTTTATCCCTTGAAATTATTTCCTCGAACCTGACTGAAGGCCTTTGCTCCTTGACTTGCACTTGACAGCGACAGCGCTTCAGCGACAACTGCTCTAAATTGTATTTTAAACCCGATCGTAAAGTCAACTTGATCTGTGTCTGTATCGTCCGCAGTGAAAAAAATGAGAACTTGCAGAAACTTGGTAATCTGCTTCGCTGTCCGCAAGTGCCGGAGCTTTGGCGAACACCAGACACTTCGCATAGTGCGGGACGAGCAGCACTTGGCTTTTTTGCCACCAAGACGGATGCTAAAAAAACAGAAACACCGTCAAACTACAGTATTTGTAGCCACATTTATGGTGTGCAGAGATGACGGATGCTGGCAGCATGCTGCCACGGCTTTCAGTAACTTGCTGTACAAGACCGACTCTCCACTAGTTCCTCGTTGTGCGATTAAGCATCTCTTGCACTAACAGATCATGCTGTAAAGTTTATTACAGACCCATGTCTCATAACCCGGTCTCCTCTGTCTCCACTCCTCACAAGCGTTGTTCTTGTACTTGGCAGGCAACACAAGTCACCTCAGAGCGCTTTGAAACAGGCTCACGAAGGCGACACGATCCTTATATTTCCCGGGGTGTACAGTGGCGAAGGGCTCCACGAGCTCACCGAGTCTGTTACCATCAAAGGTCAGTTTCCGCGCGACCCTGTTCGTTCGCCGACCGGCTTGAGGATGAAATCTCGCGAATGTTCAAAACTCAATCTTCTGACTCGTTTTTATGACGTCAGTAACTGTTTTTTTTTTTTTCGGTCATTTGTCGGTCACTGACAGAAATTTTTTTAAATGGCCGAAAATGTGAGGTCATAATGCCCTTTTCAGTCGTAAAAGGTATCCAAGAAAGAAGAAATGACAGACGCTTTGAAGCTGTTTCGGGCAAATGACCGAAACGCCGCAGCGAGAAGAAAAGACCTAAGTTACTAACCGTACCTCCCCAGAATTCGAACTTCCGCATACGTCAGACTGTCTGGCGCTTCCGCAACGAGACGCGTTGTATGCGTAAAAAAACGCTTTCTGCCACCGGCAGCTGCTGCCACTGCAACAAGGCAGCTGTTGTTGTTTATTGTTCTTCGAGCTACTTGTTGTGCGTGCGGTGAGCCGCCTTGAAACGGCAGAGTCAACACCGCCTTCACTGCTCGTCGTGTGCATCGGTATGGCGTTGGAGGAAACTCGACGCATCACATGACTTTGAAATGCGGAGTTCCTGTGTTAAACGCACGAGTGCGTTCGTTGTTTTGAACAAGCACCTATTGGTCTTTCAATGCGCTTTATGTGGGGGGTTCACGCCCTGTCTGCGATCGAAAATGTTTGTACCTTGTGGTTTTGTAGCGTAAACCTTGCATCTTGTATGTTTTATAACACGGTACGCAACAATAGAGCGGCACGGGAGAATTTTCTGTTAATGCGTTCAACCATTCATATGGCTTTTGTACAGGGTGTCTATAAGTCTGGGCACATGATAAAAAACACATCAAGTCTGGGACCAACCTTCTCGTCCACTTAACAGCACCAACTCGATTCGTTATTCTTTGGATAGAGCCATCATCATTTAAATAAATAAATCTATTGGAAAGAAAAATAGCAAATAAAATAAATTGTGAAAACTAGAGATCGGCCGATATTTGGGATTTGCCGATATATCGGCATCGGCCAAAACAGCTGATTTGATCGGTCTCAGTAGGTGTTGACAAAACGCTGTCATATTCCTCACGCATCCAGACAATTTGCGCAAGAAAGCACAACGAAGCAAGTCAACAGTTATCTTGCATCAGCGCTAAGATTTCATAAACAAGCAGACAAGTTCAACCATGGAGTACGCGTCGGCCGTCGAAGCGGAAACAAAAGCATCATCGGGAAGTTTCGCAATGCTTGAAGTTTATTGTTTAAACCGCGCTACCAGACCACGTGCAGGTGTTGTGTACGAATAAACTCCCGTTGTACTTCCGGAAGTTTTCGCGGCACTAAGTTTGACTGTAACTTAAGTTGAAGAAGTCCAATCGATGCCTAGTTTAGCGCAGATTCATTTTAAACAGCTTGCATGAAAAATGAATTGCGTTATGTTAAGCAACATTTATGGCGTTATGAATATGATTACAAATGCAATCGTTACTCATTAGTGACGACAACT
>JGI24158J21664_10011229_pt1 | contig 11914 bp, 7 predicted proteins | sample Ectturendosymbi3_FD_21664 | JGI IMG/M metagenome (IMG submission 21664) | reverse complement strand
CATCGCGTGCTAATTTCCTCACCGCTGTCGCCTTCTCAAAAAGAGTGTGAGACTAATCCCAGCAGAGAATAAAAGGACGCAGCTGTGTTTGCAAACAAAATTAGATGAAGAAAAATCACAATCACTTCACTCACAGAAGTTACTGTACTGCGGTGAGCACAACAAATCTACGTCACGAAAGAAAACAATCTTTGCTCTTAATGCTATAAAAAAGTTTTGCATGCAGGCCCGTAATTGTCCCGACATATTTTGACAAACTTAAGCCCGAGCTCGGCCCGATCCGAAAAGCCAGGCCTGACTTATAACTCTGGACCATGTCAAAATTTTCATTCTAAGAGTTCTACTTGCATAACGACGCAAAAATAAAGTTCAGATTAAATCAAAATGCACAACCGTGAATTGGCAAAAAATTACAAAGTTTCACCTTTAACACGAAAAGAATGTTCAACAAAACTAGGTATGATGTATCTGTGAAGCAAATGTTTCGCACTTAGATGAAAACATTGCTGCATTGTGGGTTTTGTTAAAGTCAAGTAAATAAGATGACTTACGAACCAATGCATTCAGCACAAGCATAACGTGTAAGTGTCAAGTAAAAAATATCTTTTGGATTTGTTGGTCACCATTGTCGCGACATTACAAAAAGTAAGGATAAATGTATATTTTATCCTTATTTCCGAGTCAAGACCCTACGTTTTGAGCTATAGGTTAATATACATCTAGGTAAATACTGTAGACAACTTCTCCAACGTTTTCATTGAAATCCTGTTCAGTAACGATTGAAAACAGTTTTTTTGCGAAACTCCCAATCCGAAACTAAGTCTCCACAATGGGGCTCTCTTTGTCTTCGGCAAAACCTTCGCAGATATTTGACTGAAAATCGAACTTTCTGACATATACACTAGCATCATTAAATTGTACGCTGTCTGTTTCTGAATACGCGGCAACCAATGTTACAGCAAAGCCACTTACATTTCTGCACGGAACAAATCATGACTGTACTGTGGTCTCTCACATGTGCAGCTGATAAAAATTATTTTATCGAAGCTAAACTTTATAAACTAACAGAATCAGTTCCACACCAAACTCTGTTTCAACATGAGCTTGGCTATGTGTGCCCTAGCGTCTAACATTTGAAAGCTCTTCACATAAGAACGTGACAAACATCACCTTTATCAGTTTTTTTTAAGGAAAATGTTAGGTACCCGGTATGGATTTGTAGGGACCCGGTTTCTCTGATTCTAGGGACCCGATTTTCTCTGATTTTAGGGACCTGATGATAATTTTCTCTGATTCTAGGAGCCCGATTTGACCCGAATCGGGTGCCTAAAACGCCTTAAAAAACCTGCTTTTATTTTTGAAACTTCTCCGAATACAAAACCTAAAGACAAAGAAGTGAAGGCCACCAAATTGCGCCCATGCGTGGATTAATGTCTGATNGTGCACGGTTTTCAGACAGTACAACAACGTATGTAGGATGCAGCTAAATAATTTGTGCTGTGGAAATGGAGTCTGAAGTTTTAAATCACAAAGGGTGGTTTCAATGCCTGATTACTGAAGTATTGGGTTGCCACAATAATAATAAGGCATTATTATTATTGCCACAAGGCATTATTATTATTGAGTATCTTGTCGTGAATAAGGAATGCATACTATCCAAAAGACACTTCCAATGCGCTTGTAACGGATACTTGTGTTCACATTTGGCACATTTGGCAGATTTTTCTTTTGTTAAAAAAGAAAATATCGATATCTCCAAAATTAGAGCCAATCCAAAGAAATGGATGACATTTTCGGACTGAGTAGCCCAAAATTACTCAGGATCCATTAAAATATCTATGTCGCTCGAAAATAACATTTTTTATTAGCCAGTGAAATTAATCAGAAACACTTTTTTGAAAAGAATAAAATTGTAATCACTGCATTTGGTAACGACCTTGAGGTGTGGGCCTAACTTTGCGACAGTGTAGGAAGTGGGAAATTTCAGTATTTACTTCGTAGTTTTATAAACTCTGTTGATGTTGAAAGGAGGTTAAAAGAAAAGACCGTTGGAGGTGCAAATGAGTTACCAGGTGGTCATAGACTCCAATAAAACCATCGTCAGTACAGAAGCCGCATGGAAAACGCCGTGTAGAGTCTGATTCACATGCTTGCAGTTATTGTAAGTACTTATTTACAGTCACAAAGAGGGTACAGGGATCTTACAAAATGTACAAAATAGAGGAAAAGTTTTCACGTTTGCACTCTTGTGCACAAGTATGTATTACAGTTAGGAATGCAAGCGCAAGCAAGCAGGTAAAAAATGGAAATGAATACTGAATACAAATAGTTCTTAGAGCTTTTCTGATTCACTGCTCGACGAGAACCGCCTGGAGTGCTCTAGACACTTTATCATAAGACAACAACATTGCGTCAGTCAGAGCAAAAGACACATGGCACTACTGTGGAGACTATGAAGTTCGTAACTTTCTCAGAATTAGCGTTCTGTCAATAGTTTTTAAATTTATTTTTTACATTTGCAGAGCTTTACAAGGTTCCACGTGTAAGACGTTGCTCGCCTTATCATGTGATATTGTAACAAGAGAGAATGGTGCTTACCCACAGAGATTATTATAAATATTTCATGAAGTGCAGTGAAATTGGCCCCGTCATCTGACCTCCCGCACATACAAACGAACCAGGGGCAAATAACTTGTCTTTCGCTGAGTTTTTAGTTCGACAGGAAAAGGCACAGTTGGTTTTACTCTGTTATTTTTCCTCCAGTTTATTTCACTAAAAGTGGCTTTTACTTAAACTGAATGCAGGATACAAAATGTTCATGACGAAGAAGTAGTTATTCAATTAAAAATTAGAATATTTCTAGCAGTGAGTGCGCAGACCAGTCGTGACACTCCCGAAAGGAGTGCAAAAAATAAAACTGAACCGAACCAAACCACCTCATGCAGGGCTTTCACTGATGACATCGAAAAATAGCTGCCAAGAGAGACGTCCCAGTACTGAGCAACCCGAACAAACATTGCGATGGATGTTTCCCCAGATATGTTGCATTTGTTCAACCGTTTTCAGTGTTTGTTTTTTCCTCTGCGTGACTTACTCCGCTAAGATTTGTGTGTTGAACAACGATAGCTTAATGCCTTTGTTTTTTTCTATCTCAATAAACTGTAAAGGGTTCATTTTTATTTGGTCAATGTAGCAGCGAAAAACTGCAATGCTTTTGGCAAGCAAATGCTTCCATTTTGTTTACAGATTTTTTAATAGAAGTAGCAATATCTTCTAAACTGTATATCAGTTACTGACAAATTAAAGAAAACTATTAGTCATTAACTGTACAACTGAAAGTCTGCAATGAATGTTGGCTAAATGATGAATGCAACATCGACTATCAAGTATCCCTTCAGTGATTGTTTGAACAGTAGCGCTGCACCCACATATGCAGTTTTTACAAATGGTTCAATAGACTGCGACTCATCGTACCAGGTACAGCATGTTGTGCTCTGGCAAATACATGTGTTATACATCGGAAGAAATGATCTTGGTTTTGGTTAGCTTTTTCTGCAAATGAACCTGTCGATAAGAAATTTGTGATTTGATATTTTTGTAGAATGAACTTGGTTAAGTGGATATTCCTGTCAAACACTAGCTTGTATATAAAAACTATTCTTGATCCATATTTTGACGTCAGATGCAGATTGACATAATGGAGATAATGGAAAGCTTTTGGTCAGTCCTTCAAAACAATGTGTTTTTTTGCCTAAATTTGAGCATTGTCTTAATGTTGAAATGTTGCAGAGAAAATTTTTGAACCTGAAAGAAAACCATAGCAATTATACCAACTAAATGATTGGCAGATGATTAAACAAAAAAAAGTTAAGTGAAGTTTGTGGATAGAGCGCCTGTTTATGTTTACAACTTTATGCTGCTTCATATTGTTGGAGTTAGTTTGACAAATTGGACATTGACACTGTTCTTCATTCAATTGTTAGCAACATAGTTTAGTATTTTTTTTTCATACTTTCCGAATATTTTTAATTTTTTTACACTTATAACAGCTTTTTTTAAGGAAGATGTTAGGTACCCAGTATGGACCTGTAGGGACCTGATTTCCCTGCTTCTAGGGACCCGATTTTCTCTTATTTTAGGGACACGATGATAATTTTCTTTGATTCTAGGGACCCGATTTTCAATTCTAGGGACTCGAATCGGGTCCCTAAAACACCTTAAAAAACCCTGCTTGTAATCATAAAAACGAAACCAGCCATCTTCATTGCCACTAATTGCTAGACTAAGGCAGAGAGACGTAAAATGGAAGGGCGCAGACCAAGGTTTTGTTTGTTTTATTGAAGAATACAGCTGGTGTTTCAGTCAAGTTCAATTTATAAGGTCAAAGGTGACCCCACAAACATATTTGTTAACGATAAGTGTGGTCCACATACGTTACGCATTTCTCAAAATCTTCATTTTGTGAAATGATATTTTTACTGTAGGACTAGACGCTGATCAATACTGATTCTTAGGTGCTGATGTAAAGGAGCAGAGAATCGATATAATTGAGAGCAGGCCAAAGAAGTTAATACAATCATCCACCTGTTCGATGGGCTTTCAAAGCAATGGTTGAATGCTACATCTCACAAAAATGCGCTCTATCCACAAAATTTACTTCTCACAAAAATCATCAGTAAAATAGTGGTAAAAACTGGGAAACATCTATAACTCTTTTCATTCCATGCTGAGATGAGTTATAAGCGTGTTGTCATGGCCACCTATGAGTCATAAGTCTGATCACGGAAATTCTAACTATAATTGTGATATCAACGGTTTTGGCTATAGTACAGGTATCAGCGATTTCAGAAATGTCAATAACAATGCAAGGGATAATAGTGTCTACACTACAGTATGTTACTGAAATTGGTCATGTTGATGGTCTTGACAAAAGACGCGATATTATAGGAAGTTTTCCTTCATTGTTTACACTGGGGATGTCATTTGTATCAATGACTTGACTGACGTAACGACGTCAATGAAATTAATGAAATTTTGCTAATATCATGCATTTAAACTTGTGATACTTATGATATTCGTGCTACTACAAATATTGGTGATATACGGAAGTATCACACTGCTGATAGTCATAACAATACAAATTGAATCGTCAATATTGTAGACATCAGTGGACGTGACCGATGTTAGTGACACAGATGTTTTTCACGATGATGCGGTACTACGATATTCCTATTTTTACTGAAACTTACGTTATGTTATAGATGTTAGTAACTTAAGTTACCTCAGCAAAATATTTGTGAGTTAAACGTAGCTGATACTGATGGTAGCATTGATTGTTAGAAGCATATTTGATGTTGCTGATATTAGTGGTTCTAGTGGCATTATTGATGTCGACTGGCGCTGTAAAGTTATGGGTCATACCACTCTTTGCGCATATTCCCCAGGCAGTGCTTGTCAGACCAGTCATAGCACTAAGCAGTGTTTAAGTGACATATACAACGGTAATTTTCCCGAAGTTGTGGCTGGTTCAGGCGCATAAGCTCGCATTAGTAAAAAAACGATTTTCGACGAATGTTTTAGCCTCGGACAGTTCGTTTAGCGATTGATTTACATTTAGCTTTTACTGTAAAACAAAGTAGGAAACTAGTTTGGTACTTCAGTAATTTATTGAATAATTTTAGTAAACAATGCCGTTAATGTCGTTGCAATCTTGCAGAATACGCGCCGTGTTGAATGTTCTATATGCAGAAATTCCTGGAAGACAATCAACTGATCTTTGAATATGACAATCTTGTCAGAGTTACCGTCACTTTTGTAATTTTCCTCTTGTCAAGCATTGGAAACGTGACTGTTCTGACAAGCGTGACGATATGGCGGAGAAACGAAGAGCTGACGCACACTCAATTAATTATAACTCATTTAAGCTTGGCAAACCTCTGTTTCACATTTTTCATTCTTCCGATGGGTAAGTGTTTTCGATTGACCGCGTGAATGAAAACATATAAGACGTGAGGATAAAACAATTTTTGCTGTATAACAATCAGTGTATACATTTACCATCGGACGTTCAAAACCATTAGTTTAAGATAGCTATAATTCCCTTATCATAATGTGCAGCCAGAACCGTAATTATCGATGCCTTCATTTGAGCATTCTGTTATACTTAGCAATTCGTACAGCTATGTTCAACACGCGATCCAGGCAAAGTTTTTGTACTGCCCAGCAGAGGATTCCAATTTTTGTGTATAATACGTACAATACAATGACAACTGGTACTCATTTTGATGACCTTGAACAGGCCAACCAACTTGAAATGAGGCCAGATTTCTGAAATTGGGTCGAAAAAAGGTCAATCTGGCAACCCTGACCTGTTGCAAGTAAAGGAGCGGACATGAGTGAACTGCAAGCTCACCACTGCATGACACCAGAACAGTGAACCTGGCTTTGGTGCAGCGTGATTGTCGTATCGGCTAATAAACTGTCATTGCATGAAATAAACCAATTGATCGGAATTGAACTACCCGACGTCAAATTTTCTAGTTTTTTTGGTTCTTAGTCGTTTTTTGGTTCTTTGTCGCAATTTCCAACGAGGGGCAAATGCCCATAGTTTTGACGTACCACGAGTTCAAAACTGTTTACTTGAGTTCAGTGTTAAAGCGCACCCATTGTGGTCATTCTTTTCGCATTTACATGTTCCGCAACAAGGTTGACCTCAAAACTAAAGCAAAAATTATAGAAAACAATTATGAACTTTATATGTGCGCGAATAGCTGCAATAAATTTGTTTCAGGTCGATCTTGACAAATCATGAAATTACTTATGATACTATTATGTAAGGGCACCTGTGCCCCCGTTGCCACCCCTTTCAAAGGGCAAGGGGGCAGTGTCCCCGTAATGCAGCCCCGTTACGGCGTTTCTGATCTTAAATCTGACATTTTTGATGCAGTAACCCTCAGTGCTACTTTTTCACGTCTATAATGTGTACTGACAGTTTTCCATGTGGCCAGTGACGCCTCGGTGCTTACCACTGTTGTTCCATCAGCACTCTCAACTTTCCTATGACAAAATAGTTGGGCAGAGATTAGAGGTGTCAAATAGTCGCTTGCCTTGCGGTTAGGATTCGCAAGCTTGCAGTAGCTTGAGCTAAATTTTAATTTGCTGAGAACAAATTAAGTCATCCAACGTGTGGCCCTCATCAATTAGTCATTCAACGTGCAGCCCTAATCGAGATAGTGACATAAATTTTCGGCCAAGTAAAGCATTTCTTTTGCATATAAGTGATTTAGCTGAAGAACATGGTGATAGCGCTAATATTTGATCAGATGCGACTTTTTAGCTTTTGCCTCTAGCTACGTTGAACATCGTTGTGCAGAAGGTTCTTGATCTCTTTTAGATGCCATTTGGAACATAACAATGTTATGGAAAGGAGGAGATACTGTATGTAGGCTTTTAAACGGCTTAAAACAATTTGGGATGTACATTTCTTCAGGAGTCATTGTGGTAAGTAGCAAGTTTTTAAAGTTCTTTGCTTCAATACAGACCCAGGGCATTCGCTGGCAGTGCCCTTCAAGTTTTTTGCGCCCCTCCAAATTTTGTTGGGCTAAGAAAAATGTGTTTTAAACATAAAAAAGACAAACATTCCGCCCTCCTAAAAATATATTTAGCTTCCCCAAACCCTAAAACCTGACTACGGGCCCGCTTCAAAAGAAAGAGCGATTGTTTTCGGTTTTGTTTATGGTGCTAAATTAAATATTTCTTGCTTGACATAATGAGTTAGCTTCAAGATTAGTCAATGGCCAGTAAGCTTTCCACATTTTTGGGAGAAAGCATCAGACGGTTTTTGAATGCAACTTCTTGCTTTGAGTCGTATTTTTAAAATTTTAACCCATTCAGGATTTCATAATTTCGCGCAAATTCAAAACTGAAGAGAACTAAATTATGAAGAAAAAACTTTTGCACTTGGTTTTCATTGGTGATAAAACTGACGGTTGCGCTTTTGAATTATGTGAAAAGTATTTTTGAGAATATTTTTCAATACCTTCCCATCGCTGGTGAACCAATCATTTGATCGAAGTTAACGCCTTGGCTTTTGATTTGTTGTCTTTATTGGCACAAATAAGTTAATGGTACTACAAGAACGATAACGGTTATAACTTCCTTTTAATTATTGTAATTTACTTTTTGCAAATATCCACAGCGTCCCTGCATCATCGTGCAGTGTGCACATTGCTCACATACTGCAAATGGGCTAGAACAGCTTAAATTGCTTTAAACAAACGTCACGCATGAAACACGTTGAATTCAACGAAAAACTTTTAAAGATTTTTTAAATGATGATGCAACCAGGGGAGAAACCGGTCAATTGCCTTATCCCCGAAATTTTCGAGAACTTTTTGCCTGGGATGATTGCTGTTTTGAAAAAGTTAAAATTGAAATAGTGAACCTTCATTTTATTTACAAGAATGTTTTAGCAGTAGTTTGCTGTGTGTTGAAACGTCCATCTTTCGTTTTGAAATGTACAGCAACGAGCAGCTTGCTGGTCTACTTGTACCACAAGCTGGGTTTGAGGGAAAAAACAAAACGAAAACGAATACGTTTTCCTGCCCATGTGTTTCGCGTTCCATCCAGTTGAAAAAGTAATTTTCAAAGCAGATAATATTTTTGAGATATGTTGCGGGTTTGCGTAGCAAACAGAAGAAAACTCATTTTTCGCTTTTCATTTTTATCCTATAGATTCGCAATAGTGTGCCTAGCGTTCGCAACTGTTTGAGCTCAAAACATGGAAATGTATTGTAGCTGTCATAAAGGTGGCATCTCAATTGTAAAGATTTCCAAGGTGCGACGTTAAAATGTCATTTCAATTATAAATACCAATGTGATGACTCAGTAATCTTGGCCTTGTCTCGCACAGGTGATGGCCATCGACAAGGCGAGAAGCTTGGTTAGTCCTTGCTCACCCAGTCTACACCTGGCAAGAATCAAGCAATTAATGGCCGTGGCATGGAGTTTCAGTCTGCTTAATTCTATACCAGCTGTAAGTACATGACAAAGGTTAATTATTTATTCATTGACGTATGTCGTAGGAAAAGCCAAATATGTGGCAGGTACGAAAACTTTCAGTTGTTAAATAGGGTGATCGTTGCCCATGTGCAAAAACTACTAGCGGTACTTTAATTCCTATTTTTCTATTCAATTGCCTTTCCAGAAAAATACATCTTGCCACATGCGTTTCTGTGCTTATGGTGATTTATTAGATGTGCATCATGTTAAATTTCTTATATATTATGTGTTTTTTATTATTGTGATGACTGCGTGTCTTCTAGGACCATAATCACTAGTGAAAATGAGCTTGTCATAGTACGAGACGACACATGTTTTTCGACAGCAGGGGATCGCAAAGTCAATGCAAAGTCAAACATTTGTTTCAGAGCGTCAGTTCTGGACTCTCTGAGGTGAATATATTTGTTTCAGAATCCCATTGATTGCCTTATCTTGTTGAACACTAGCGACATTATGGAGTTAAAAGTGCAGCCCATAAAGGCACAAAGCTCGAGCCTCCGTACTTGAAAAGATGTTGTGATTATTTTTGTAAAGCTGTTTGAAAGTTTCATATTTTGCACTGACTTTTTACGCTGATTGTCGGCTCTACATTTGAGTAATAGTCCGACTTTGGTCTACTCTAGACCACTGGTTCGTAACCTTTTTTACACATCTTACCCTTTTCTCAAACAAGATTACCAGATTTACCCCCAATACACTCAACGGTGCTGATTCATTGAAAATACAAAATTAACAAACTATTACAGTTTAGAATGATTTATAAAAATTTACATTGGCTGCAATTTATGGTTCAGTAAATTTACCCCCTTGGCAGATGAAATTTACCCCAGGTTAAGAACCACTGGTCTAGACTCTACACAAACGTCTATTTTATGAGAAAAATATGTTTAAGAAGTCTTGAGCAAAATTTCCAGTGCGCAATTTAGTTCCAGCCGTTGGTTAAAGCTAGGCTTGGTCTTGCCAATCCAAATATCATACTGTATATTGAAAAAATATTGCGAACGAACGAGAATCAATTCTCACGATACATTTAAGATTATGAAAAATATAAGTAGGTAATGACTGTTCTTTGTTTAATTAAGAAAACTCCTGAAAACCTAATCTACTGAAAAATCTAGCGTAGTTGACCAAGAGAGGAACAGAAATTCAATTTTGGAAATCGCTCACAAATGTTTATGCAAACGCAAGTGCATTTACTGTGCAGAGCTTTGGATGAACTCGACTGTTTTGGATTGTTGGTAGTGAAATAAAGTCTGAGGAGGCATAACCTTGCAACTAAAGAGAGTGACAAAATTTTACCACGAAAAAAGTTTGTGTTTTTATTGTCTATATTTGATAGCATGCGAAAGCTTAAAGACTTGAAAAAAAAATTATCGAAAGCCCGCGGAAAACATCCGGACATATTTTATGCGAATATTTCATTTTTGCAAATCCTTGTGTGTGCTCGTATTTAGACATTATTGGTGTGTACCGCATACATGAGTTTCTTGTTCTGGCACTTTGTTAGTTTGGCGCAGGTAAACCATATATATTTTTATATAAAATGAGATTTTCCTCAGCGATTATAGAAGGCTTAAGTTTGCGAATTTTTTATGACCTTGTTATGCTTTCGGTGAGGAAGATCGTTGTGTCGATCTGTATGGCAAGACATTTTTTTGCGTACTCTAAAACAAAACGCTGTACATTTTGAGTTACAACTACATTTTCGTCTATGCCACATATTGAAAAAACTCCATAACGCATAAAATATAAACAACATTTAAAACAACATAAGCTGGAAATTAAGCGTGATCTAAAAAAAAGCAAAAAATGGACAAAAGGTGAAGTGCTAGGAAACCTTAGCTTCTATCAAACGAAGTATATGCGTTATCTGCTGACACATTTTTGGTCAAAGCTGTTGAATGCTAGTGAAACGTACACACAAAATTTGGTAAAGTGAAGTTCTGTGTCAAACCTTACTCGTGTGCTTGCTGACGCAAACCTTCCTTTAGTTGAATGACTTGATGCTTCAAATACCAGAGCTCAACAGAATGCATATTTGACTTTTATCAAACACCAAAATACCTTAGCCCTATAAAAGCAGCTCTCGCTGAAACACTAATAAATCGGATTTAAATTCTTAGAATTTCGTTATTTTGCTATTTATTCAATATGTGTAATTCACACATAAAATGCTTGATACACGTTTCCCTAATATTACTTGGAAAAAGGCATTCTAGTTGGCTTCTTTGCATGTGACACATCGATCGCCAAAGCAGTGTAACATTAAGGATTGCTTGATTGATAGATTGGCGTTTCCGTTCGCTTTGACCGCTACATTGCACCCTCCTATAGTTCGTCCTTGTTTCCTCTCCTAACACAATTTTGTTTCAACTGACGGCTGTCGGCCAACCGCACGGAAAAGGCTGAAGGTCAGCATAAAGTGGATTACCGATCTCTATGGCTATGATGAAATTTTCCATTTGCTGTCACTCAACTGAGCAGTCTTCCAAAACAGCACCAGTTATCTACTTATTTTTGTTGATCGTACACTTGAGGTCTGTCCCTCATGGACTGGTAACCAGGGGTGTAGTGGGGTGGGAACGCCGTTCCCACACTTTTTTGCACTACTGTAACGTCACTTGAAGATGTGGGATCCAAACGATTACATTAAAACATAGCTGCGATCTCACAGATGTTCTAGCGACACACAGATTCTCACTGCTAGTCAAAAGTCTACAGTGAAACAGGAAGATCCATGTGGAAATTCTTGCAGGCTATTTTGATCGGTCTTGCTTAGCCGCATTTACGATTAATATCTTCATCACAAAAGTTTGTAATACATTTGCGACAACCTGAATCTTTGCTAATTTGC
>JGI24158J21664_10011226_pt1 | contig 11916 bp, 6 predicted proteins | sample Ectturendosymbi3_FD_21664 | JGI IMG/M metagenome (IMG submission 21664) | reverse complement strand
CGCACTCCGATTTTATGCTGCACCACCTGAGATTTAGGGATTTTAGGGATTTTTTGGCACTGTTCTAGGGATTTTTGGAGTTGCATTTGTGAGAGCCCTGGCCGGGTGTCATACGGTACAACTGCTGTATATTGGCGTTTTTTTCTTATTTTGTTATATGTTACATTTCTTTGTGACTCCATTTTGACTTATTTGTGAACATATTTTCTTTTTCGTTTTTCATTTCCATTAATTCCGAACTCTGTTTGGTATATGATCGTCTTTTGATTTTTTTATTTGATTGTGTACAAATTTTCTGAAATGATTTGTTTTGTGCTATCTAAATTTTAAACAATGGTAAATGTGTGAATTTTATCTTAATAACATGCTTTTTACTGTTAATGCGACTTTTGGTGCTGTATGTTGATGCTGATCTGATGGCTTTGTTTTTTTTACCTTTTCTATATAGTACGGTTATGCGTATACATGCATATACGAAATCGAGTAAATGGATATAAGAATTAACAGAAATTGTCAGCCTTTATTTTTATACTGGTAGGCGAAATGGCATTTTCTACTTGTTAGTTCCTTGAATTTAGTTCCAAGGTAGTGATAGCAAGTCAAATGCAGTGGTGAAGGTTTTCATTTGTCATACAGTTCAAAGCTTAAGTAGATAGACCAAAACATAATAAGAATTTGCACTGCTAAATTGCGAAGAATGGGAAAATTTTTGGAGATCCCTTCCTTTTACCAAAAAGTTAAATATCATGTGCAATCACAAAATATTTTTACGGCTACGTTTTCTTGAAATTGAATTAGTTCCAGTGTTCCTTCTAACAAAATTTTAAGTCGAGCAAAAGTTTATTTCCATGAGCATGAATATTTTTGTTCAAAGCACCCACATAATTAAAATAGCTTCTCATTTTAGAATGTTGCAAGTGCGCAATAATTTCACTGTGCAAATGGTCTGGCACTGTGCAGTTATCCAGCGCAGTTACCTTTGAGGGAACACTGAATAGCTCCAGTTGTATTTTGGCTCTGTCCCGGAGTTGTAAGTCGGGCCAGATTTCCCAGGTCAGGCTAGGTTTTAGGTCGGGTTCAGGCTTAAGTTTGTCAAAGTTTCAGGCAATTTCGGGTCTGCATACAGTTTTTTTTCGCAACGATGGCCACTTATGTCCTGAGTTACTGTTGAAGCAATCGAGTTGATCAAATCTTCAGTAAAAAATTGTTACATACAAATTATTTAGTCGTGTTTACTTTGCTACGCCATCAGTATCCCTCGCTTGCGCACATCTTGACTCACTCGTTAAATTTGGCTTTCAGGGCTTAAATCGGGCTTCAAAAATAAATGGCAGGATCAGGCCGGGTTTGGGCTTGTGCTTTCGGGACAGGTCCAGGTTTCAAAATGAGGCCCGTTTACAACTCTGCTGTGTCCACCCGTTTCCATGTGTCTTTTTCTTCAGTTGATAATTCTAAAATGTTTGTCACGAAACAAGCGTGCGTTTCCAAGAATGGGCAGCAACTGTTTTTGAAGAGAAAGGTCGCCAAATCATATGCAAAGTTGATAATCAATTTTTCAATAAACTAAACATACATGTGGTATCTTTTTTGCCCTTATTTTGCTTAAAAACTCTCGGAAAATGATTAAGCTCAGTTTTAATATCATGTTTAAAATTTTCAAACTTTTTCTGAAAAGTATGAAGCAAACAAAAATAGTATGTTTTACTCCTCGAAGTTCAACATTCAAGTTGTTGATGTGTGACTTTATGTATGTCAGCCAAAAATCCAACAGTTTCTAGCCACTTTGTGAATTGCTAGAGCACTCTATGTGCCAATAGTCACGTGCAAACGCTTCACTAAAGCAACAACTTTGAATTTCATTGTTGCTATTAACAAACAATGAAGTTCAATCAAGCCAAGGAAATGGTTTCATCGCCATTTTCTTGTCTTGATTCTACTGTTTTTACAAAGGTAGACATTGCAATGACATGCGATTATTAAACAATTATTTTGAACCAGAATAACAAGAGCAACTCATGTGTGCTCTGCAAGATAGCCAAACAATAGCTTGATCAACATTTATACACTTAACGATGAGTTAATGACTCAGAAACACAGGTTAAATTGCTAGGTTTTGGGATAAACACTTTTGTGTGTAGAATATAATTTTGAGAAGCTGACGAGGTCTGGACTTCACCATCCAAAGGTCCGAAGTCGGACCGCGGTCCACCATTTGAGTAGCCCTGCTGTAGGGTTTAGGGTTAATTGTTTTTTTAACGATATTTTCTGTTGTGGTGCTCAGCTAAAAATACAGCAATACAACATACATTGATCAAAGAAAATGAAATACAACGTCAACAATAAGCCGAAGGTAAAATTACTCATAGGACGAGAGGTAAAAAACAAAACAAAAAAACAGTCACAAAGTACAGAACGAAAATAAGATAAAAAAACACAAGACATCAACATAACACGGATGATGGTGGGCAAGCAATAGGTGAAGAGTTGATACATGTGCAGATAAGCAAGTGAAGCAAGCACACAGGTGAAAGAAGCGAGTAGTAATAAAGGTTAAGAGGCAGATAGCAATATATTTTAACACAACATTTCATTACAGAAGCAAGTAACCAATGGCAGAAAACAATGTTTATACATACAAATCGTGAAGAAATGTAAATTTATCCACAGACCATAGTGGGGTCGGTTGCATGGATGAGCTGTTCCCAACCAGATGTGCATGGTGTCACCAAATGAGGTTGAAGAGACAAGGGTATGGACAGGTTACAGTAATACTAGCAGTAAACAATATTCCAATTAGTGTTAGGTACAATATGAAAAAAAATATGTTTAGTAAGTACAAGTATTTAATTCTAAGGTAGAGTTTCTCAAAAAGTCACGACTTATAAGAACTAACCACTCATTTCACAGTTATACTTGGTGTCATGTCATTTACACCATCGTTGAGCTTTATGTGATTGTGGGCCTAGGAATGAAGCTGAAGTCAATGTCCGTGAGGTCTTGAAGGTGGACATCACTTCACTTGCCTCGAAATCCTTGTATTGCAGCAAGGGTGCTCCTCAAACGGTCAAATCTGAGCTTTGTCCTTACATATGTCATGACAGATGCATATGACTCCTTGCATTTTTCAGCTATTTTTTCTGCCAGTCTTTTGTTGACTCCGTTGCATTCTGGAGCCATCCCTGCAGTTGTTGTAACGACAAGGGGATTGCATGAAGACTTCTCAATTTCAATCACTCTTTGGTTGTACTTATATTGTTGGTAGATCTCTGCTAGTGACTTCCCAAAATAAGACTGTGAGATAGGATGGGTGATCCTTAGGTCAAAGAAAGTTTTCTCACAGCTATTCCACAGTCCTCTTGCGGAGATGTCCAATCTTGCATTGTCAGCATTGTTGACTTTTCTTTCGTAGTCATTTTCGTTGATTGGCAGCAGTGTGGATTCAGTCTGAACATCCCTACAAACCTCTCTCATTATCTGTGCCTCAGAGTCTCTCACTGAGTTGTGCCTCATTAAAGTGTAGCCACCCAGTTTGCATATGAGGCTGTGATCCACAGAGTTTATCTCTCCACAAGCACAGTGGGTGGGTATGCCTTTCACCTTCCATCCATATCTCATGCAGATGGTATCCATGAGTTCTTGTTTGTTTACTGCATATCCAATCGCTTTGATTGGCAAGGCTGACAGCCAAGAAGATACCCCTTTTTCCATTGCTCCTTTTATGAGTTGTTGTGACTCAGGGGTCAGTTCCTTTAATAGTTCATCACGGCTGTTTTGTTCTTTTGTCGTATTCTGTTTTTCGTGTGCATGGTATATAGCTGGTCTAAGGGGTTATAATCAAGAATGAGTTTTTGAGTGTAGATTTTTGTGGTTAGGTGGTTAGTTTATCAGTGATCCCGAGGATCTGTCAGACCTAGCCCACCATGCCTGAGAGGCAGAGCTAGTATTTGTCTTTCTGCATCACTTACCTCTCGTCCTACGAGAGCAGTCAAATCAATTGATCACTGATGGCATTTTCTAGTGGTTCAAATAATTCACTCACATCTGGTACTGTTCTCTGGAAATGGGTCCATCTGGAGCATAATCCTTTGGTGAACACTGAGTATGCTGTTTGAGGATCATCTTGTGCATACTTTGAAAGCAACTGAAGGTCTTTGACCCAACCCTCCACCTTGATTTTAGTGTATTGTTTCTTGAATGATTTTGTCCCAATTACTGACCCAAGGTAGGTGACTGGGCCTGCTGTTATTTGTTAATAAGTTAGTGCAGGTTAGTGTTAGCTTGGCATTATGTTAGGTTAGCATTATGTTAGGGCTACGGTTAGTGTTTATGTTAGGTTTTAAGTTTAGGGTTTACCTTTTACGTTTATGTTTCTGCCAAGCCAGTACTACTTGTCATGCGTTACTATCACTTTACAGGTGCCGGTCGCATAAGGATCCACAGGCAGTTTTGTAGCCACTGCCTTCATTTCATGACTGATTGCCCGGATGTTACAGTGCTAGTTTACGGACATGTGCAGCAGGCCACAACGCCTTTGTACATCATACCATGTAATAGCCTATACCAGGTGTGGCCAAACACGCTCTTCTATCTATGACCCGCTCATTGTAAAACCCAAGTTACAAAGAGCAACAACATGAAAAAATCTAAAAATATGAGTGAATTTGCAATCTTAATCTGTGCTTCTGTGACATATTTCTTTTTGGAACAACGTACAAAAGTAATATTGTACAGCATGCTAGCTACCATAGTGCCATTTTACAATATTTCTACAATTTTGCGAACGTTTCGATAGCCCCTGTTATCATCAGTGCATTACAATTTCTACACTTTGCAATAGAAATAAAAACTATAAATCTAATTTTTGGAAAAGCTCAAAGAGCCGCGTGGAAAAGTTCCAAGAGTCGCATGCGGCTTGAGCCACAGTTTGGCCACCCCTGGCCAATATCATTCTTTTTTATTTTACCATGTGATTTTCATGTCCTACTCGGGCGATTTAGCAAATGACTGTGAAAGTGTTTGTGATGTAGTAGTATATGATGTGTTATAAGTTAGTGAACAATTGTGTTAAGAAAGTCACAAGTGTCTGTAATCCTGTACTCCTACCCCCAATGCCTTTACAAAATAAAACGTTCTGTGTCATCAATCTGCTTTGTTCAGACAGGGTGTGCTTGTGCTCTATGAACTTTGTGTCTAGTTCAGACATTAAAATTATTATACTCCAAATTTTGCCAAGTCCAGAGAGAGCAACTTCAAAGGAGCTAAAGAGTTGCATGCAGCTCTGGAGCCAGAGGTTGCTAAACCCTGACCTAGGTGCTTCATACTTGATAGCAGAACATTAAATTCCATGCTTAGCCTATTGCATGCTAATGTATGCTTGCTAATTATGGGGAAAATGCACACAGACTAGTTTGAAGTTCTTACGAATTGCCTACAACAATGTCTTCCGAATTATGCATTATGTACCCAGAAGGCAGGGTTTATTTTGCTGTCAGAAATGGTCATATGACAAGGATGATAATGCTGCTTGGGTGAGCACATCATCTATGTCAGATGATTTAAAACCTTAAACCCCAAAGCTAAACCCTAAACTTAGCCTCAAACTTCAGCCATAAATTCAAACCTTAAGGCAGTAGCTGCAGAACTACCCGTGGATCTTTAAATTTGAAACCTTATTCGACCACCTCTTGTAATGTGACAGTAGTGCACGATGAGAATGCAGTAGGCTTGGTAGAAACATAGCAAATGCAACAGGTAAACCTGACCTTGACCCAACTGTAGCCCTAACCTAATGCTAAACCCAAACTGGCCCCACGAATTAAAACTTGTAACCAGTCACTATTACGAAAACGCAAGGTACCTAGATGAGAGGTAAACCCACAACCATTGGCATGGCAGACTTGAGACACATCCATTATGTTACGCCATTTAAGTGACAAACTGACCGCGTTATGTGAGGCGGTACGGTGGAATAAGTTTTGAAACAAATAGAACCATGGGTGGTTCCATAGCCACTTCCAAACCCTAAACCGGTGGTACTTAAACATTACAAACACAGCAAAGCCTTACGCAGTTTTCTAAGCTTTCGTCAAACCCCATTTTTGCCCAATACAACAAAGTAAAAACGGGTTATTGAAATCAGATGACCTTTGTCGAACCCCTGACATGGCTCCGTCAAACTCTAGGGGTTCGATCGAACCCAGTTTAAGAACTGCTGCCCTAAACCTTAAAGCAAAACCCTAAGCCAAAAGCAAAAAAATAATAGAAACTTCTTAAAAAAGTACATAAAAAGCATTCCCATGTAGGAGAGAAAAAGCAGCATTAGTGAGTACTGAACTGACAAGCACTTGCACAGCAGCCATAGACATATCCCGTCGACTATGTGCGCTGTGCCATTACTGCCCTGAAGTAAGTGTTATATATCTGATGAAAAGTGGATGCGGTTCTGCATGGGTTTAAACGGCATAATATATCCAATCCAGCAGATCTTTTTTTGTTGACTACAAAATATACACTACCTGCCTAGAATAAGTGTTTGTCCACACCAGGTTAACCCTCATATTATAGGACCTTTGATGTCTTGTTTTTGTTCAGAAACTATCTGAATTGCGTTATTTGCCAATGAGTCTATATCAAATTATTCTTTTATTCGATCACTTCAAAGACCTGAATGCTTTTTACAAATCTTTATTTTTCCTCAATTATTTAACATTCTTGTATGATCTTTACCAATTGTAGTGGTTGCTGGTGTGTTGTCTTGGTGCTTTCTCCAGCACTGCCTATGCGTAGCAATGTAGGCTAAACCTTTTGTGTGCTTCGTGGCACCTCAACAGTTTTGCTTTTTGTAATTTATTACCCCCACCATGTTGAAAATGTGTGCAAGCCAAATACATAATCAATTTGATCTTATAAAACCAGTAAAGTACATCAAATCTTGCTTAAAATTTAGTAAAAACAAACAAAATTTCAGTTTCAAGCTAAAAAAATGTCTTGCAAAAATATTTGAAACATTGATCAAAACAAATTTCATGCTTTTGTGAGCATCCTCATCCAACGATTTTGGCCATTTCAAAACCTGATGTTAAAATGTCTTCATTTTTCTTCCCATTGCCTGATTTCTATATTTGATGATGAGTGAATGCAGTTACTGCTGGTGCGTTGTTATTGAAATCAGTGGACGCTGGTTTGGGAGCGAGCTGAGTATTTTTGAAAGGCACTACATTCCGGAATGGCATTCAGAATGCAATACCATTTCGATTGGTAACCCAGTTAAGGCAACCACTAAACAAAGCAGTCGTACAGAGTATTAACAATCTGAATGTATTCAAAAGTTTTCCAGCTGATGCTAGTGCTAGCGTCCACTCAGCTGTCTAACGTGATAAGTTCGCTCGCATAAACACACGTAGTTTTAAGGACGTGTAGGCCTCAATATCCTCTGACTACATTTGTCATCATAGTAGCAGTACTAAAACTAACAGCTTTCCGCTGCCATTACTAGTCTATGGCACACGATCAGGTTCATCAAAAAGGCAGACATTGTCTCGAAAAAGCCAAAATAAACCAGATAGCAGTCCTAAGACATATAGGCCATTCATACAGTAAAACATGCATAACCAAACAAAAATAGGTATTAAAATTCGTCAGAAACATCGACAAAGTGCAATTCGAATTTTTAGAAGCATTTTCTTTCCCCGTAAATACACTGTCGTACATTTGTTTCTTATTAAATACATCAATAATTTTTAGGGCACCAGTGAAATCTTTCTAATATTCTTTTCACCCTGCATGGTCATAGACTCACGTCAGAAGAGGTTTGTAATGAACGTGCCTTTCAGACTGAAAAAAATAAATAAAAGCCGGATTTTGACTGGTGTTTTTTATTTTCAAGAAAAGCCAAGTGCGTCACAAAAAGTCAAAAATTTCAAATTTGGCTTCAAAAATGCCCAATTGGCAACCCAGCACACGAAGAACGACTGCGTGAGAACACTATTGTTGGTGGTAACTGTTGCGTCACAAAGCCAGGTATTGGACCACCGTGACTGAGCAAGGAAATTCGTACAGTCCGTTTTGTGGTTTTCTTGCAATTCTTGGCATATTATTTGATTTTACTTGACTTGCAGCTGATTAATTTTCCGTGAAAATAGTACGATTTCCCGGGAAGCTCCTTCCCGATTTCCACATTTTCTGCAGCCCTGATTGTCGTATCCATACTATTGCCCCATTTAATGGAGTTACTTTTTGTACATGTTTGATTCTATTAACATTTTCATCACTGCGTGGTTTCCCTATGGCAATATCCATGCTTTTTCAAACAAAATAAATTGTGCTATCATGTACATACAGATCAACTCCAAAATGCCATCTTTTTGATATTCATAGAATTAAAAGGTTGCACCAAGGTTGACTGAGCACAATGACATCATAACAACAGTGCTTAGAGGGGCCCAGCACCTCGGTTTTGCATTGGGCCCTGCATTAGCTAGGGCGGGCTCTGGCTGTAGCACGCTGCCTTTTTTTCAAAATCTCTCCAAAAGCAGTGCTGTGGTGTGTTCAGTGCCTGAAAGGGTGAATGTCACATGGATTATATGCAAAAAAGCTTGTTACTAATTCCTCATAACTTACTGAGAAGACGGTAGCTTGTGTTACAGCTGCAGTTGGATCGTTTTTGACTCAGATCGAGATCGGATTGCCACTGTGTTAACACCTTCTGTGCTGTGTGAATTCCACACGATTATTCAGCTGGTGTGGGACAGTTTTTAGGTTGTTTTCATCCAACAGCAATACTCAAAATTAAATAGCTTAAAAAGTACTTGCGCGACTGACCTCCAATTTTCAGGTAAGACGCATTTTCACAACAAGAACATTGGTCTAAAATTTGGTTGCCAAAGACCAAGTACGTTAAAAGTTATTGCACTATACTCAACAACTACTGAACCCAAATTAGCGTGTTGCCAGCCACGCACACAAACAATTAGTCCTATGCGCTGGGAACAGAGTCTAGTTGCTCCATTAAAAAATGATTGACTCACAAAGTTCTTGATGCATTGAATTGAAATTTTCAGGCAAAATGCATAACAATCTGAAGATAGTTCTTGTACATTTTGGTTTCAAAAACTTTAGTCTAAAAAAGTTATGGTGCTTTACAGAACTACTGCTCAACCCTTCTGAATAGGATAAAGTGTTGTAGCCTACGCACATCTATAGTTACGAAACAAAAGTACCTAACTCCAAAGCTTTTCATTAGAATTGCTTCAAATTTTCACAGATCATGGGCATAGGTATGAAGATCATAATATGATGTTGAAATTTTCTGTGCACAAAAACGACTAAACAAAAAGTTATCTGTGCACACGCAACAACTGTCAGGACCTAAGTGTATTGCAAAAAGTGTTATAGCCAAGGCCTAGCAAAATGTTGCTGGATAACAAACTGCATAACTAAAAAAATTCTTGCTCATACTACCCCAAATTTTCAAGGATTATGCAGGTAGGTATGGAGAACATTATTGTTTAATTTTCACTGCAACCAAATGAGTAGAAAAAATGTTATTGTGTGTTACAAAACAACTGTTCGCACCTAACTTTTTTGAAAAAGTCTTGTAGACTAGGACTAGCAAGATGGTTTGCTACTAAACTTCAGAACTCAAAAAGTTTTTGATCAATTTGTATGAAATTTTTAGGATTAAGGTGTCTCGGTATGAAGAACATTTGTGGAAATTTTGGTTGCAACAAATAAATATGAGAAAAGTTATCACATTGGCAATGATATGCATCAATCTGCACCTGGTGTATTCGATTGAATGACACATATATTGATCAATCTGCACCCTGTGCATTTGAACGTACGTTGCATATATGCGTCAATCAGCACCGAAGGCATTAACATAAAATTGGTTAACATAAATTTGCTGCAAGCCACAAAAGACTATTTCGTTATAGTTGGTAAAAATTTTTGAAAAGAAAATTAATTGATCCGATTGGGTATTTGCAACATTTTTGCAGTTGAGAAAACTCTTGTGGTCTGCAAGAAAAACTTTTGCCTGCTGTATGCATGGCTAGCCCTTCCACCAGGCCAACTAGGTGGCTGCCTAGAGCACAGCTTTCAGGGGTTGCAGAATTCGCTTTTTTATTGGTTTCCATGTCCCAGATGTTATGGTGTCATGTGTGACAGGGGTGCAATTATTGAAGCTAGTGTAGGGCGCAGAACTGTCTTGGGCTGGCCCTGACCATATGTTGTGCAGGTCTGCCCTATAGCAAGGATCGGCAATATTTTGCGCTGCAGAATGGTTTCAGCTAGTATCATTTTGCGGACCAGCCTGCGATAAACTGATGAATGTTTGGCACATGCAAATTTATTACAACTCATATGTTATCATGGCACTGATTCAGTGAGAGAACTGTGCTTTGCCATAATAAGATGCTCTGACCTGTAGGGATTGTGGTAGTCAATGGCACCTGCTGTGTGTTTCTCATGTCAGTCATTCCAGTCACTTTGGACCATTTTGGCCTTGGTTCCGCATGGCCCAGTAACAATTTCTTCGTGGACCAGCACTAGACCGGCCGGTGTTTGCCGACTCCTGCCCTATAGCATAAAATGTATTCAACTTGAAAACAAACTTCTGTGTAAAAACGGATGATTTGCTTTCTATCAATTGATTCGGGCCAAGTAGAAACTACATTCTGAGCTCTTAGGCAGAACTTCATATCAAGTGTTTGTTATAGAACTCCTTACCTTTTCAAATGTTTTGTATTTTTACTTTTGAGTAGGATTATCAATGGTGGAAGTAATTATAGAGAATAGATTATTTTCTCAATATTATTTCAGCAAAGTAAGCTGTTTGTAGAATGAATATGCCATGTGAATAATGCTCTAACATTCCCCATATGTGCTCTTGATAACTACTAATAAACTGCAAGATTAATAGCATTTGGTTTCAACACATTTTTTTACCAATGGCTTTGAATAAACTAAAAATATATTATAATGATGAACTCTGGTACTGCCATCACCTTTGTTCAGTTGTATTAGTTTTCACTTTACACTTCACAAATTATAAAGTCGTTTTTGTGCAAATTAGCCTCATAATCCTGATTTTGCAACATTTTGGAAAAATGTTCCCATAGATCTGCAAGCTTTCTGAGTTGGTCATTAATTTTTTTTAGCACAAAGATTTTCTAACAACACGTTTGCAAATTAGGTACTGGTAATAATGACGGTGTGATTAAACTAGCAACGTTGGTACCAGTGCAACCACAAAATCAATTATTTACTAAGTTTAACTTCACAGTCAACTCTATGTGCAACTGCTTGTAGATTCTGATTGGAATTTTTTGATGTATGTAAAAAGTGATTGCATTGCTTGAAGCATGTGAGCTGCTGAATTTTTATGAGAAACTAAGTAATCTGAGACGCAAATGAAGGGCATTACATTTGAGGTCTTCAGTTTTATTGCTGCTGTTGTATGGTTTTAGTGAAATAATCCTTTTTGTTCTTTGTTGTGAACAGGCTTAGTTTTCTTACAATCGCTTGCAGAAAACATGGCAGCAAAACGCCATTTAGATAGTAGTGGGACATCTGATCTAGATGAACCCCAGGCTAAACGACCTACAGCCATTTTACCTCCAGTAAACATTGGACCTGTGTCATCATTGGTTTGTAATTTGTCTTCTTTGTGTTTGGTATCTTTGCTGTGTTGTTTTTTTTCTTGTTTGCGTATGCATTTCAATTGGAGCTAATTTGGAAGAGCCTGTCGTGTTTTCAGTAAGTTTGGGTCATGTTTTGGTCATCTGCAGTACACCAGCTTAAGAACATAAAGTTTTGCATTGTACAGGGTGACCCAAAAAGATGTGTACCCATGAAAATTTCAATTGTGACTTTGATTAAAAAGCTATTTATTTCAAATTACAACCACACATTATT
>JGI24158J21664_10011222_pt1 | contig 11919 bp, 9 predicted proteins | sample Ectturendosymbi3_FD_21664 | JGI IMG/M metagenome (IMG submission 21664) | reverse complement strand
CTCAAAGTTTGAGAGGCTTGATTGTTGGAAAGTCAGGCTGTCGAAAAACAACACTTTTGCTGAACCTTCTGCTTCAACCTGGTTGGCTGGATTATTCTTTTACAGAGGTATTTCTAACAAGCCACGTAGCTTTATACTTTGTGAAAAGAAGTTGCATAAGCGTAGCTTGATTAAGCTATTCACTCAGGCACATTGGTCGCACTCACAATCTCATACAATAATGGATTTTTGAAACTTGTGAAGCGGAAGCATTGCTACAGATTCAACCCTGCTTCCTTTCACACAGTATAAAACAACGTATCTTACCGTTATCAGCAATCACTGTCTCGCTACATCACCTGCCAAAGATGTCTGGGGTAAACAGCCACACGCGGAAAAACGCAATAGTAATTATCGTAATTTGAAGTGAACCTTTGAAGATTCGTTGCCATGTTAGCGTTACGCAACTAAGAGAAAAAGAACAATGTGCTCGCAAGTTTCGCAACGTGAGTCTGCTGGCGAAGGAATGGACATGCGTGAACTGCAAGCTCATCACTGCATCACACCACAACAGTGAAGCTGGCTTTTGTGCAGTGTGAGTGCCATACCGGCAAATAAAGTGCTAAAGTACCGGTAAATAAAAGTGCTAAATATCGATTCAATACCTGCAACAAAGTATTGCAAGAATTAAATCGATTAATCGAAATGGAGATGCTGACTTCAGATTTTCACATGGTCATCAGGCACGTAGCCTGGTGGGAGCGAAAGGTGCCGTCGTGCCCCAAATTTGACGGTAAATATTGAACCGTTCAGCAAAAATTGTCATGAGTAAAGCCAATTATTAATTCCACCAAGGTGTAGATAGCTGGTATTTTGCCAAAGTTTCTGCGTTGGAGTTGAGTAGGATGCTTTGTGGAGGCGCGTTGTGCTACCACGTAGTAATTCAATGCTACGCTGCGTTGTCCCGATTGACGGAGTGCAGTGACGCACAATTGCATTGGTGGGTAGGTCATAATTCCTGGAGCTAATGTAGAACGCTCAATGCATTTTTGCCAGGTAGCGGCAAGTTGCTTGCATCGTACATCTAGACTAGACCATAGCTTTTACAGGCTGCATTATGATTCAAATCAGGGGCATTAATTCCGTCAAGAAACTCATCCACTCAGCAGCTTTGCTGCAAACCGGACTAATGGACTGCACTAGCAACAGTCCTGAGACTGTTTTCTCAGTTTGAAAGGCTAAGAGTCAGGGGTTCCCAACCTTTTTCTGACCATGTACCCCTTCAGCATTTCAAAAGATAAGCATGTACCCATTTAGCATTTCGACAGATTAACATGTACCCTAAAATTTCCTATGACAAAATATTTTATCATGATTAATAATAGATATATTTAACAATAAGCAGATAATGGCTTTTGAAAATAATATTCATTGATATATGTATAAATATTAGGAAATAAAATGTATGTAAATATATTTTTCTCTTCTATTGCTAACCTTAAATATACCCCTTCGGATAGGCAAATGTACCCCTAGGGGTACATGTACCCCAAGTTGGGAACCTCTGGGCTAAGTGGTAGGTTTTCCATATTGGATTCCTGTTTTCACTACTGCCTTTCCCTTCAAGGCTGCCATCAGGCATTAAAAAAAATAAACGTAACAAAAACAGATCAATTTTGTACAGCCCAGCAGCAAGTCGAGAACTGTACCAGCGAAAGCAACCAGTGCTGCCACTCTGTTGTTACGGAAAAGTACTAGATTTCATGATAAAAACACTAGATTAAAAAAACACTAGATTACAAATACGTGACAGGTTTGTCAGATTAGAAGAAAATTGGTGTTGTACTTAAGAAGAATAGGCGGGTGTTTGATGAACATTGCACATTTATTTGTTTGTCTCAGACCAGATATCCATAGAACACACACGCAAGCGATTTATTCTTTTACCCCTTAAAATCTTTCAATATGACTTGAAGTGCAACACCTTTCCACATACCATGTGCCACATGGTAAATTAGCACATAAGAAAAAACGACCAACCACACATCCACGCTATTGCTCGAGAAATTCCTTGTGCTCTAAATTGCGAAACTTAGGCAAATGGGGAAATGGTACCTCTGTTTCATGGCTACAACCATTTCAAGAACCATGTTTGAATTTCGCTTGTGTTTGTTTGTACAAGTCACTGACACTTTTAACAGACGACCACAGTGATTTCGCAGCGGTTTAACTCAAAACAGATTGCATGCTCTTGTAAAATTCAAGATGTACTGTAATTAGGTAAAATATTTAGCAAATTACAATGGCACAAAATCAAGAAGTCTCAATTACAGTTGCAATTACACAAAATTGTGTAATTAATTACATTCAGCTCATTTGAAAAACATTACATAGCTGTGAAAAACCACTAGAACACTAGATGAAATACAAGAACAAGGAACAGCACTAGGAGTGGCACCACTGAAAACAACGCTTCTGTGATAACTGATTACCTAGGCTGAGTAAGGCTGGGCAGTTCAAGCGGGAAAGAAATAGCGGAACAGTAGTATTATCGCAAAAAAATAAAATTGTTGATACTATCCGTTGACCAAGGCTGGGTAAAAACCCGGTATGTAAATCCTGAAAGTTCAACGAAGTGTAAAGCTTTGTTTAATTTATAAAGCATTTTAAATCTGTGTATACTTCGATAAGCCCCAAAGGGTCTCATCAATATGAAAGGACCAGCACAGACGTTTGGGGGCAGTTACCCCAAACTGTCGCCCTGAATCTGCCACTGGCCATATCTGATGCCGTGATTTGTAATGAAGATTACAAAATAATAACACGTACATTACATAGAATCGAGCAAAACTTTTGTGTTGATCACAATATCCTGTTTCACATTTTTTACTATGGACTAGGAGCATCCTTAAAACTTCTTCCTGCCTGGACCACAGAATTCGGTGTACTAAATTTGCTATTTCTGATATATGTTAGTGTAAAGGTCTCCAACTTTACTGTTGCTTATTATGCAAATGATATCAATCGCATATTCCAGAAAAAAAACTATAAAAATCTATTTAAAAAATGACTACTGGGTTCATGCCAATAAATTGTGTACTAATTATTCCGAAAGTAATTTCATGCTCTTGAATAACCCAGTAATGAAAAATTTTCTAATTATATCAATTTATCAACCAATATGTGAACAAACTCAAAATGTCTAACATGATAAAAAGTTTTGTATCGAAATTGTAATATTTAAAAATTTATTTGTCAATTTATCTCTTTCTTGGTACTGATGGGGTAAAAATTGCATCAGATGTGTTTTTTATTATGTAAAGAAGTTAAATTGTAAAATTTTTGAAAATTGACAAGAACCAGCAACATATAGGCTTTGAATTTTCTGGTTTCGACTAAATTTCAACAACGACGAATGCAGCAACAACTGAAACAAGCAACGCCCTGAACTCAATTATGCTGGTAGGTCGAGTGTTCGACTCTCGGCCGGGTCTTACCAAGACCTTGTAAATTGGTACTGTAGCCTTCTTACCAGGCGCACGGTGTGCGGAAGAGCTGCTGGGAACACACCCAGATCACAAAAACAAACCAGACATTATACAAACTCAGTCGTGGCGCTACAAGACCATTGTAGTTATACAGCGCCAACAACAAACCACCATACCAAAAAAATGCACGAGCGCCAAAAACAGTAACAATACATCTCAAAATTCTACTTTTTAGGCATGAAAATACAGTAATTTTTCGAGCAAAATGTTGTAACCCCAAATAACGTTGACCCTCAACGCCTGTGGTAATGGTTTATTTTTTCATATGCCTCAGCTAATAAGGAGAAGCAATACGAAAAGCCATCGCACACTAAGTAAGCCAACCGTCAGTGAACATTAGAGCAAATGAAAATACAGTGGCATAATAGCTGATCAGTGTAAACAAAGAGTGGTACTGTGTCATATAGGATTGGTGAAGGACCATGGCGGTTTTACGACGAAAATTTAATTGGCTAGATTAAATTTCGAAAAAGAGTCAGAAAAGTTATAGTTTATTTTACTACACCGTTTTTCTAACTATCCCGTTGTGGTTCTAAAATTGACCTCTCTTTACTTTCATCCTACACAGATAACAACAGAGACAGTACAGCAATCAACAATACCTGCAATTTTCAAGCATTGGGATCACTAATACGATTTCTAAACAGAGCACATTGTATTCTTATTTTACCAACGGTAATATTCAATTGTACACAAATGACACTCACAAATCAAACTACGCCATTTAATAATTCACTTAACTGCATTCACTAATCTCACTGTGCAGTTATAAGATGTAACACATTTCAACATCACACTGACACATGGTCTCTTACTCCTAATTACCATCTTATTTTTACCAAAATGTCCGAACCACTCCATGCATGTGAACGGAAAGACGAAAAAACAACTTCTACTTTCAAATTGCGCAACCTGGTACAATATCCTGGGTATTTCCTGAATTGTCACCAGCGTTCTTATTCATTGCCACGCTGTGCCTTGCTCAAATTTGTTTTTGCCCAAGGGAACCTGTTTCACCAGGCACCTCCCTTGTAAAGTATGACAAAATGCTTCCAACCAAGCCTCCCCTATCACGAGATCAAGGGGCATGCCTTAGTACGACAAGCATCGTATCAATACGACAAGTTCATTGTCCGAAAACCATCTGATCTGCTTTGTCAAACATGTCGTCGTCTTATATAATTTTTCATTCGCTGTTGTTTTATTATGACGTTAAACGTTTGCGCAATCTGGCGCAACCTCGTAAACAACTTGCACGTTGCCCACCAAAAGATGGTCATTTGCCCACCTGGTTGCACAATGTTTTTCACTATTTTCTCGTTTTGTCTTAAATATTTAACACAATTTACTCATCTCTTTGCATTATTAGTATTATTTTTTTGTGTAATCCAAAATGTATTAATTTCTTTTAACTTTTGCACAGCGTTCTAACGTAAATCCCGTTGCAAAATGCCCACCTTTTACTGCATTTTGCCCACCGCGTCATTTTCATGGGCTTTTGTCTACCTTTTTCGTGAGTCATCATGACACTGCACTTTATATACCTTCAAAGTCGAAATCATTTACGTCTTCAGGTATAACATATTCAATGTCCATTAAATTTATTGTATCGGCATTTTCAATACTATTTTTTATCTCTTCGGCAGACAATGTTTGGTAATTTACATCGCAATACCAGTGATATAATAATTTGTTTTTTAATTCTGGTACTTTGCGTATGTATCGTACACAGATTCTGCCCCTCTTTAATAGCATCCCTGTTTCATATACTTGCTGTTCATTTCTCTCAATTATTCGTAATTTGACGTAGGTTCTGTCTCTATGCCATGACAACCAAGTTAAGGTCAATGTTGTAGCTTGATCATTCGTTAATTCATATAAAGGTCGCTGGAGTTCTTCTTCATGGATGTTTCCCAAAATTTGAAGCAGTGGTTTTATGTCTTCTGCTTCTTACAGCTTTCTTTCAGACATTCTATTAGTGCCATGGGTCTCCGTTACTTTTTATAAGATACTTCCTTACAGTCATATAGCTCACTAAGTTTTTACGACACAATCTGCGCAATAGCACATAACACATATAACGTACATTAAAGTACTGCTTGTAATGCAGCTGCTGTTAAAGTGCTTTAAAACATCTTCTCACTTTCCTGAACCTCGCCCTGCGCTAGCACGCTGTAACTGCTTTCGTTGCGCCAGCAATGCAAGGTCTTTCCAACTAGTTCCGGTGCTTCTTGTGTTTTTCTGATGAATTATTGCTGTCGGTCACATGTCGCTTTGGGTTTTATAAACCGTTTGTTTTCCAGAACCTTCGATGCACTTTTGCTTTTAAAGTCAACCGTTTCAGTGTCAGTTTCGTTTACTGTGGCTGTTTTTATCTCAGAATCATTACTGATTTCATACTTTCATTTAATCGTTCAACCACCTCTTTGTTTTACTTGCATATTTCTCTTTCTGTAAAACATGAAACGGCGAGTCATGCAAACTTTATACTTTTGCCACTTTCTTGCATAAATATGACATTTCAGATGTCTCGCTCTTGCTTTCATGTTAACTGCATTTCAGTCGGTCTTTAGCTTTGCCTCAGCAGTTGCTTTCTTTAGGTAAGGCTGCTCAATTTAGATGTCTCTTTGAGCCAGTTCATTACTGTATGAAAATTTCGTAATTAGCATTCTGGTTTTTCGAAATTCCTTAACTTCCTCATGTATGTTGCGTTTTCGTTGATACACCAAATATGTGTCATTCAAATTATTCAGCTCAATATTCACACTATAACTTTTGTAAATCATTAATATAGTACACATTTAAAATACACACACACACAACACATTTCGTCAGTGACTGTTGTAACTCACTTGGGTTGACCATTTGCTCAGTTTGTTTCATCAATGTTGATTCACTGCTAATTTCACCATTTTCTGAACCAGTCATGTTATGGTCACTTGTTACCATAACAGCGGTCATCTAGTCAACCAACCCTGCCTATGCCAAAACGTCTCGTACAAAATGTAATACAAAAGTGAAACTGACGACGGAGATTTACTGGCGTAAGACCTAAATAATTCAAGATGTTCTCGTGTTATGTGGTCCTCTGAGACAACTAGGTTACACTTTTAGCAGCAGTTTCAATGCTTTCGAGAAGACTGGTGTTTCCGACGGAACAGTTATCATAAATAACATCTCCATAGACAAGTAAGGGCAAAGCATAAGCACGATAATGTACTAAATGACTACTGGATTCGTGCTAATAAATTAATTATGTATCAACTCGCTTATAGGCTGCTAAAAGTAATTTCATGGTTGTGAATAATCCTAACAATAATTTTTTTTCTCTTCATACAGTTATCCAATATCAAATCAAAGTAACTTAAAAAGGTTTTCATTAGACATATACTTGATGATGAAATTAACTGGAAGCCTCAAACAGAAAATTTGGTGACACAAAGTTCTAATGATGTGGAATTTAGTTCAAAATATAATACCACGCCAACATTTAAGTGCTCAAATCTATTTATTTCGCTCTTTTTCATTCTTATTTACCTTCCTCAATGCTTAATTAGGGTGGATCCAATGAGCTTACAGTACATTACTTCCTCCAATTATTTTGCAGAATAAGGGTCCAAGAGCCTTTAATATATCACAAAACTAAAACGGATATTCTCTATTCTCAGTGCCGAATTATAATAATTCCTGATTTATTTGAATTATTATTTGCCAAATTTACGTACTCTGTTGATAACTGTGGACTGCTGACATTTACTCTTAAGATTGTATCTGTACACAATTATCATACAAGACTTGCTGCTTCGCAAAAATACCATTACCCTAAATCAGGGGTCTCAACCACGCGGGCCGCATGTGGCCCGCTAGGGCTTTTTGTGCGGCCCGCGATGCGTTTTGGCAATTTTCAAATAATTAACATTTGCGTTGCCAAGTGCCTTGAAAAAAGATGCCGCGAAATTATGGAATTAAAGCTGAATGATACCCAATGCGGTTTTCGTCCCGGCCGTAGCACTACAGACCACATTTCGCTCTCCAGCAAAATTTTGAGAAATCTTAGGAGTATGTTGAAGACGTCTTAACATGCTTTGTCGACCTCGAGAAAGCATACTACCGGGTTCCTTGTGACAAGCTTTGTGGAGTATTGCGTGAGTACGGTGTTGACGGCCGCCTGTCACTGGCGGTCAAGTCACTGCATTCCTGCTCAGACGTTTGTGTCCGTGTCGGGAGAGCTAAATTACGACCGTTCACCGTTGGTATTGGACTCCGACAAAGGTGTGTGCTGTCACCGCTACTTTTCATAGTCTGCATCAGTGGTCATCAACCTTTTCGCTGAAGGGAACCAAATCCATACCTACAATTTTGTTGGAGGGTCTCACTAAAATTTTTTAACACAAATTAATTGGCACGTTTTGTTTTACAGCAGAACGAAGTCTGTTACACAAAATATTAGATGTTTTATTGAAAGACTGCTGAGGGCCGCACAAAGGGTGCCTGGGAGCCGAATGCGGCCCACAGAATCGGGGTTGAGAACCACCGGTATGCATGAATTAGATAGTCAGTCACATTGGAGTCGACGAGGGTGTCACAGTCGGGAGCTGCAGGATCAACCGTTTATTTTTGCAGACGGTTGGTACTGCTAGCATCTTCACAACAGGGTCTTCAGGCATGTACTCGATCGGTTTTCTGCTGCGTGCGACAGAGCCAGAATGAAAATCAGCACTAAAAATTTACCGAGGTATTATGTCTCTCTACAAACCCAAGGCAGTGTATGCGCCAAGTGAACGGCAATACACTGCAGCAAGTTGATAAGTTCAAGTACCGAGGGGTAGTATTTACGAGTGACGGAAGGCGGAGCGCCATGAGATTGATACACAGGTTGGTAAAGCTAACACAGTTCCGCGTGAGCTTTATCGCTCTGTGGCCACAAAACGGGAGCTTTCAAACACCGCAAAGCTTTCAGTTTTCAAATCGATCTTTGTTCCGATCGTTACCAATGGTCATGAATCTTGGTTAGTGACTGAAAGAATATCAATTCAGGTGCAAGCACCAAAGATGGGATTTTTGCGAAGAGTTCACTGTGTGACAAAGGGACGTACCGAGGTTAGATTGCGCCCTGGAATAAAAAAAGTTTGGCGCCTCCATATTTGAACCAAGATTTTTTTGGGAGTACATGTACTGCATTGAATAAAAAACTTGCGACATTGTTGCGACTTCTCGGCGCCCCCCCTCCCATCAGTGATTCGGCGCCAGGGGCATTGTGCCTCCCTCGTTACGCCCCTGGTGTGACACTTCGCGGCAAAGTGCGCAGCTGTGAAATTCGCAGAGTCCTGAATGTCGAATCAGTTCTAATTGAGAGGACACAACTACGTTAGTTCTGCCATGTATCCAGAATGCCCAATGAAAGACTGGTGAAGCAAGCCCTGCTGGCTAACCCCCGGGAAAGCGACCCAGATGTCGTCCAAGGCCTAGGTGGTGTAATTGCATCTCCGACCCTGCTTGGTCCCGTCTTGGTGTGGAGCCAGCAGAACTATCTGAAATTGCTGTTGACCGTGAGGTATTACAAGTTCTCCTGTGGATGTTGCCCCCGCAACCCTCCTTAGAGGAAAACCGGGCATGCAAAGGAATGATATGAATAACATTTATGTTAGTTTGTTCACCGGTGTTTAAAAGTGCTCAGCTAGTGAGTGAACAAGTTCCTTAGACGGCTAGGATTGATTAATACGAACGTAGAGACGGTTAGAAATGATTTGCCTAAAATTCATGAAATCTTTCGCAGGAAATAAGATGTAAAATTAGGTTTAGGTACCGCTACTGTTGCGTCAGCGTCACAATGCGGCCCGTGGGTTATCTTGTAAGTCCTCATGTGGCCCACGGGGCAATTTGAGTTTGAGACCCCTGCCTTAATTAAAACATCTCTGGGTCAACTTTCTTTAGTAATGTATATTGATCCCAAACTTTGGTCTGAAATTCCTGAAAACTTAGTCTCTTTCACCTTTTTGAACTGGAAAACAAAACTGTCTTATTATCTTGCCAATATGCCATTTTAACTCTTCATTCGTATGTTTATTCCATTTTTCTGTACGTTTGTGTTGTGCCTCTTTTTTCTGTAGTATTTTCCACCCTTCCTTGTGCTCACCCCCCCTGCCTGTACAAAGGCATGCTTTTCACCCTCTGTGGTTTTGTTTTTATATGTTGTTGTGCTTTGTTGCAAACTTTCGCCAACCTTTTGTGTCGCAAACGTGTATATACAGTGCACATCAATGTGCAGAATTCGTAAGCCCTCGCTTATTTTCTCTAATTTTTTTTTTATTAACATGCGATTAACTTTTATCCCCTTTGGTGTTTTGCTCTTTTCATTGCATTTCTGTTACTTGATGGTTTGAATAACAAAAACGAATTAAACCTGTCTATTTTGGTGTCATGCAATTATTTTTAATAATACGTTCTTGTTATAATGGGTTCACAGCTTGGTATATTTTTTTGGTCACTATCAAATTCTAGTGAGAACTCGGAAACGCATTATTTTTAGAAGAAACACGTGCAACTTAATTGATATAAACTTAGTAAAAATGTTTGCATATTAATTATTAGAAACTCCCTGACTGCATAAAATATTTCAGAATGTACCGACAATACGTGGGGAAGCAACTGCGCTTACTCGTGTGATTGTAAAAACAGTGGCAGTTGTGACCCGAGGAACGGACTGTGTCACTGCCCTCCCGGCTACACTGGACATTCGTAAGTCTGCAATTCATGCTTTCTTTGAATAGGATTTTACACTTTTACTACACTAATTTTTAATAAATTGTTTACGTGGTTTCTCAGACACAATGTTGATATCACATTAGTTAAAAGAACGCAAGGGTATAGATATGCTTCTAAACAACGCTTCGCCGTGTGGGAGCAGCGGCGATTCTAGAATTAAAAAAGTAGTGGGGGCCCTGCGGGGCCCAAGGAAAAAGTAGGGAGGCCAACATACATACCTATCTTGCATGGTGATTTTTCGTTGTTTTGAAGATTAAGTTGCTGTGATTAACACTATCACACTCAACATAGGCTTGTGAATATCGTTTAAAATGTGAACCAACGTTATTATTCCATAGTGACACCTAAACGCCACTGTAGATGCAATCACACATGTGTACTGCTATGTCGAATATTCTGTGCTAACCATGCAACTTCCACAGCACTGCACATGTAAAACGAAACACCATTTCCCGTACACGATTGTTTCGACCGCACATGAGCGAAAACAGCTCCATGAAAGTGAATACAATTCCCATGAAAGCGAAATGGTTCCAATCACGAATTCCATCTTGACACAGAGAGAAGTAGACTTCTTCTTATGAGTCAGTTCTTCTTCTGCTAGGCCGCACTAGATCTCGGGGCTATTGATAGCCAACAAGTTTCGTGAAAATAATCTTACAACAACACAATTTTTTTAAAACCATCTGCCAACGAATTGGTGACTACTGACTAATCCATTTTTATGGTAGCTTATGGACATTTTATGATTGAGATGTAACCATAACAATGTTATGCAACTACAACTACGAGTGTAATGCCCATCTGCAGCATGGATAGGATGAGGGCTATCCAATGCAGTATGCCAGTGTTTTTCAACCGAGGTTCCGCGGAACCTCAGGGTTCCGCGAGTGGCTGCCAGGGATTCCGCTGAAACAGACCGAAATTGCCTGGGACGAAATTCGCAACCACACATTTATGCGGTTGTAGCAATATAGACACTTGGATCATTGCAAAGGGTTCCATGAACAACGCAAACATTTTCGGAAGGTTCCGTTGCAGCAAATATGTTGAAAAATGCTGCAGTATATGCAGTTAACAGCAGCGAGGTTTCGAAACCAGTAACACCTAAAGTAGCATAGCAGCGCCGCAGATAGGTGTGCATCGGCGTGTACGTGATAGCAAGATGTAGCAGTAGGCGTTAAGCCTTTTTTGCAGAATATTCCCAACAAAGTCGTTCATTTTCATATTCACATTGAATTTTTCTCTGAATGATCCTCAAAAGCTAACGTGTCAAACCTGCGTTGATTTATGACTGTCTTGTCATAAGCGAAACACGCACTAACTCTAAACCTAAAAAGATTCAGACAAAAGAAACAGAAAATCAACAATATCATTCTCACACAGATGTACAATCTGCGTTAGAATTTTATATCATCATCACCTCAATGTGACTCTAATCCTTCGATTACCATGTCGACTGCCAAATTCATCAACGAAATCATCTAAATCTATTTTTCAGCTCGTATCTTTCAACTGAAACTAGATCAAGGTTTTATGGTCGGGAGAGAATCGGGGAATCGAACTATCATGATTCCCAGGGAGAATTTTGGCCGAAATTAAAGCAATGCCTTACCGACTGGANTAA
>JGI24158J21664_10011213_pt1 | contig 11924 bp, 8 predicted proteins | sample Ectturendosymbi3_FD_21664 | JGI IMG/M metagenome (IMG submission 21664) | reverse complement strand
AAACAGTAAAAGTATTGCAACTGAGGCGGGGCCCCTAGACATGGCTGGGGCCCCCCCCGGCCGGGGGGTGCGGGGGGCGGTTCCCACGGCCCTGTGTCACATTCATAGTAGTAGTACTGTATATATATATAAAGAGAGAGATAAAATAAAACTATTTGATCCCCAAAACAAAATTGCTATATGCATCGCAGTATCTATAGATCACTCGGCACAGGCTTACACGCCTTGAAGTTTTTTAGACATGTAGAGGTAAAGTTGTTATGAAACGCAATTGCTAGGCAATTTTGCAAAAAGATCAGAAGATGTCGTAACTTCACTAGCACAGGGCCTCATCTTCATTTACTCTAAATCAGGCCCTGCATGGCCACACAACTCGGAAAAGCACGGGAATGATTTATATCTTTTTGCAAATAAATGTCTATCATAAAATCATTAAAGATCGGTCTTGCAACCACATAGATTTTCGGTGTCGAAGCGTATTCAGCTGTAGATGCGCTGAAGGCTGCCAGCAGCCAACACGTCTGCCACAAGCCTATGACAGGCGCAAACAAAAACGCATGTTGCGGAAACGCCAAGAATCTTTTTGAAAAGTTTCACCTTCCTACTGTCTTTCCCACCAGTGATCACGATGTTGTTCTTCCAGGCAACGCAACCAAATTCAGCCCATCTAAGTTTGTTGGGATCTTGACAGGCCGAGCTTCGACTTTCGTTGTCCGTAATGAAGCGTGTCGAGTTCTTATTGGTTGGAAGCGAGCAGAATCCGGATCTCGTTTTGTGTTGAAAATCCAACACAGAAATATTATCGATGAAATGATCGTCTGCATCGCACCCACCAACAGTCACAAAAACCTGCGAAAATTTGACAATCGCCTTTTCAGAGCGATGTTGCAATGTTTGAATCGAAAGAGAACCAATTTTTGAACGCCTCAGTAACTTTGCAAAAATTTGAAACGCTGCTTAAACTTGTATTAACAGTTGCACTACTTTAGCTACAGAATAAAATAGTTTTTCAGTTATATTACTTAAACATTTTTCCGATTCATCACATCTGCTGGACGCAACTAGGATATGTACAAGAGGAACAGAAAGTGACGCGTACGTTTCTTTATGCCATGCTTCGGTCGAGCCCTACATCACACACCTAATATTCAGTCATTAAAACTGCAGCATCTAGTATTCTTCAAACACATTTTGCAACAGATATCAGTTTTAATTTAGGAATCAAAATAGTTTCTAGCAAACGCTAGTTCATCTGAAAATAAAAGATCGAAGCACCGGCTTTGGCTAAGAAAACAAAATTTTAGCGCTGATTGATCTCCAACACTAAAAGTACAGTACTTCGAATCAGCGCACCTGGTGGGTAGCCGCGTTCTGACGTGGTACGATTTTCTTGTGTTCGGTGATTTCCCCTGTCACGTGGTATTTCCGCGCCTCCATCAACAGATCAAAAACACTTTGATTGTTTTTGATCAAGGGGTGGGTTTCCACTCGCTGCACGAAGTAGAATGGATCCAGCAGAGGCAGCTTTACCTTCAAAAATGCCAAGTCACTTGAAACAAACAGTAACGTGTGCAACTGCACTGCACATAAGCACGATATTATCGAGTCACTGTTGTAGGTTTGCGTCACTAGCTCCAGCCAAGGTGGTCGGATCTGCAGTAATTACAGTGAATTCCTTCCTGAAAGCAATATTATTGGTATCGTTTTATCATAGGCTCTGGTCAACTTTTCCACATCGACATTTGGCTTAATTCGTTTGATGCTCGTTGTAGCTCCATAAACAACGAGCATCAAAAATTAAGCACGTTTACTTTTTCGAGATTCAGAAATTGATCGTCTTTTTTGCATTACGCCATTACATTGTGGGATATTTTTTCGCATTATATTGTGGGATAGTTTAGATCTCCATTCGCATTGTGAATATTGCAAATTGTGTATCCACCGAGCAGTAAAAGAATTTCCGTTCCGATACATGAGTCATCACATCTGCTGAAAATCCATTTCCGAACGCACGATTGTACGCCTCGTTCTCAGCCTTATTAATTTCGTGACACACAATTAAGCACTGCACTAATCCATAATTGTCGTGACGCGATTCCATCCTCAGCCTTTATCCAATATTTGAAATATAATTGAGAACTGCATGCATTTTTGTGGATAACTTAATCCAATTCTTCTGGCGGCTTAATTTTGCATATATCACATTTTTGCGAACTTCGGCAAGCGTGTAAGAGCAAAGATCGGACTCATACGACGCGACGAAGACAAAATTGTTATTCTTCAGTACTTTTTGAAGCGCAACCACCGTAAAATATTTTTTTTTATTTTTGATCCACCGGAACAATATAGGCAAGCAAAAGTGCTGCGAGACTGCAGAAGCATCTACACAACATACTGTCAGCTGCGTTCAAAAACAAGGCCAACAAGCGGTCTATTTACATGACGGAGCAGACGAGCCAAGTGTTCCTTTCTGTTTTCGGGAAAGTGCTGGCACCACGCCATCACAAGCTGATACACTTCCTCCTCGTCCTGAACGAACAGATCACCTCGGCATACAAGAGATTCGAGCAGTGACGGTGACAGAACCGTAAAGTCCGATTTCTGAAATATTTACGCAGTAGAACGCTCAGTTGAAAACTGCTTTTACTCCGTCGATGGTTTCGAGCGCTAGCAGTGGCTAAAACGCTTGTTTGGCATTTAGTCCACCAACCTTAGTTGCAAGCATACTGGCTTGGGGACAGGAGTAGGCAACCTTTTACGCACTACTGACCGGCTTAAGCTTGGCATTATTTTGCGGAGCGGCCCTCAATAAAATAAGGAATGCTTGGTGCATGCAAAGTTACTAATTCTTGAAAAAGAAATTGATGTTTTTGTGCTAGCTTAACGGTGCAAACAGTTGGAATCTTAAAGCCTGGTCCTAAGCCAATAGTGAAGTTTACCAGAGGCAACCACGACGAGTGTATCAAAAAACTTTACAATATTCCGAGTAATTTGGCCTTGGTTCTACACGGTCCGGTAAAACATTCCTCACGGACCGGCACCGGGTCGCGGCCCGGTGGTTGCCCACTCCTGGAGGTCTCCATTACATACAAAATATTTGCCACGGAATAGACCTGTGTTTCCCAACCCCGAGTCCGTGGACTAAAATGAGCCCGCAGAAGGCTTTGGATGATCCGCAAGCACAGTGACTATTGCAAATAATTTGATTTTAATGCCCGCAAACAATAATGATTTTACCAACTTATGCAATGGAAAGTTTTGTTCATATAGCGTTTGTTACACATACTCTCGCAAATATGCACTGTTCCACATGGAATTTACGCTTTCTGATACAGTGCAGTCAGTAACTTACGTGCAAGCGTGTTATGTAAACTGCGATTAGCTTTAATCGTCTTGAAACCGCGAAAATGTATACTAGTGCGAAAATAGTCAGTGGCTGAAAGTGGTTGGGAAACACTGTGATAGACCTACAACAGATCAATTGTTAGCCAGTGTTACTATTAAAAACAAGTCTGCTCAACATCATGTGTAAAACATACAGTAAATTTTTCGCAATGGTGACTTCAAATGGCAGGATAAGTTGTTTTACTACGTGCATGACGGAAGTTGTTTTCAAACGCAAGGTAAGCTTCAAAAATTTGCTTTGCCACTTTCAAAACCTTTGTCCTTAAATACATGGCGTTCTATCACTTAGACGGAAAACGCCGTTTTCGCTTCTTTCTAGTTTGTGGCATTGCCAACACAGGGCGATAAGAAGCTGTTTTAGTTTCCAAAACTATTGAACTGAGTCAGCAGCTCAAAATTCGATGGAAAGGGTTAGCTTTGTTTCATTCAACCAATAACGTTTCTCTCTGTTTCAAATGAAGATAATAGCTAAAAACTATCGTAAACGTGTCCACTCGGCCAGGATGTTTTTACACAAGACTTCAAGTGTTGAAAACTTCTTTTCCCTTGGGACTATGCATGGGATGGAGCTCAGCATCTGCTGTTTGATTAAGGCTCAACTGCTTTAAAGTTTGATCCCCACATATTAGCAAGCTTACTCCAACATTGATGCAGGGAGGCCAAACATCACAACGACAGCCTCGGTTTTCACGAAACGTCGCAAATACTAAAAATGTCACCCACTTCTGGCGCATTCCACAAAACTTTAAAAATAAAGAACCCTTTGAAAACACTGAAAAAGTTCTAAAGTTTTACAAAGAATGTTATGCTATAAAGCGTATAAAGCGAGGTCCCCTCCAATATGCGATGGTTCAGGGAGTGTTTGGTGCGGCCAATCGTACTAGGCTGCATTTTTCCTTGTCACGTAACAAACTGAAGCATTTCGCCAGTAGTTTTGTCGTTATGACAACATGGCTGGTATAAATTACTCTGATACAGGTCCATGCAGCTTTCTGCATGTTACGACTTTCGAAAGTACTTGACCTCAGCGTTCTGCGTATTTTTCACGTGCGCTAAACTTCGATGTTATACTCAGGGGCGTAACGAGGTTAGATGGCACCCGGGGCAAAAAACAAGTTTGGCGCCCCTGTGGCCGAACCAGCGCCACCATAGTAGAACCTGAGATCTTTCGCAAGCAAATTTACTGCACTGAGGAAAGTACTTGTGACATTGTTGGGTCTTTTCGGCGGTTACCGCAGTAATTCGCCGCCCCCGCAGTGATTCAGCGCCCCCATAGTGAATTGGCGCCCGGGGGATTGTGCCCCCCTTGCCCCCCTCGTTACGCCCCTGGTTATACTGCAGTCTTTCAGAAACTGCGCACTGCAAGGTCGACTTGATACATTTGATCATGAGCAAAAGTTTGATGAGGGTTATATTAATTGAGAATAACCAACAAAGGAAAAAACGCAAACGATTCATTGTTGTCCTGATTGTTGCGTCGCCCTCATGATAGGAATCCAATTCCGCTTCAGCGCCTCTGTGGGAGTTTATGGAGGGTGGTGTAAAGTTTTTATCGATTTTGTATTTCTTGTAATTACTTTGTTGTTGTTGTTGTAATCGAAATAATGCAAGGTTTCATTGCAACCTCCACTCCTCTCAACATTAAAAGGCATTTTTGTTGAATTGTTGGTCAGCCTATTTCAATTCAGTTGTTCCCAGAAATTAAATAAATGCAAATCAATGTTTCAGAAAATGCATTGCTTTGATGACGATGGAGAAGCTTTTCTTCTTCGTTTACATGGGTCTGCAAAATCTGAAAGAACTTTGAACAAGCGAGGCATGCAAGCTACTGGTAAAGGTTATGGTGATTTTTTGTAATGGTTGAGCAGGACTATAATTACTTTCAACAGGAATATATATTTACTACAACTTAGGACGAAATTCACCTAGAAACAATTTTTGAGGACGCTCCAAAAACATCGGGGTTGAAACCCTCACCATACTCCCCTAGCTACGGGCTCGAGTGTGTGCTGCTGTAGTTGTGGTGTATCGTTGAAAAGGTTGAGAACCCCTGAGTCGTAAAGCATCAAAGACGATGTGCCCACCCAAAATTTCACAAATTAATAATGCACTGTACGCTCCCCAAACCTGGACACTTAAGGTTCGTTCTGAAAAAATACAACAGATTGGCACCATTCCGTATGCTAGTTTGTCCTTGATATTTAGTCGGCACTTACAAGATTTTTCATTTGATCACATATTCCCTCACCGATTCATCAAAATAAAGCAAGTTGCAATAGTGTTCCGTCAACAACTGCTTGCGATTAAGGAGTATCATCACCTTTATGAACAACAGTAACCGTAACAGTAACAACACTATGCTGTGATCAGTTGAAAACTTTTGAGTTTTGAACATTTGAAATGCATTCTTACAGGTTGCTTTTCAACTACACATTCTATGATACGCTATTTCACAAGCTTCTTCAGCTTGCTGCGACCCAACCGAAGACAGGGACCAACGATGTGAATAGCGAACGCTGGTGATATTTTTTCCTGATAAGAAATGTTCTGAAACCAATTGAGTTTGCAATTAAGCCTATTTTGCAACTGCAATCAGCATCACCCGTCCATGGGTGACAGTTTTCTTGAATACTGGGGTAAGTCTTAAAAGTTGAGTTGCGCCATAAATAAAGCAGAACGCCGGTAGCGTCATGTAGCTTACTTTGAATTGAAGGAAACCCGGAAGAATATTTGCGCACTCAACAGCAATTTCCTCGAAAACAAGAGTAATTTCCAAGTACGGCAATTAAATGAAGTTGGCTAGAAAAATTGTAAACAGAGAACAACCATAACCACGAAAAGTTCTTTTTCTGTGAAAAGGATCTGCACCCAGATAATATGCAAACATTCACGGCAGCCAAACATCCTGACTGGACTGACTCGTTAGCATCGAGTGATTGTTTTGGCAGTGGGCTACACACGGGGATGATGTGATTCATGACATGTTCTATCTTCGTAAATCTACAAGCGCCAACATAAACTTAGTTTCTGGAGTATTTTTGCATTGAAAAATGACTGCCAACACTGATAACAGTACTAGGCCTAAGACCAACGCAGTGAAAACTCAGGGGTTAATTTCTGATTGCCATGATGGCAAACAAAACTGTAAAATTTAATTGAAATTTTACTCAGTTTCAGAGCAATGTTTGTATCTTCCCATGGAGCAAATCAGAGCCGCAATGAACAAATGCACTTGGCGTCTCAGCACAAAATTCGAATTTTTAAAGAACATTAAGCTTGAATGTTTTACTGCGCGACCTGGGCCTGCTTTTGCAGTTTATCTACTGTTTTATGAAAATAGTGTCCACTAGAACCAGAGACGTTCGCACTATAACCAAGTGAGAATAGCTAGTTCTTTGAAAAAGGTACAACGATGCACCCTATGCAACAATTTGTGCACAATGATTATCGACAAGGTTTAACAACAAATCCCATCAGAAGAGCTAGCCTCACTATTTTAGGCGAAACTACTTTCTGTCGCTTCTTTCCGCCTACTCCCACATTCAGCTGTAGATGCAGCATCACACCACGTTTGGCCTCTTTCCGTCTCGACTGTGCCATCAATTTGGCAGCTTACATCGGCATCAAAGCTTCTGTGCTCGGTCACGTTGTGAATTCAGTGATTGCTTACTCAGAAACGAGATCTCATGATATGCTTCGCGCCATTATCACAGCCCGTCAGACTGGAGATTGACAAGTCTTTTGCTCAACAACCTTTTCCAATGTGCATGGGGCCACCGGCCACTCACCGACCGCGCCAATGAGTTGATGCTAAGATCACTTAGTACAATAAAAGAAAGTTTTTGTGTACAAACGCATTTTTAACCTGGTACAGATGCGCGCATTTTTGGAAGTCACATTTACCATATTTCGGAAAATACTTTTTAAGGTATGCTTTGAGGCAACATGTAGTTTGCTCATATCTGAGACAGTCCCGCCGCTACGGGGGAGCTTTGGTGGGCTAAGCACCCCCAAATAAAGCTTCAATCCCCCCAAAAATTGAAATATGAAACACTACAAATTAGTGGATTTTTTTCAAATTTGAATGTCAAGCCCCCCCTCCACGAACGCAAAGCCCCCTATTGACAACTTTCTGGCAACGTTTCTGATCTGAGAGGTGACCGAACAGTATCATCAAAGATAAAATTGGTAAAAGACATTTTGCTGATCCAACCAGGGGCATAACGACGGGGGGGCAAGGGGAGCACAATTCCCCGGGCGCCGAATGACTGCGAGGCGCCGAAAGTCCCAACAATGTCACAAGTACTTTCTTCAGTACAGTACATTTACTTCCGAAAGACTTTACGCTCGAACATGGGGGCGCCAGACTTGTTTCTTGGTCCGGGCGCCATCTAACCTCGTTACGCCCCTGGATCCAACATGGTTTCAATTCAAAAAATCTAACTTGAATGCAGTCCCGAATTTTGGAACTAAAACAGCTTTTTCTCTGACTGGCAAAAATTCAAGACTTGTATGCGACTACGTCTGCAAATAAACAAAAAGTATTTCCGGTGAGTTTTGCAACATAAACGAGCGTACCTGCTGAAGTTCGTTAAAGGTAGTGACGCATTTTAATCGCGCAAGCACAAGGAGGTGCTGCAGGTTGAACCGATGAGCAAGTTCCATGATGCCCGGCGCGTTTTCCACGGCGAGCTCAGAAACAAAGTAGTTGGAACAAGCCTCCGTGACTCGATCAAACTGATGAAGACAAAAAAGACAACTCGCTTAGAGTTAATTTTCCTCCCGGTCTACTGAAGGCACCGAACATATGCAAAACTACCCGAATCAACATAATCAATGCTACATATACTTCCACGAACTATTCGCCTAATGTCTCTCCGCCTGAACAATACTATATAAAATTCGATTTTAACTGGCAGTTGAGTGAATTTTGCTGTTGATACTGTAAACACAACTCTTAGGTAATAATGACAAACTACCTGTAGGAAAAACTGGTGTGCTCCTCTGTAGCTGATGAAGAAATGAATTTAAGGTTGGAATTTTTTGATGTTTTTCTCAATCAAAGTTTATATTACCATAAATGAAACTACAGTAACAGCGCTTTAAGACTTCTCAGGCAATTGTTACAGTATAGCTATGGATATGGTATTAGTTGTACTTATTTTTGGTAGCATATGAAAAATTCATATCCATGATGCATGCATGTAAATTCCGGCAAACACAACTCCCATTTAAAAGCATTTGTAAGTTAGTGAACATTTTTATGCAGGTTAACTGTACCATTGGTGTTAATTAACGTAGACTGCAAGCATTTTAAGCGATTGCGAGTTTTGCACTCCGGTGTAGTTCAATGCGGAGACGGAGCCTATTTTTACCACTCCAATGGCAATGACGTCAGAAGGCTCAGCACCTGGTGTTGCTAACCAGTCCATGCGGTTGACAAAAAGCATCAAGCAAAGCCGCTTCACTCGATGCGTATTGGGGCGTTGCCACCGTTGAGCTGGCACGGGATGTAAACAGCGCAAGTTTAGCCTGACTACTTGGATGACACAAAAGTGGAAAACAAAGGCAGTTCTCACTTCATGGAAACAGCTTGTAAGATCTACGCTTCATTAATGTCATGATTGTCAATTTGTACCTAATCTAGGCATCTTTCTTTACGTAGCAATGTGCCAATAACTGCATTATATTTCCGGTTGTCTGCCAGCGTGTTAAACGATTGAAAGAGCGTATTTGCCAGGTAACTTTGTTGTCAGGTGACGTGATTTCACGTCGTTTGCTCGTAAGTGCAGGGGGTCATGCAAGGTGATCCCACATCGATTATAAAAAGTTTAGCTTTAGCCGTTTTGGTTCCGGCGGTAGTCCCTATCCCTAAATATACATGAAAACGATATTTAATGAGATGGAGTCGTTGGACGCGTTCGTAGGGCTCCAGAAATTTTTTTTAATTTTTTCAATGTGGAAGTTGTGATGCCGTGCTTTGGTAGCCTCAGAGCAAGGTTTCGTTGCAGAAATTGTTTACGGTAGTCAGTAGGAACGGATACAACCTACGAAGTTTCGATAGATTTTAGAAGAAAAAGGATTGTACTGTCCGCAATTTTTTTATTGCTATTGGTGTTGTGAAGTAGGAACCCGCGTTAGGCTAGCAGCAGCGGTTTATTGTGCGACAGTTTTCGCTAAAACAATCAAAAGCTCAGCCTAATGGCCTGGTGAATAAAAATAATTCATTGGTTTATTGATTTGACTGTTCGAAATAAGTTTTTAGCTTGCTTGTCGAAAAAATCTTGGTATCAAAGGTGGTATTTCGTATGGTTTCGCGTTAGTTTTTTGATGTTTAGTTAAAATAGCTAACTGACATCACTAAGACTGCCCAATAGCATTTTCATTTTGAGAAAATGGAGACGTCGCCAAAAAAACACGTCGTAAATGCGGACATCATAAAAACATTACCTCGACACAAGGACATCGAGTCTGAGCATCAAAAATGAAAATAAATTGCGACAAAAGAAGATTTCAAATTCGAGAACACCGTCTTAAAGCAACAATTGCTTAGCTTTTTCAGTGATCTTAGTGGTCACAGCCATATTAACGACCTTACTTATTCCGGCGGTCCTATCGATGCCAGCGTTTTTAATTATTTACCTGATTTTTAGCGATCATAGTTGTCTTGCGGTAAATGCAGAATGTAGGGTTAATAAATACCGCTGATTTGCCTTCCAATTGCGCCATATTCCGTGTTTCGGAATCCAAAGAATTTTAAAGATTTTCAAGAGAGCCATTTTGACACAATTAAAAATGGTCGCTCTTGCCTTTGAACGTTCGTGTTTATTCCATCTTGCGTTATGTTAAAAAGATAGAAATTGTTCACTGACATCCATCAATAAAACAAAAAATACTTGCTTTTTCTGTTTGTCTGTTTATGTTGGCTATTGCGCCTGGTTAACAGCAACCGCCTGTGCTCACGCCACAGACGAATTTATCAGCAAACCACAGCAGAAGTATAGTTAGTTTTCGTTGTGTTATCATCATATACGTCGAGAGGATCTTTAAATCAGAATGGGAATCCGCAGAAAAAACTAAGAGGTAGTTTAGGCGGGTTTGGACTATCGCGAAGTCTTGCGGAGCTGCGCAAAAATCTTTGTTTATTCTATTGTCGGCAGGAGGCTTGCGAATGCGGCGAACTTCTCACCACTTCCAAGCTTTGTTGTTTCGTCTGATAAGACACGCCTAAAGTTCTATCACCAACGAAGGAGAAAATACAGAGAAAACTTGTTAATCGTGTCAACTTTTTGTCAGCAATCCAATTGATGATCATAGTTTACCTGTAAGGATTCCTTTTCGGTAAAACTGACAGTAAAGTTGCACAGATCTAAGAAAAAATTACTGTGGAGAAACATGCAATAAAAACTAAAAGGACCACTCACTTGCAGTACGCTACTAGCTTCCAACACTCTCTGAACATCTTCGTTTTTCACCTCTAAGCTTGACGTATATGCGTAACGTATCAATATTTTCATAACGTCCGGCGAAACACCGTGAATAGCAACACACGACTGTTTTCTTTCTTTGTAATCGTCGCAGAACATCGCTCTGGTACAAAAAGTAAACCACGTCGGTAAACGGAAGCCTGCAAAACGGTCGTGCTGCACTCTCAGCAGTTTTTACTATCCAAAACGTGGATGTATCATGCAACAGAAATGACGTACTCTCAATTAACTCGATACCTGGGTCGCTGAAAGAAACCTTATCAGCCAGAACACAACAGACGTACGTTGACAACACTATTGTAGAACAACATGGGCGTAAGCAGGGAGAAAAGGGGGATGAGATATGCCTGGACAATTATCAGCTCTGACAACAGCATCTTTAACGTTTACACATCAGTGATTTTTCCTCATACAGATCTTGACAACAAAATTTTTAAATTTATCCTCTGCCAAAGGTTTTCTTGGCGTTTTGCCGAACAGTCAATGTTTTATTTATCAAGTTTGTATCGCGCAGTTAACGGGATGTGGCAAAGCTCTGGTAACGGATGTGGAATCAGATTTGACACTGTGCGATGCTGCCACCAGCCACACTGGCATAAAAACAAATTATTATTCACAAACATCTACACAGTTTCATCTGTATCGAAACGTTGTACCAGTCGGACCTAGCTACCCTCAAAACTCATCTCCTATCCAATGCTGGGTTGGAAACCCAAGCAGCAGCTTACTCCCAAGCTTCATTGGAGCACAAAAAAGCTCAACTGGATTTTGTAGTCTCTTTTTGTACGGGCAGATCCAGGGGTGGCGAGCGGGGTGATCTCCCCTCCCCCTAAAATCTACAAAAGAATTCTATTCACCATGATGTTGTGCAATTCGGAAAAGAGCATTCACGATAAGGCCATTTTGCGGTCCGTTGTTTTGTCACAGCACTGTTGTGAAGTTTACTTCATCTCTCCTACAGTAGTGGGCCCGTATAATGTGACTTTTTACTGTGAAATTTTACGGAAATCGCCCCCCCCCCCTTAACATAAC
>JGI24158J21664_10011210_pt1 | contig 11927 bp, 10 predicted proteins | sample Ectturendosymbi3_FD_21664 | JGI IMG/M metagenome (IMG submission 21664) | reverse complement strand
AAAATGCTTGATTTATTAGGAATTCTTTCACGAAAAAATGGCGTCTGTGAAAAAATACCACCGAACACTTCCTAAGGAGCGACTAGAGCAGTGGTTCGCACAGTGGGCGTTCGCACAGTGGGCAGTGGGCGTTGAAGCTGAAATGGGTGGTTAGGGGGCTATAGGAAATTCAGTTAATGATTGCATTTCTGTTGTCTTACTAACTTTGAGTGACCACATGTCATAAAAAACAGTATGATCAACAACCATGTATGCATGTAATTTGTAAACAAAAACTTTGCGTTTTGGAAACAAAACAGAGGTGAAATGCTGGGAGATAAATTGATGAACTTCAGTTTCCATCAATAAAGGTAAGCTGCACAGTAAAACTGTCCTCCTCTATAATGAAATGATTATGATTGCAATTTTCGTCAGCTGTGCTTCTTGGCACGGGTTAACGGCTACTTAATGATGCCCGTTTCGTTACAGTGACTACCACCGGTCAGGTGTGAGAATGCACGCTTGCACGTAGACTCAGCCTGTGACCAAAAGCGTGAGTTAATTTTGGATGGAGTGGTTTAATGATCACAAATATGATGATAACCTTGTACGAGTTCAATTGTAAAGTTGAAAGGCAATTTTAAGTTACCTAAAGGGAATCGAAAAGATTCCGCAAAACAGAAGTGAGTTTCAGAATGCACTTTAGCTTGAGTAGCGCCAAGGAAATCCAGCGAAGGAGAGATGGCGGAGCCAGTGGACGACTGCAAGTGTCACGGCTAAATTCAAAAACTTAAAATATGCCGATTAAATTCAATCCTGCACTGCTCCGAACTCAAAATTTACTAAAAATGTGGCAGAGTATCAATGGATTGATTGATCAAAGGACACCAAAGGGTTTAGAAGTGTTCTGCTAAGTTTAGGCAATGTGGTGCACTCGGATAATGATGAAGAGCGTTTGTACGCCTGTTGCTGCACACATAAGGTGGCTGTCTAAGGGTGGCACAGGTACAGTATCTTGGCTGTCACAATCCACAGATATCTTCACGAAGTTCAATGAAGTTAATTTGCAATTGCAAGGGAATATGTGTTAACCTCATTAAACCCAAATCAGCACTCTTCACCTTCTTGTCCAAGTTAAATGCTGTTCAAACGAAATCCAAACCCGTCACGAACTCTAAATCATTAACTCTAACAGTTTCAAATGGCTAAATGAGTTAATTTACCAAATTAAGTTTTATAGTGAAATGCATCCTTGCGCTCATTCTTGTTTTAATCATTTTCAAACATACCAAATATACAGTACGAAAAAATTGTGTTGATATGTGTGTTAGGCATGGTAGGAGCGATAGAAATTTGTTTGTCAGAAAAGAGGGCGCTAGCCAAAAAGAGATTGGGAAACACAGGACTAGAGGCTAATTTACTTCAGAACCTGTTTGTACCCTGGCGAATTTACTGAAGATAAATTGAGACAATCTACCGACAAATTTCTGCTACAAGCGACACCGATTATGACGAAGCTACACTTCATCGCAGCATCAAGACGCAACAAGGGTGACGCAGCCGAAGCCGATCGCAAATTTGTTTGATAGAAAATCGATTTCGCGTCAGTGACGTATCTTCAAATCCAGCAAATTTGTAAGCAAAAGCTTACGTGCGTAAAATGACGAAAAAAACTAAAGCAAGAAGTCTTACTTGGATTCCACTCCGGTGAAGAGTGATCGAGCGTTGCTATATCATGCACGGTGTGCAGCATCTCTTTGACGCCGTCTTCGATGAAGCTGCCGTCGAAGTGCGCAAGCGAGGTGGCTTTGCTGTCCGGACACCTCAGGATCACAGCGTGGCAAGTTGTCATCATGTCGGTGCCGATCGCTTTTATCTGAGGAAGTGACGCAAAAAACAGGTTGCGTCGGCACAGCAGAACCCGAGAGTGCCTTGTGCTGATTGTAATCGTGCGATGTGTCAATTGGGAGAGGGCGGTTTAAATTAGGTGCGGTTGTTAATATCGACAACAAATTGATCGAAAAAGCGTGTGTTCTTTAAGTGAATATACAAATTGCACATCATGCAAAAACTCACATAGGTCACGTCATGGATTTCACCCAAAATTATGGATCAAATAGCAGATTTTGCAAAAAACGACCAGTGCCAAGGCTTTTGCGTTGCTTAGTGACGGTGCATATACGCCAAAGATTAGCATAGTGACGGTGCCTATGCCGTGAAGTCACACGGTCAACTCACGGTATGATGGACAGCACAGCATCATGTATCATAGCATGATGTACTACATCAGCATTTCAAGTCAGGTAGCCGGAGCCTTCCTTCATTTAATAATATTAAAGATCTGTTGGATAATTTAAATTTGCTTTACTTCATACTAACTGTAAGCACTGTTTTTGCTTTGGGTTTTACACTTGCTGATAACGCTCACCTTGTTTACGACAGAACCATACTGGTGCAAGGCAGGTTTCGGAAAGTATGCATAAACAATAAACGTATCACTTTAAGAAGATAGTATTACGCATGCATTCGTCACAGCAACTTGACGTGCATGATAGAAGCAAGCAGAAAACACAGGTGGGTTTCTGCACTGCTATGGTAAAGTAAAGTGAACTCGTAAACATTGCTTAATAATTTTTCTCATCATAAGCGTACGGATACCGTTGGCTTTGGGAGGGCGTAAAATTTTTGATTTGCTCGAATTTTTTCCTCTTTGGAAACGACAAGAATTGCAATTGAAAATAATTGAAATGTCATTTCAGTATCCTGGATCATAAAAGACAACTTGCTCAAACATATCTGGCAGTTTTGCCCGAATCTGTGGGGAGAAATTACTCCCCTAATCCTCGTACGCCTATATCTCTCATCAGTTCCAAGTCCGATAAATGCCAACCCAATAAAACATTTTAATGCAGCCATTAAAACAGTAGACCTTTGCTCTAGAGCTAAATGTTAAATTTCATAAAGAAATTGCAATCGCTACAGCGTTTCGATTGCAAGTAAAATTAATAGTTGCGAGGATGCGTTAGTGGTTGCTAGGACGTAACAATAGCTGCTGTGATGAAAACAACTTGAAACGTGCTCTTCAATTTTTTGGCTACGCATGATTCTTGTGCGCGGTAAGAGACAATAAACAAGTATCAAAAAAAGAGAAAAAGTATCAAATAAAAAAATATACAACTAAAATATAATAAAATAAAAATTAATTAAAAACAGAACAATAATAATAAAACAAAAAGGTAATGAACAAGTAAAGAGTGTGGTTGAGAACGGAAAACCATAGACAGTGATACTCAAGTAAAGATAAAAAATATTTACTTGGGACAAACGCATTGCAAAACGGAGATTGGCGCATAAATAAAACCGTATTCATTGCGAAGGATTTCAGCGTCTGCTTAAATCTTCTTTTGTTTGGTAGTGGTCACTAATACGAAAACGCTTTATCTATCATATCAAGCGATAAACTTTGACGTACAATACGAAATAGTTACACATTTTTCAACGTATCACTACTTTCTCCTTTCGTATGAGCAGCGACCCTCAAGCGATCCGTACAAATCAACACAACTAACGAACACCCTCTGGACCGGGAGATGTCAAGTCATCAAGAGTTTGGTGGTCGGAGGGCCTCGCAGTGATAAATAATGTGGTGTGCTGTTTGATTCTCCTCCCCGCATATGCCCCCGCTGACACATGTTAGAGCCGAAGCGCCCGACTCCAGTTCTGAGCCTGTTTAAAGTGATCCAGTGATCACGGGGAAGGTTGGAACCAGTTTGAGTCCAAACATCGGCCTTCCCGCACGAAATGCACAGGTTTGTTCCACGAGCAAAACACTGCAGAGTCGGTAAATGGAAAGGCTAAAGCAAATACTTCATGGCCATGTTTGTGGCTTCGATACATATTGTGAAAGTAGCAGCCACAAATTTACTCACACACTCGTCGAAGGCTCCTGTGCTGCCGATTTCTCTTTGACCAACGAACAGGCAGTGGTGGTCGGGATTAACGACAGTGACTTTTTGCGACTTCAGCTTGTGAGCATCTTCCTGGAAAACGTTTTGGTGCCTCTGGGTAAAAACAAAGTAGAACGGATAACAACGCCTGTTGAACAAAACCAGAGATGACTTGGTGAACTCTCAAAAACTGAGTAGGTTTGCAAAACGACAACTGGAGTGCGATTCAGTCGATGGTAGAAACGCAATTGGCCAGAAGCACAAACCACGCGTTGCAAATATCATAGACGATAGCAAAGCCATTAAGCAACGTTTCTGAGGACTCAAAGCTGATACCGTTGACAAGCTTGCTCGGCTGCAGAGCAAACGTTGCGGGTCGCGTTTTAAAAAACCAAACTTTCGGAAGATATTACAATGAGCACAGTTCTTTATCTTTTATTTTCCACAAAAGCGCACCTTAAGCACCTGTGATCATCAACATTTCACAAAACTAAATAAAAAAAGATTTGGCAACGTCGATGAAGACGCATTCAAAATAATAGGATAAAGATGCAGCGTGTTTTCCCCAAAAATCGCAAGATGGGCGCATGTCTACGATTATGGGAGTGACGCCGATTTTAACTGGACACGTGCTCTGTTTTAAATAAAATGTAAGAAACACTGATTGTGGTACTAAAAATAATGGTATAGCAAGATGACTCGTGTTTTTTTGGTGGCATTATGGGCAATTCTGTTAATGCTGATTTCAGGAAAGAGGGGCTATTCGCCAATGTTCTCAATTGAAAACACACAATTGTAGGGACAGTTCGTGCACTCGTTATTTGACCACTTTCGCGGTATGTCTTTCTGCCAGTTTAAAGCACTTTTAACGAACAATGGTAACAGCATCTGCCCCTGCTCCACTAAACAAGCATGAAGAGTTTCCAAACAAAAATTTTTAACAACTGTGCATTCACGTTGCCGTTTTACGTACAGGAGCTATTAATTAAAAAAATTACAAATAGCAGTTTTCTGGAGCCTTAAAACACTCATCAAAAGACCAAGGAAATATGCACAAGACACTTAATTTCAAAAAAGCTCACCTCTAGAAACAAGTCCAGGTTTCCAAGCAACGATGGATTGCAAACAGGTTGATTCCCTATAACTAATGGCATCACCTACCAACTTAATCCAAGAAAACTACGCAAGAACTATACTACAAATAGAAAATTGGCAGTATTGGAAGATAGAAAAAACTGTTAGGAGCATACAAGTAATATTTGCTTTAAATGGCTGATTTTTCGAAAATAGAATGCATAATTTAAAACGTGGGAAAAGATTTTTAGCAACACACTACCTCGTCCTGCAAAATTCAGCAACACTGTTCTTGACAAAGAGTGGTCAAAGTTACAAATAGCACTAGCATATTCACTTTCTGTGATCGTTACATACAACAGCAGTAGAAAATCACGATTGCAAACATACAACAAACTTTCAGCCACAAAAAGACAAAAAGTAGTGGAAGTCTGTTCTTTTAAGTAAAACATTGCAGGTGATTAACAACACTTCAACATATTGCAAGATTTCAACATCGAAAGTAGTTCACAGGACCAGAACAAAAATGGCAAATATGAGGCAGATTATTGCAGCTCCATTTCTTCAATAGGTGGTGCATCCCTCCAGTATTGGAATGCGTTATACTTTTGAGTAGAAACTGATTTTGCAGGAGCACTGCTCTCGCCCTCAAACGAAACTTCTTCAAATGACGGCAAGATTTCTTTCCAGTAGCAGTTGTCAGAAAATTCATTCACCTGGAAAACAGAGACAGAAGAGAGTAATAATACCACTACAACAACAGCGCTTACTATTTCAAAACAAACTAATGCATCGAGCGTTAAAGATAATCTAGATTCTTATAGGTAAAGACATATTTTACAAGAAACCATTTTTGTTATGAAAGGACTCATGTGACCAATCATGCTCCTTTTTTTCTAGAAAAATGCGCGTCACCCAGTTTTACATTTTGATATCTAACGTAAGCACCTAGTCTGCTGCGTTTCACAGCACCTATTTTGTATAAATCTTTCTTTCAGCTGTCTAGGTCGCATGGCGATGTTTTTTAATATGACCATGAAAAAGGGGTTAAACAGTACCTTGATACTACTCGTGTCCAATTGCAAAAATCAACAAACACGAAGAGCTTTCCCTCAATTACATTTTACAACCTGCGGAGGTTGTTCATGGCATGAAAACTGCACTTCCTCGGTGCCCTCGCCAAGAAACCTGTTGATCATACTGGTGACCCTCAAGCGTGCCACTGGCTAAACCAACGCTTGTCCCTGGCTGTTGTCTGAGGCAATGGCGCCAGCATCCATAACTGTGTACAGTGCCCTAGGCGTCAATGTGCACTTTTAGATTCAATACCCCCTTTGTTTTTCTTTTGCCGACATTGCCTGCCGCCTCTTTTTGAGTTCTCGTCTTTCTTTGCCACTTGTTTTATTGTTGTTCCTTCACTGTTTTTTGTACTGCAAGTGCAACTTTCTATTTTCATATTGTAGGGGCTAAAACAGATACATACTACTCGAGTTGGACTGTCGTTAATTTTTTATATTTTGTGGTGTAGTAATTGTAGTATGGTGCTGTCACTTTATTTCAAATGTCTTTATTGTTATTATAGTTTCTCCTACAGATATTTTCAGTTGTTTCAGTCTGTACTTTGTCCTTTTTGAATCTATGTGAATTTGTACTGCAAAAAATCCTTTCGTTGCTCAGCAAATACTTCACCTATTTAACTGTGTGACAGCAAACTCTTTAGTTGTTGTTTTTATTTAAGCACCTAAGTTTATTTTTACTTTAGACTCTCTTTTACATTTAAAGTCATTTTATAATTATATTTACGGTGTTTTTATGTCCCTTGCTCTGTACATAAGGAAATCCTTTAACTTCTGTGTAGGGGCAGTCACACAATAATAGCTATAACCAACACTTCCTGGACCTGAATCCTGATTGCTTATTTTGTCTCAGGATGTGAAACTAATGTAACTAATAGCTACGAAAAATTTAAAATTGTGTTAGATTTAAGATTCAGTTATATTCTCTATAAAGTTGGTTTGCCCTTTTCCAGAATTGAAAATAATTGAATATTGGGAAAAGAATACTGAACGTTTTCAAAAAACAGGCTATCAAAAAGGTTACAAAAATTTGAAATCATATAAATCATTAAGAACAGTGAATAAAAACCCTTACCGATGTATCATCTCCATCAATAAATGTGGTAGATAAAGCATTTTTATCAGAAAATTCTTTGATATTTTGGTTTTGCTTCTTTTCCCAAGAATGCGATTCAAGACTTTCGTAAACAGAATAAAACTTCAGATGTTCAGATACAGTTTTGTTTGCATGAAATTCCAAAATGTTTTCAGTTTTGAAAGATTTTCTTGAATTATTTTGTGATAGTTCTGTTTTGCAACATTCAGAATGAGGTATTTTTCTCTTTCTTGATGTGGTGAAAACACTTTGCTCTTGCAGAAAACATGTTTTAGATTTCTTCACTTGAGCAAATGTAGGGTTATGGACTTTGCGCTTTCCCAGCAAGACGTGCATTGACAAAGATAATGCCAACTAATTACTAACTGATTCTGCTATGCACAAACACCATACAGTTGGCTTAAGTTGTAAACAGTAAAACACCATCAGCAACAATGTTGTGTTAAATATCATGCTCTGTTACACCCAAGGATAATATCTTCTTGGACTAATGTCTCAGAAAAAATGTTGAAGCAATCAAATATTACTTAGCCTACAGTACATATGTCAGTTAACAGACTACACAGGCATCTTGAATGCTTCCTCATACTGTATTAGACTTCCCTGATGTTTATCAGCAAAGTCACATGAGCTGACAGCTGGCTAGCTCAGTGTTTCCCCAACTGTGTCCTGCGGCACACTGGTCTGCTGCAGAAAATGCTGAAGGGTGCCATGAAAGTTTTATGTTTTGACAAAACCTTCTGTTTGTTACTTCACTTACGTTACACAGTTTGTGAAGAGTAGGTTTTTATGAAGTAGGTGTGTCGCGGCCAAATCCAGTATTTGTTATAGTGTGCTGTAACGAAATAAAGTTTTAAAAGCGCTAGGCTAGCTAGTTACAAAAATTCAAAATCTGGAAAAATTGTTAACGTCCGGTGGAAGTTTTTTCACATATACATATTTCTCAGCATGTAACTTTTCTGACATTTGGTCTACTTTTGCCACATCATCGCTCCAACCTGTCACTAGGGTGGCAAAAAGATATGCCAGGGTCTGTCAAAGAGTTGGACCACTACTAGGTGTCAAGAAATGGTGGGATTACCTAAAGGCCAAGGGACCTGACTTTGGTTACTGCCAAACACCCACAAAAGCCATCCTCATAGTGAAAAATAAAATTTTATGCAAACCCGCAACAATATTTTTTAAAAACACAGGCATAGGAATTGTAGACTAGGGTCAACACCACCTTGGAGTAGTAATTGGGACAGATTCATTCAAAGAACAATTCATCAAAGACAAGGTTGACAGTTGGGTGCAAGACCTCAAACAGCTTCCCAAGTGTACATAAGCAGCATTCACCGAAGGGATATGCTCCAGATGGATTCACTTTCAAAGAACAGTGCTGAACATGAGTGATCTATTTAAATCACTAGAAAACACTAGCTGAAATCAACTGATTCCCCCTCTTCTAGGACGTCAGGTAAGTGATGCTGAAAGGTGCTAGCTCTCCCCTCAGGCATGGCGGGCTAGGTCTACCAAATCCTCAGGAAACTGCTGAGCTAGCATATGAGAAGTCTACCCTGACCACCACAAAATCAACAGAGCAAATTTACAACCAAAAAGTCGACCTTAAATATAACACCATGGACCAGCAACAAAGCAGAACCATCAAAAGTAGAATACAACAACTGAAGGACACAACATACAGCAATCACAGTGACGCACTATTTGAGGAACTGATTCCTGAGGCATCAACAACACATAAACAGAGCAATGGAAATAGGGGCATCTTCCTGGATCTCAGCAATGCCCATCAAAGCCATTGGGTATGCACCAACAAGCAAGGATTCAGGGATGCTACTTGCATTAGATATGGATGGAAGATAGATGGCACACCTACTCAACACCGTGTTTGTGAAGAGACAAACTCTGTGGATCACAGCCTCATATGCAAACTGGTGTGGATATACAACTCAGCGAGGGACGCTGAGGCACATATGAGAGAGATCTGTAAAGATGTCAAAATAGAACCCACACTTCTGCCAATCACTGAAAATAACTTTGAAAGAAAAGTCAATACAGCTGACAATGCAAGGTTGGATATTTCTGTGAGAGGATTCTGGAATAGCTGCGAGAAAACATTCTGTGACATAAGGATCACATATCCTACCTCAGTCTTATTCTGTAAAAGCCCCTTTTCAGATCCACTAACAACATGAAAAAGAAGGACAAGTACATCCAAAGAATGATTAACATTGAGAAGTCCTCAATGAATCTTCGTGTTTTCATAACTGGTGGGATGGCATCAGAATGTGCGAAAGTGAACAAAAGACTGGCCAAAAGTAACTGAAAAATGCAGGGAGCCTTATGCTTCTGTCATGATTTACATCAGAATAAAGCTCAGCTTTGCACTGTTAAGGAGCACCCTTGGCTTGCTGCACTACGAGGCTTTTGAGGCAAACAGAGTGATATTCACCTCCAAGATCTCACAGACATTGACTTTGGTCTAATTCCAGGGTCAATAATTTGTTAACTGTTAAGACTCAATTGTGAAGAATTAAAAGTAGTTGTCAAGATTCTGACATAACTTGCGTGGTACGTAGGAGATGTCATGGTTATATGATTTGTGATTATTATTGTTCCTAGACCCATGTATTTACCTCAGTGTTTTTCGACCGGGGTTCCGCTCAAGTGGTTGGTTGCCAGGGGTTCTCAAGTGGTTGCCAAGGGTTCAGCCAATACAGACCGAAGTTGCCTGGAATGAAATTAGCAACCACAGTTCTTTGCAGTTGTAGCAATGCCACTGTTTCACAGTATCCTTGCTACTAGGAATCACATTGAAAACTCTGTTTACCAACTGCTTTGACTTATTGTTCCCTTTGTGTTACAAAATCCTATGGCAAAATGCCATAGGGTTCCATGAGCAATGAAACATTTGCAGAAGGTTCTGCTGCAGCAAAAATGTTGAAAAACACTGATTTACATCATTAACTAGTCACATGTTGTTTTTCATGTACCCAACATTTATTGGACTACTGTTTAGTGTTAAACATTTTAAAATCTGTTTCAACTCTTGCCTCTTCAATCTCATTTGGATCAGTGTGACATTTCCTTGCGACTGTGGTACAGTATTCATAATGGTCAATGGGTAACTGTGTTGCTTTTTCATGACCTGTGTTGAAAAAAAAATGTCTCTGTTGCATGTCTCTGACTTGTAATATCAGGTTATTGCTGCATGGCTTTCTGCTTTATAACCTCCATGATTGTCACTTGTCTCACCTATGTGCATGACTGACTGATTCACTCATTAATATGTACAGCCCTTAGCGCTTCATGCATTGCTTGCCCATCATCATCTGTTTTTTTGTGTTGATTCTTTGTTTTGTTATGGACGTTTTTGTTACATATTGTGTTGTTTTGCTTATTTTTGTTACTAGTATTCTCCATCTTTGCTTTTTTTATTGTGTGTTTGCCACTTGGTAATTGTTGAGTTGTTGACTTTCATTCATATAAGTTTTAATTTGATAAACAATATTCACACAACTGGCAATAAGCTGCCCTGGCCATGATTTTGTCATTGGCGCCTATTATGCCATGACAGTAAGTTGCAACATCATTCTCCTTATATCAAACTGGACATATCGATTGTACTCACTCCATTATGGTCTGTAGGTAATTGTGTTACTTCTTCACGAATTATATGAATAAACATAGTTTACTGCCCTTGCTAACCTACTTGTTCTTGTAATGAAATGTTGTGTTTTAATGCATTGCTCTCTGACTTACAACCCTTATTGTTGCTGACTTCCTTCACCTGCTCATCTGTACATACCTGAACTCTTCACCCATTGCTTACCCACCATCATCTGTGTTACGTTGATGTCTACTACATATGTACTGTTAAACAATTATGTTATGTACATTTTTTGTGTTATTTTTTTTGCCCTACATGTATTGTTTTTGTATTATGTGGTTATTTCCTTTTTGATATTGTTATCTAAAATTATTTGGTCATTCCTTACATTTCTGGGTATGAAATACATAATTCAGTATATTGAATTAGTTTTTGCTAATGTTTTTATTGTTTTGTCACCTCTCTCATGAATTTTCTGTGTGAGACTTATACTGCATTTAACTTATTTTTGACAAACCGTGAGCTAAAACAGTGAGGACGCTGGTATCAAAATGAAATTTATTCACTGACTTGCTAACTTAGTCTGTTCATTTGCATAGCAAAAATAAGTGTAGGAGCAAGCAATTTCTCACAGGTGCAAGGAACATCTTGCCTGAATTTCCTTAAATTTGCCTGAAAAACATAAAGCAATAATTTTTCTCTCTACAAAATTTCTGTAGCTGCTGGTACAATAGATATATATTTTCTTTTACCATGCTTGGAAGTAGAAAATTTTTGTACTTGAAACTTGCTTATTAATAACTTTAACTGAAGAAAGTACACTAGGCGATGCAAGAACACTGTCAGAAGTCAGCTGGCTCAGTATTTTTAAGCATCTGTCTCACAGAAGTTCTAAGGTTTTCCTTTCACATTCCAACTGTTGCTGACAGCAAGGAACCTCAGACCCAGGTGAGGTAGACCTGAAGCTGCTTCTTACTCTGAAGATGAATATGTAATACATGTGGCATGTATCATATTCTTTATATCAGTGTGGTCCAACTACAGGCCGCATGTGGCCTGCCACAACATTTTCAGTGGCCCACAGAAGCATTCAGGAAAAATATTTGAATCTTAAATATATTGAAGAGCATGTCAGGTTACCT
>JGI24158J21664_10011209_pt1 | contig 11927 bp, 10 predicted proteins | sample Ectturendosymbi3_FD_21664 | JGI IMG/M metagenome (IMG submission 21664) | reverse complement strand
GTACTACGTTGTGTATTGTCTGTTTTTATCAACCTGCGTTCTGCAGAGTGTGTGTGTTCATACTATGGACTTCGTGTCTGCTATAAACAAATAAATTAAATGGCGACTACCGTAACGTTTCTTGTCGGGGAGAACACAACATGCAAGGAACATCACCCCCGTGAGTTAACAAGCAAGGTAACTACAGAATTTGCCTGTAAGAGCATCTCTAGGGGATTGCATAAAGAACGTAGTTACCGAAATGACGTTACAAGCGAATTGGAATACATGAAAAAGATGCTATTGGAACCGAACAAAATGTAACGTTATAGGCGAATTGACGTTACAGACGAAGCCGTTATAAACGAATTCAACTGTATAGAAAAGATTGACAACAGGTTTCAGGCCCCATTCGGATTAAACTAAAAATGTTACTTTCAGGGCAAATTGTGATTATCAGGGCAAATTTTTTCCGCCCCCCCAGTAAAATGCCTTCCCGTACGCCTATGCATATCGTAAGCAATAGTTTTCTTGTTTTTGACCATATTTCGAAGATATTTTGCAAGTTTACCGACCGTCTTAAAGGTGGTCATTTCATTGTGTAGCTAGTGCTTTCTGTTCAAAACATGTAAGTCAATTGTTCGGGAAGCAATGGCGATTATAACTGTTGTACGTATTTGCGAGATTGAACGGAGACGTACCACAGAACATAGGTTCACTTCAAGCTTATTTTGAGGGCAGTGTGCGTTAGTTTGCCGAACTTACTCCAAGTCACTGTGTTGTGAAGAGAATCACGTTCGTGAATTGAAATTGACAGATATGATTTATGTTGGCAGAAGATTAAATTGTTGATGCAGCTTTTGTTAGAATGCAAAAGTATCCTGTAATATTATTAGAAAGAACATAGGTGGCGGAACCGGGTGGGGCAGGCCCCTTCACTTTTATTTCTGGGGGGCCTGGCCTCCCCATTTTTAAATGTCGTATTTTGCCTAAATAGGTTCAAGTAAAATAATTAGTATTAGGTCCATTGTTAAAGTAAATCGTTTCAGTGAAAAAAATGTTACAGATTTTTGCAGTCATTTGTCAATATTATTTTTAATATATTATTTGTAGCTTGGCAGTGAATTTGGGAGGATTTCCTAATTGTTTGGCGGAATACACCGTGCACAGTCTGTCACCATGCTGTGGCTTGCTTGGCGCTTCCCGCATTGGTGTTGTTGAACAGTGTTGCCAGATGTTGTGATACAACACAATTTTTACAAAAATGGTGTAATTTATATGCTTGTGTGCATGGGCGTCGGAAGGATTTTATCCAACGCGGCCACTAGTGGATTTTTTATGAAGTTTTTCTAAAGGGGGCCAAAAGTGGTGAAATGTGATTTCTACCCACTCACAACTAAGAAACAGCCTTTTTTTCTGAAATTTTCGAATTCCTTCCCCCTTTCCGACACCCATGCTTGTGTGTAGGAAAAAGTTCGTGCCACACCATTAAACAATTGGTGTAATTTTAAGCGACTTAACACCATTCTAAATAGTGAAATTTTGCTGAATCTTATACGCAAAATGAAATGTTTTACAGATCAATTTCAATTGTGCTTTTGTTTTTGCATTGGCAATACTAAACAGCTACATTCGTTTCTGCATTAGCAACAAAATTGCCATCCTTACAGACAACTTGCTAGTTGCTACATATGCTTTGTCTTGAATTTGCATGCAGTTGCAGAATGATTATTCAGTCATGTTATTTCTGTGTTCAAGATGCGGAATTGTGATTTTGAATGCGTTTAAGACAGGTATAAATGGTGTGTGATTTTTGCCTGTTTATATTGTGTTCTCGATGTTTTTAACAGCCCAGTGGCAACTCTGGCACACGGGCTTAGCCCGAGTCTTCGGTTACGATTTATATCGGATAACACAAGCTTGCTTGCTTTGTATATTTGTGCCACCACCCACGGTCCCACTTCATTAAGCTGTTAACTCGGGCTCTTTTCTTTGGCCTTGTCACTGTTCATATATTTTCGTTCCATGTCTGGCCTGTCGCATTCATGTTGCAGGTGACCTGAATAAAACAATATCGTTCGTAGTAGGCGTTCTCTCGACTTAGTTCGCTCGCGCTTTACTCGGGATCATCCATTAGAGCCCGAGCTGTCCTATGCAGCTAGGTATTTTTTGGAACATAATTCATATTGGACTGAATGTTTTTTTGAAGCAATTCTGTCAACAGTACCAGATCTAAGCTGGCTCATTGGTTCATCTCGGTGTGTGTATGACGTTGCAATCCCACCAAGGATTGCGTGAACAACAGCAAACAAACTTCGCTGAAGGAACAGTCCTGACAAGATTCACTACTACAGTCATTATAATTTGAGAAATTCTGCGTTAATTTTTTCTGAAGTTACGGCAAATTATTTATTTTCAAAATACCGGCTTGAGGCACTAATTTTCAAAATACCGGCCTGTTACCGGTCTCCGCTAAATTAGCAGTAAATACATCTGGCAACCCTAGTGGCAGCCTGCTGGGTTATACTTGACGCAAGCACTGCAATGTGGCCAAGTTTTCTGGTGGCTAGAATTGCATGAGTGAAAGTCAAGGCTCAGCATACTAAATGTAGTCTATTTCGATTTGCAAAGACTGCAGTACAAGTACTGTACACTACAGTGCAAAGGAAAGTTATGCAATGTATTTAGCTATAACTGCATTACCACTGCTCCGCTGAGGTTGAAAGAAGTTTCTCCCGCTCGAATGACAATAAAAACAAGCTGAGGAATCGTCTAACTGTGTGCACTTTGGAAGCAATAATTAAGTCTGGTGGCAATTTTCAGGGTGACTGTGAAGTCAACCAAAGACTTGTGCATTTACATGGCGAAGCAAGGAAAACACATTTTGAAAAATTTGAAAATTCTGAAGCTGTCACTGATGAGACTGTTTCCTTGTAAATTGCAACCAGCTGGGGAGTTGTAATTATGCTTAAGATTTATTGCCAAGGATTATGCCAGATCTATTGCCAAGGGTGCTGGCTAATCTTAGAAGACATTGAGACAATCTTTTTGAAAAAAACTGACATGTGATTATGCAGTGGTGTTTTCTTTAATGATGATTGTTTTACATATTTAATTTTGATCTTGCACTCTTAATTGTGCAACATATATAGTATGTCGTTGTTTTAGCTAAGAGATGATTGTTTTTTGTTTCAGGTTGTGTAGGTATATTGTAGGGATTTTTCATTCTGATTGTAGGGGAAACTTGTTAATACAGAGTGGCAACTCTGGACGAGATGCAAACGGGGCTTTCCTTAGACATGTCGCATCATTTCTCTTGTGAAAGGTTGGGTGGTGTATATAATGTACATCAATACGTATGCTTTTTACGTGTCTGAATACGAAGATGTTTTTTCAAGTGGAACGTGTTATGAAAGTTGCTACAAGCAAAAGTTTTTGTCTGTTAACGCCGATCTGTACGTCCCACACCAAACCACCCCTATGTTGGCAGCAGTATTGCCTGGGTTTTGTGGCAAACGTCGTCGGTACAATCGCTTATTGTTAAGTATGTACAGGTCATCCTAACACGTCATACCATACGCAGGTTCTACAGCGACGTCCATTACTCTCGACTGTCCAAACGAAAGACCAAAGAAGTCAGTGCACGTAGCTCTGAAGAACGCGACATATCCTAGATAAGGAAACACCTGCCATCTGTACATCAGTTGTTGCAACACACGTCTCCGATCTTTATCACCGCCCAGGGCAGCGTCTCTTTGTTGTATGTAATACAGCACGCAAGCCGACCTGATGTACAGCAAATAGTTCGTTGAAATCAAGTCGAACAGGAAGCGATTTGAAACGTTTGCGAGCAATGCTTCAAGTGCTGCAAGCCATTGCTCAACTAATAGATTCTTATAACAGAAATTGAAGAAAATATGGTCGCAAACTGCTAACAGGTCTTTAAAATTTTTTTAGCGCAACTGATGGCGTAAACACGTCTTCAGTGTGGGAGCGAATTAATCACAGGCTTGTGCAAAAGCTGTGTCAGGTCGTAGCACACGCTACATTATCGGCAAGCAACTTGAACAAAACTCGTTTGCCACCTTGTCGTGCGATGCGGTTCTGAATTGCAACGCAAAAAAGAAAACCTAAGGTCAAACATTCGTGCAAAACGTTAGCTCAGTGGTAGAGTGTCCGGTGTTCGACTCACGGCCATTGAGTGAATCGCCGAAGCGCTGCTTGGGCAAGAAGGGCGTTCACCTCAACCGCCCCGGCAATTGAAGCAAATTTCGACCTGCCGCCAATTGCCGTCACCAAAATAAAATCGTGTGTCAGGCTGAGTTTGATTACAGTTGCCAGCACTCCAACTCGTTCGTCTTTTTTTCACGAGAAATTTCAGTTAGCATTGAAAGAATTGGCTGATATAGGTCAAGGAAGTGAAGGCGGAACTTTGGCTGAATGTAGCACATCGTGAAGGTGCACAACCTTCCTCGTTCCAGCGCAAGTATTACCAAAAACAGTGCTGCATTTCTTAAATGCTTTTTTACGTTGTCCCTAGCACCCATAGGAAAAATTGGGCTTCTAAAACCTGTACACATATTTGATCAGACCAAACGACAATCCGTTAACAGAATTTTGTCCAAATCCGCAACTACAACAGCGCATTCGGACTTTTTCCGAACAAGAAAAAAACTTACGAAGTTTTCGACATCGTGTGCGCAAAACAGGTGCATGACGCACGTTGCCTTTCATTGCTTCAAACTAGCTTGCTGTTGCCGAAGCAATGAATCCGCCGGGCTGGCCGAACCTGTTTCCCGCAGAAGCATATCGATTGAGTCGGACTTGCTGGACCCGACCAGCGAGCCTTCGCCACCGTCGAACATCGCGTGGATTGGCTGAATGATCTGCGGTTCCATCGTGACCGTGACGAGGCCGTGGGACTTGACGTCTTTGGGCCTTGCCCCGAAATATAAGGAAACTTCTCGAAGCGGGCGCAGCTTGCTCTGGATCTTGCTGCGAAACAGTGCGTCAACGTACGTTCGGTACGAAAAAATCGTGTACGTTTGTCTGCGGTCCATGCAGACAACACTGTCGCCTCGCAAGTAAAAAGCGCGAGACTTGCATAGTCGCCGAGCGTGCAGGTTTCCCTCCTGGTCAGTGGAGAAGACCACGCCTTGGATCATGTTGCTGAGGACTTTCAGCACCTGAGGGTCCTCTTCTTCGGGCCTGGGTAGCGTCAAAGGGGGAAGATTGAATTCCTCAGGCACGCTTCTTTTCGTAACCAAGCTGATAAACTGTTCGCTGTCGGAGCCGTATAAGAGCCGGAAGCCATTGTGGTCTTGGGCGTGCGACGGCCATGTTCGTTTTTCGGCGGCGTGGTCCATATCGATCAGTCCATCTCGTAGCTGCTGGATGCTTTGCGCAGCCCCACGGTAGCGAACAGTCAGCTTGTAGAAAAATCTTTCAGGATCTGCACGAAATATAAACATTTTACATTGTTAGTTTATTAAAAATTAATCGCAGAAGTTTTATACAATTTGCTCCTTACTTGTCTAGTCCCGTAAGAGCATGCCGTATTGGATCGGAACGAAAGCAATTTATTCGCTCCTTTTTTGCTTGTCGAATCCGAAGCACCGAATATTAGCGAATAAAACCATTGCTATGACGGGAGCGTAAGCACTAGCAGCAGAGCAGTGTTTCGCAGAGCATGTGGGAGTATATCGGGAAACAACGATCGATGTAGACCTTGTGTGAAATATAGGCTTTTTTATAACACAACTTTATTGAATTTGAAACCTGTGATGGTAGAAAACTGTAACTGTGAGCAAGAATTGGAAACGAGCACGCCACTTTTAGTGGCGCATGTTCAGCGCGTTCAAACGAATTCAGTGAAAATTTTGACAAATTGAAATAACATTTTTTGGACCTTCGTTCGTAACTGCCGGATTTCTATTGTATTATTTACTCAGATAAGTAATATATTTTTGTTACGGTCGAATGATTTTTTCTTGTCTGTTCAAGCGACTCCGTTGTTGTTCAGCGGAACCCGAAGTGACATATATAAACAAAGTAAAGAAAAGGACAGTGGAACCAAACTATAGCGCCTTTATAACAGCTAAGGTGCTCACCTGGGCTATTGGACACCCTGATAACGTCATGCATTGTCCTACTCGCATTTGGACTGAATTAAGAGAGTCAATTCATTATACACAGAAGCGGTAGATTGGTTTGCTAGTGATAGGACAGGTGGGTACTACTTTACAGCAGGGGTGTGCAACCATGCAGCACTGGCGGCCCAAATGCGCATAACCAGATTGGTCCACGGGCTACAGCTGCATGTGTCAAGCTCTGCGGCTTAGACAACTCGCTAACCACCCATGGATGATTGGCAATACCCTTTAAAAACCATAATGCTTGCTTGTGGAGCAACGGGTCTGGGTAAAGGAAATACCAGGCGGGGGTGAACTGGTGTGATCATAAGGGAAAGTAAACGGCATACTTTTTTTTCTTAACGTGTTTTTAGGTTTCTGGCCAGCGGGCCACAGTCTGTTTAAAATCTGGACCTCTCCATGGGGTACAAGACTTTAGCTCCCGGATCACGTTTGACCTGCGGACCACGGGTTGCACACCCCTGCTTTACAGCATTGAAATTGCCTGTTATCGCTGGGCATTTTGTGTGATGATTACTGTACCAGCAACGTGACCATCCTTTTCACCACGGATGCTGCAATCAGAGGTCTCAAGAACAAGAATTCCCCTGGGCAAGATAGCATTTCCTCCGAGATTGTGAAATGTGGTGGCAAGCCTTTGCTTAAGACGCTCTTCCGTATATTCATGAACTGCTGGAATAAGACGATTTAAGAGACGATAACATCGTTACTATCTACAAGATCAACAAGGGCGATCTGAAGAATTGCAACAAATATTGTAGCATCTCATTTCTGTGCATTGCCGGGAAAGTTTACGCTCGTCTCCTCTTGCTCAGAGTTCGCCAGATCGCTTGCAGAATTTTTTTCGAGAGTCATTGCGGCTTTCGCCACTCTTAAAGCACAGCTGACATGGTCTTCTTACTTAGCCAGCTCCAAGAGAACAGCGTTGAGCAATCCCATCCGCTGTATGTGGTTTTCATAGACGAGACCGAAGCCTTTGATACGGTGAGCCGGTCCAGCTTGTATAACATACTCAAACTGTTGGGTTGCCTTGAAACGTTAGTTTCCACGTAGCGTTCTACGAAGACATGAAGGCAAGCGCCCAGTTCATGCCTAAAACATTCACTATTTGCAAAAGAAGCAAACAGGGCTGCGTCCTGTCCCCGGCGTTGCTTCGGCATCTTTTTCAGCTCTTCTCGTCCACGCTTTCCTGGAGAGGACGGAGTCATGTTCCACACTCGTAGCAGCGTCGGATTGTTCAGCCTTTCCCGACTGCACGCTAAAACAAAGACCATGGGTGCAGGTGCGTACTGATCCGTGAACTGCTGTGCGTTGACGACGCTGCTCAGTTGCCCACTCCGCGACGCACTTGCAACACATGTGCTATCGTTTCGCTCAGGTCTGCACTGACTTCACCACGGCCATCAGCTTGAAGCAACAGGCTGCAGTCTTAAGAACAATGTATTATGTTGTGTAATTCAGCTTCTTCAGTTTGGAACAAACGAAGTTAGTCAGGTTATCGGTCAACTGTCGTACGCTGCACGAGACCTCAAAAAACACATTGCAACTGTTTTTCCAATGAACATGTTTGAACGCTAGAGAATAGACACAGCTGTTAGCAATCGAAAGTTAGCAGATGTTGCTCGCTATCATGAGAATGTCATTTGAGAACTCTAACCAATGCCACACGCTTCTTAGCAAGGCAAGAGCTACTTTAGAAGACATGGTGAGTCAGAAACATCTTGTAATCCGGGGGAGACCGTCGTTCCCCTTATGACAGGTGGAAACCACCACAGATGGTATTCCTTCCGAAATTTGTGGCTGGTTGCGAGCTTCGTGATCACCCTAACAAATTGGTCACTGTACGCCACTGGGCGCTCGCAGCAGAAACAGTGAGAGAGTTCTTTACAATACGGACAAGCATTTGTCGAAATTCCACGACCCGTAAACTTAAGACGTTATTTCTACCTGGTTCTGCAGTGCGAAAACCCATGCAAAACCCTCTGTTTACAACCTCTAAGCGCTGTACATCAAACAGGTTGGGTGAATCATATTGGCAACGAATAGATGTACGAAAAAAACTAAGAAAAACTTACGAACATGCAAGCTCAAAACATTACACTCACTTTCTCGAATGTGGCTGTCAATTATTCCGCTAACGCGTTCCGACGATATATCGACGACGTTGGGAGATAGCAGTGCAGACGCTTGGTCGTTTCGCAAAAGAAGACCGGTTGCTGTGGGCAAAAATGAAAAGCAGTGCATGATGACAAATTGTTTGCAAGCTAGTTTTCAAGCCAGATGCGCGTATTGCTTGTCTGCGTGCACAAGTGAAACGGACGACTCAGTTGTTGAAAATGCAAAACGTTTTGAACACGAGCGCAGTCTTGAGAGGTTCTAATGTAGAAAAGTTAGTGTGATGATTTTTATCGAAGTTGAGACAAAATTGGAGAAACACCTAAGGATTACCCTAAAAATTAGCAACACCAAGGGATCGCCCTACACATAGGCAAAAGTAGGGAACACCAAGGGTTACCCTATTTACTTCAATCACTCACAAAAGTAATCTTGGGTAACGTGAAGGAATCTAAAAAAGGAGATACATACGCAAGGCAGGGGCGGATCCAGCCAGTCAGTTTAGGGCGGGGGACGATTTCAGCAACATTTGGTAGTCAAATCTCATAACAATTTCGCTACCTCTAAGAGAGATGAAGTATGCTTCACAAAACTGTTGTGACAAAACAATAGACGACGACGAAATGGCCTCATATCGCGAATGCTTTTTTTCCGAATTGTACAAATTATGGTGAATAAGGTTACTTTCGTAGGTTTTAGAGGGGGACGATCCCCCCCCCCCTGGTGCAAGGTTACGAGTCGCAGTGGAAGTGAACTGATTCCCAGACGTCCCACAAGATAATTTTGATCTCGACTGAAAGATGTTCGATTGATCGGAGGCGACAGAAATTGACATTCTAAAATCTTTGATTTCAGTTGGCATTAGACAATATATTGGTTCCATCGTGGCCACAGATAGAGAATGATCACGGTCAATGCCTTGATCTTTGCTGATTGATGGTTTGAAGCGGTGGTTCTCAAAGTGGTCGATATCGACCCCCAGGGGTCAACTGGACCATCCAAGGGGTCGATAAATAGTCACGAGGTCGAATGGGGTCGCTGAATGGCCAGGGGGTCAATAAATAACTGCTGGGGTTTACTGGAGCAATGAAGCCTCCAATTCAAAATTATTCTTAATCGAGCAAGGAATGCAAACGACGTTTTTCAACAAATCAAACAAGATTAAGAAACAAAAAAATTAAATAAAGTTGATAGTGGAGAAAATGGTGTGCTGCACAGACAGTTATGTTTTGTGTTATGCTTACATTTACAGTCCTAAGCATATTTTAGGATTGTGTATTATTTTATCATGCAAGTAAAAAGTACTCAAGAAAAAAGTACTCAAATTTATTTTGACTCATACTTTTCTTGTAGTAGCAAATGTTGGGCTAGGCCACGGGGTCTACAGAATATTGTATACTTTAATTGGGGGTCAACGTGCAGAAAAGTTTGAGAACCACTGTTTTAAAGTAAAAGTCCAAAATTTCTGCTAAAAGTCTTAAACTAGAACAAATTTGTCGTTTCCAGCGATGGAGGTACAGCGAAGAATTTCCGATATCGTTTTTAACTAATAATTCCTAGCTTCCCAGAATTTACGAAGAGATTTGTAAAAATTTTCAAGATCTGGAAAGCACCAAACGCATCAGCCGGAAAACATATACTTTCGCTCTTGAATTTTTCGCTTGAAGCAAAGCTTGTCTGTGGTGGCATGTGACGTTGTGTGACGTTCATTCATGCGAAAATGCAAGGTATCAAAGGACCTTGTCACACTGTTACTTAGAGGCAGCTTTAATTCAAGCCGACACAGATCGCTCTAAGGAAAGAATTTATGAAGGCGGATTATCGCTTTTTTAGCAGTATATCCAACGCATGCCGATAAACGTTCACAAATGTATGAAGTCGCAAACAGTCATTCAGCGAACGTCCGCCTCTTGTCAAAGACGGCTTAGATCTAAATTTCAATGTTCGCAAATCAAGTTCAATTATTGATAAGCTTGCAACTTATTTAAGTCGAATTAGATTGTACAAACTGGATTGCATGATTCTGTACCAATTCGAATTCTGATATCGGTTTCAGTCTCTGCTCAAAACTAGGATCATGTCTTCGTAATCTCTGACTGTGTAACACGACCACCGGCATTTTTTGTTTTAGAAATCGTAACAAACGCAGCGAGCGAATGTTGCGAACAAGCAATTAAGCACTCTTGTGTACTGGGAAATTTATCACAAAAAATTTGAGAATCTAATTAAAATATAGAGAAACCTCGATGAATCGACTTTGTCAATAAGTAGAACAACTGTATGGTAGAAGATGTTGATAAGGTATTAATTACTGATCAGGTTTTTTAATTCCGAATTCGACTGAGGCAAAGGTACAAACCAGTGGTTTTCAACCGTTTTTGTACCGCGACCCATTATAGCAAGTAGCAACCCACCATGACCCAGCGGCCCCCATCTACCCACCATGACCCAGCGGCCCCCATCTAAAACTCGAATAAAGCAAATGTAATAGCTGTGTAAATGTCTATTCGTGGCCACTCCAAAAATGGTTAACGACCCCTCTGGGGGTTGCAACCCCAGGTTGAAAACCACTGTTATAAACTGCCAATCTATGTTTTTACAATAAAGCAATAGGCTCATCTTTCTTAGTCAAGGGTTGTACTTTACAAGCTGCTTCAATCAGCTAATAAAACAGCACAAATGAAAACAACGTTTCCACAGACACATTTTTTATGGCAAATACCTGGAAGACAGTATGCTGCCAGGTTTTTAACCCAGGAAAAATCCGCTATGAGCAATTTAGCAATATACTACAGACTATATGGGTTGTGAAGTTTAAGACAGAGTTGGCCTAAAATTACTTTCACTATAGCAGATGGATTAAGGCAAAAGGAATCCGCTACGGTTATAGGGGAATTCCCTTGGTTTCACGAACGCCGTTATTATGCGACGTAAGTTTACTCAGGTCCAGACAAAGAACGTAGAATGCAAACGAAAGTGAGAGACCAGTCATGGCCAGGCAAGACTAGAATCACACCCGCGTTTGGACAGAATTGCGTAATAACGCTACGATCACGCACCCCATAACAACCAGTCTGAAAACATCATGATCTCCATCGCCCAGCAGACAGCTCTTTTTCGCAAAAAGAACCAAAACTCATTTTGTTTCAAACTTACAGAGCAGGAAACACTTACACTTTAAAAGTCTTATTTACAAAAGCTTTCAAAACTTGTTTTTGAACAATTCATTCACAACAAAACTTTTTTGCAAAGGAGAACTGTGCAAGTGCAACTTTGCAACTAGGTTTGTCAAGAACCAGATTGCTCGCCATAAACATCTGAAACTTATCCTTACCATCTGAGTCTCTGGCAGTATCAACTTCCATGGCTTCTTGTTCGGACGAAGACGCGGAAATTAGATTTGGTGACGGTTTTTCTGCAAAATCAACTGCTTAACTTAAAAGCCGAATCGTGAGCAATTCAAATGATTCGTACGCCTGGTCTCGGAGGATGTGATGCGTTGTAAATTACATGCGCAGATGTTAAAGAAAGTTACTCACGACTTGCTGCACAAGTTGAGCGCTCCTTTATAAATAAAAACTAAAACGTGTTTGGCACTTTTTTCGGAGGAGTATAAGAAATATGTATAACTCGGATAATAGAAATATACTCTGTGTTCTTATTGATTGGTGTACATAAACC
>JGI24158J21664_10011208_pt1 | contig 11928 bp, 9 predicted proteins | sample Ectturendosymbi3_FD_21664 | JGI IMG/M metagenome (IMG submission 21664) | reverse complement strand
CTACATGCCTAGTTGTATACGTCCAGAAATCAGATTTCCACTTGATCAACGTATTTTGTGAAGTGATTGTTGTAAAAAAATGTAGACCATACTATGTCTAGCCCAGGTAGTCATCTCTTATTTTGTACTGCATAGCAGCAACATACCTTTGGTGCTTACGACCAAAGTTACACATTTGGGCAGCCTGCTGTTGAGACAGTCAGATGGAGTTAATTGTATAGTTAAGAAGAGTCTATTTAGCAATCATTGCTAAGTTGTCCCAAAACAGAATAGTGCTGTTAATGGATTATGGATGTTAACTGTAGCGTCCACGTAAGCTTTAGTATATATTTGTTGACATTTATAGGCGATCTGAGATTCAAAATGTTATTAATCTAAACGTGTGCCATGCACCAGGAGATTAACAGTCCAGACACCAGCAAGGTTTATGCATGCGTATTTCGGCCAGTAAAAAGCCCAATGCGCACGCTTTATAAGCATACTTCACTTAAGCATATGGGAAAGTTGATTAATTTGCGGTAATGAAAGAAAACGTTTATCGCGGCGCACATGCTTTGACCGGCCTCATGTTTGCTCCTTCGGTAATAATGTTTTCATAACTGAACGATAGGATTGATTCTGCTTTCCTGTAATTTTTTTTACGTTTGCATTTTATTACGACATCTCTAAATAATCGCCATCAATTAAATGACAACGATTTATGACCCAATTCCTTTTGTTAAGCTCGTTCAAACAATTTTAGTTGGAAACTACGATCCTATTGTAGGCATTTGCGGGAAAATGTTTATAATTAATTTGCACATTCTGCAAATGCTGTTCATGTTGTGAATCAAATATAAATTTTCAGAATGTCTAGCCCCCCTGCACAAACATGAAGGCCGCAATAGAAGACTTTCTGGCGACGGTTCTGCCCAGGCCTGCAGACACGGGGGCATTCACCCCCAACTTTCTTTGTCTCCCCTAAATTTTGTTGTGCTCAAAAAATTTGTTTTAAACATATGATAAAAACAAAAATCTATCCGCAATAAAAATGTATCTTGCCCCCCCAAACCTTAAAACCTGGCTACGGGCGTGGTTCTGCCAAAATTGTGTCTGCAATTAGGATTTTTTGTTTTGATGGCCATTCGGCCTCGAGATGTAGCATAACGTCGAAAACTTTTTTTTATAAATCACCATTAGGGGGGCCCTTGTAAGCATTTTTTTTGGAGGGCCGAGTTAGGCTGCTACGGCACTGTGTACAGCCGCTTGTCGATGAGTGACGGTCAATGCAACTCCTGCATCTCGTCCACGTTAAAAATGGATTCTAGCAGAAAAATATAAATGCAGATGAAAAGCAGTTGTTACAAAAGAGTAAGAAAGTCTTTTCATCAATTCAACAAACTTATTCAGCAATACCCGCACGGGTCAGGCAATGACTTTGAAGCGATACCTCAACAAGGGATTTGGTCTGATCGCGTACATCGAGCTAGCTTGGTACCTTATAAGCTGAAGTGGCAAGCTTACTGGCTTGGAACGTTATTCATTATTTTCCTATCTGATTCATGTTGCCCTCCGTATTTGCAGTACTTTCTTTAAATACTGTAGAATTGAACTCAGGCACAGACGCTTGTGCACTTAGTACTGATACAATTCAATCAATTCTGGAGAAAACAAACGAAAAAATATCCAGGAAAAACAAAGACAACAATATTTTGGAAGTAGTTGTTCTTGGTTAAAACTAATTCGAAGAACATCTTAAGAATAAAAATACTCAATCTTTCAAAAATAAAAACATTCTTAAGGAGAGTGACTGCAACAGTTTGCAAAATATGATTAAGTAACCACGTAGAAAAACGAAGACAACCAGTGCTAGAACCTGGGGCCCAAATAAGCGTGTCAGCAAGCAAGGCATGCATGCGTAGGGTCTAGATTTCCAACGCTGTGTTGAAGGCACCTCATAGTAAAAAGTAGGATAATTGGGTATAGTGTTGCTGTTGGCGGATATCGCCCGAACGGTCGCAAATTGAAGAGGGTCCGAGCTCCGGGAGATCACTCGTCATATCCAGTGACGCAGCTAACCCGAAATTTTGAGGTGGGGGCAAAAATATTTGACTTTAGGCGAACAACAGTACTTTTGTTTGGGAGGTCGCTTCTCAAAGTACAAAATGATTAGATTTGCTAAAAATTTTGGGGGGACATGGGCCCCTGGCTACGCCTATGGTCATATCCTCCCAACTATGCGGCCTGACATTGTAGCCACCTCGAACAAGGCTACTGAAAAGGGTCTCACCACTGTCAACTCGCTGCCAGGCTTTGCAGATGCAGCACAAACCTGGTTTGCAAATGTTTTGCTGGAGCACGTCTTCGACAGAGCTGCGACAAACACAGCCCGCGCAGGAATCACAAACTTGCAAATGCATGAAACGCACGAAGATTGCTGCAAACGTGCAGGCACATTCACAAGCAATAAGTTAGGAATGAGTCGGAGTTGACACCATGCTTTTACATGAGGCGCGCTGTCTGATATCGTAACCGTTGTGCCTCAAAACTCGACTTGTGCAGAAGATGCAAACACAGCATTGCAGACTGCGCGCATTCGCTTTTCACGAAACGGTGAAATCACCTACCGCACGTACAATGACCAGCCTACTCGAAAAACAGCTCACTGCTGTATGAAGACCTCGGAAATCATTTTTCGTGAATGCGTGCTTCCGCCCGACACAGACCGTGATGTGAGTTGAATTTCGTTCTTGATTGTAACGCCGAGATTGACAAATAAAGAAGAACTACATTGGTAAAAAAATTAAAATCTTCGGGGTACACATTTTTAATGAACTCTCTTGTTCATATCAAAACATATCTTAAAAATTAACCATCCACATTCCACGTTAATAACTGAAAAAGTTCGGATGACTCCATTTTTAAAAGTTTAACCCAACATGAAACTTGACAAGGATTATTGATAACCAACTTCCTGCGTTACTGCTGAGATCTTCGGGTATATGTGTGAAGGATCAGACACATTTTTGGGGTGCGAAGAAGATTTTGCCCGAATTTCCCCAAAGTTGACCGAAAAATTTTAGTGCGGCAAACTTTTGCCAGCGCTGATTACTCATTATCAACTAACACGAACTCACCAAAACATGAAGACTTTCTTTTTTTTGGAGAAAAAAGTTAGACTTTGTTTTTAGTCAGCCAGACTCATTGATAACTCAATAGGAAGGTGTCGAAACTTCTGTGCCCGCATTTTCAGGTATTTTGCCTAAATTTTCGACAAATCAAAACTTTTGGTGGTGCGTTTGCACCCCTTGCATCTCCAGCTCCTACACCACTGTCATCGGGCTTCCCCTCATAGTTTTCATGCGTTTCAGATCGGGTTTACGATTGGAAAGCGTGTTACGAATGGCTACGACACATCAAAACGCCTACAAGACTGTCTAACCACAACATCAGCAGCATTGTTTATCAGGACTCTCCGTTGAACTTTGACTTACAAAGTTTCGTGGATTCTATCTGCATTGTGATGAGATCTACTGAACATGCTTTAGTAACTGGGAAGGCGTGCTGTTTGTTTCTTTGCTTACTTCATGTCGTAGTTACCAATTGATTTAGCTCAATGCTGTCGAATATTTTATAGTTTTAACGTGTCGTTTCACATGGAAGCAAGGCTACATTGAAACCAACAAACTGAGTCACAGTGTCGTCTGTTTCCTGTCACTTTATTCACCTGATTGTTTGCTAGGAATGAAGCCGCTTACGTTAAGAGGTTTATGTTTAAAACGGTGCAAACACTTGTGGCACTCCTACAGGAGGCCGCTCTCATTCACAAATTCACCAAGCATTAGTTAATATTGTTCATGCACAGTATATTACTGTCATGGTTTGTTGTTTTGGATAATTGGAAGATAAGCTCGCCACTGCAGCCTACTGTTCCAAACCACTTACGTATTCATTGAGAAAAATGACTTTAGATGTAAATGAAAGCATGCACAGCGCCCTGGTTTTTTGTAAGAACCAAATCACTAACTGTTGAGCAACAAGGAACTATTCGCGCTAATTTATTCTTTGAACCAAAAAGGAAATTGATCATTACAGCAGACAAGTCACGAGTGATAAGGTATTTAAAGCATAATACCAGCGGCTAACTTTGGATGGCGTGGTATTTAAACAATACTCACAAGTACTCAGCACAACGATTTTATGAACGTGCTACGTTGTAACGTCCAAGCTATCTAAGTGTTAAAAATCATGAAGGGTGGTTTGGGGGACAGTCAACAAGGTTTGCAAAGCGATGAGTAGACCTCGTCATTATCTTGTCGTAATCGACAGTTCTGTTGAGTCTTCACTGTACAGCAGAACTCCCGACCAAGAAATACAACTGACATTTTTTTAGGTTTGTCAATTGTATTTCAAAACCCAGCATAAGCTTTTTGGTTTTCAAATCCGAAGATGATAATAGCGTGCGTGAAAAAGATATTGGTATGAAATATGCTGAGAACTACTGTTCTAATTGCTATTGTGTGGGGCATAAACACATATTTTATAACTAGGGTAAAATAACTAGTAATTTTACTGAGGCAGCAAGACATTATACTCAGGTAGATAGGCTAAGTCCAACTTAACTTCTAAACCAATAAGGAATTGTTCTCTCACAAAGTAGCTTACGCCACTCAGCGCGCATTACAGATCTGGAGCACAACAAGTAAGGATTGATTTGAGTCGCAGCGCCGATGAGCTGTAAAACATATTTATGATTTTTGCCTACGCTGTTTAATATGCGGCATGCTTCCTACAGTAACTTTTTGAAGAACCGAACCAGCTGCAGCACCAAAGTTTGCTTTTTTCCTTCGGAGCTTCAACCGTTCGTTGCTTCTACGTTCAATCTCCTGCCTCTTTCGTGTACAGTTGAGTCTGGTGTTTTTTTCTATTTTGTTGTTGTTGCGCGCCTTCATTTTTTGTATACATAGCATGTGTTGACGTATTTTCTGCTCTTATGTTCCCATCAAACCAAAAATTGTTGGAGCAGCCTCATCTGGGGCCAGGTTTTGGTCTTTCCTGCCCCTGCACTGGCTCTAGTGCAAATAAATGAATTGAACTGCATTGTTTGGAAAAACTGATTTGAAATTTAGTCCTGTTTACAGAAAAAGTGAAAAAATTTTTTTATTTAAAATTTCTTCACATCGTGAATTTCTACGAGAACGCGTTTGTCACATGAAGCAAGTGATTTACAACGAGACCGTGAGTTCAGTCCTAGCAATAAATCAAAATGTAGCCACCGCGTCTTTGCCAGCCACTGCATGAAAAATAACATAAATTGAGATTAATCTTTTAATAATGCACCAGTTAGTTGGATTTATTTAGTTTCACTATTCAACAACACAAATCCTCCGTAGTCATTTTATAGATTTTTTTAGGGTTGCCAGAGATCAGCAGCATCTCACCGGAGGTTGGACGCTGGGTTTGCTGGAAGGAGCGGAACATGTGAACACAGAAATCATCAGGGAGATCAACTTCCAAGTACGTCTCCATAAATAATTTGAATCCGGGATAATCTATCGACTAAAAAGGTTGATACAATTGTTATGTTCAAGTTGCTCAACCGGATCCACGTTGTGTCGGCCATGTTGGAATGTGGCGTAACTACTTACATCTACTGACGACAGGTGAAAAGAAATTTCTGGCAAAGTTCGTGCTCGGAAAAAAACAAACTAAAAGTCAAGAAATAGCACTCCATGATCACGACATGGTACAATACCATTCCACAGGCTACAGCAACAAACATGCATGTAAAAATATTTAAAACCCCTATGCTCCATTGTTTTTGCCTGGATTGTTAAAAACACGTCCCTTCGGCTCGCTGCTCTGCACGTCAGCCAGATATTTATGCAAATACGTGAATGATATCGAAGACGTACTCTGGTCACGTCACGTCACACCAATGTCACGGCGCTGAGCGACATGGAAGAAATACTAAGATCTTGATGTTGAGATCTCCCAAACTCCATTCCAACAAATGGGATAAACATTAAATCAAAATCCATAATTCATGGCCTCTTGGAAATCGTTTACCATAGGGATATTCCAAGACGTTCTCTAAATTATGAAACTAAGTTTAAGTTATCAACTAGTTGTTCCTGTTGTTACCAAACGTTTGTTTAAAAAAAGCAAATCCCCGTGATTATAACCGTGGCGCGTCCAATTTGGTGCAATAGCCCCCAAAACGATCACGGCGCCCATTTAAGTGGAGACGGGTTTTCAAACTACCACCCCTAGATAATGCTAATATTTTTTTCTTGCTCTTTACTTTGATTTCCCCGTATTTTTGACGCCCTCGTTCCAGACTATATATAATATATTGCATTTAACACATAATATTTATATATGAACAGAGAAGTCGATTTATATATTTTAACAAATGATTACAAAAACATGTTTCAATGTATGTGTATACCGATGACATAAGAATCTCTGCCTAATATCTGAAGCAAGGGTCTCCAAACTACGGCCCGCGGGCCCAATCCGGCCTACGGAGACATTTTGTCAATGTTCAAGAAATAACATTTTTACGCAACATTTATTGGTTTGTTAGAATGTAACATATCCCGAAAAAATCACATTACGTAAGACGTGCGGCCGTTGAACTGCTGTACAATAACTCATGTGCCCTCTGCCGAAGTTTGGAGAACCCGTAATCTGAAGCATTAAATCGGAAGATCTGACGAACATATTGCGTATTTGCCACCAGGCATTCTTCAATCAAATTTTTGTCTTCTGTTGTGAATTTATTAGAAAAAGATCCAACCGTGTCGGCCAATCATCACACGACAGGTCTCTTTCGAAAGATAAATAAAAATATGTACGAATTAGAGATAAACAAAATAATAGCAAAAGCCACGCATAAATTAATAGGTGCTTTTGAAAACAGTGACGAGACCAAAGAGTTCAACATTTGTAGCAGAACTGTCAATTAAATTTTAGAGGTAGTCATTTAAAATCAGACAACCAAAATATCTAGAAACTACCTGGGCATTAACGTAATTGAAATGATTAATCAAATAAAATTTTATTGTAGCCTACAAGCGCGGAAAGTGATCGATGGCTTTAGTATCTAAAAAGATTGCCTAGCTTTATCATTTAAGGACAACTTTATCATTTAACGTTAGCGTGTTTTCCTAAATTCCAACCAGAAGAGCAATAATCTGGTTGATCTAACGAACAGTTTGGCTACGATTTTCCTAACTAGCATAATAGCGGTGAAACGTCCATGACAAGAAGACATAGACTGACACGACGATAAAACAACGCCACGCAAAGAAGATAATATTTTTCTACGTTTCTAACTCGAATATAAGTAAAATGTTGTACTTCTCTGTGGAATATCGTTGAAACACAGGGAAACTTTTGTAGACAAACACGCCATGTTAATTTTCACAATGTAAATAAAATTATCGCCATCTTGTGATAAAGGTTGCTATACACTGCTGTAAAACGAATGTTCATTTGATAAAATAACTGTATGATCATGAAAGATCCAGTGCTGTTGGTTAAATAACTGGACTTCTCATTGGTGTAAAGTGTTGAGTTTTCATTGGACAACTCTGATGCAAGATAAACCAGATATTACAGGCCAGGGCTACGAATACGATTTTACCTGACTGTAACCCTTGGAAACCGGCTATTCTATTCTTGTACTGTGAAGAGATACAACACTGGTCTACTACATAATTTTCCTGAATAATTTCTTACCAGACTATACTAAAAATTACTATAATCAACGTGGGATCAGCAACGTTACCTACACAACTTACAGCTTACCAAGGCAAATGCTGACAACGAAGCTAACCACAGTGCGACTCGCAGTGATTGGCTTCGTGCAGGGGTCGGCAACCTGTTCTATCAAAAAAGCCATTCAGCTTCATCTTCCAGCAGATATGACCGGTGAGGAGTCACAAAACGTTGATAGCGGTTTATTTTTCACGCAAATTCATGGGGGTATAGGCTAAATTGTAATCAACTTAATTATAATTAGGCCTATAACCAAATGCAAAAAATTGTCAAATCCAGAGAGACACTTTACAAGAGCTAAAGTGCCACAAGAGCTAAAGTGCCGCATTGCGACTCCGGAGCTGCAGGTTGCTGAGACCCCTGACGTAGTAGATAACATGAAGCTATGGGTCGTGTGAAGATAAATTTATTTGACGCATTACATGAATATTAATGCTGAAAAGAGAAATATGTGAAATCAGTTCTTGGTGAGTTCAGTTCTGATGTGTCTATATGCCCTAACAAATATCCTCAGTCAGATTTAGAGGCCCCCTGTTTGGCCAGGGTCCCTCGGTCGGGGGTATGAGAGGCCTTTCCTTCGGCTCTGGACATGCAAGAAACAAATACTGTGATCCAAGGACTGCAGCACTCGCTACATCTACAAACAACTTTTCTGAATCAACATTGCAGTGAACCCGACGCAGGAAGTAACATAAAAAATAACTTCAAATGTTTTGCGATCGCTTTTTTTATTTTTAGTTTCACAATATTCTCTTCACTTTCGTGAAGCTCCCCGGTCTTCGCCGCTGCTCCGCACCCGGGGGTTGCTCCCTGGGGCACCTGGGGGCTGTTCCCCACACGGGGGTTGTATCTTGTTGCACGGTTTGATTGCACACCAATATACCTTTACCTTTAAGTCAGTTTTTTTCAAAGAAAATGTTAGGTACCCGGTTGGAACTATAGGGGCCCGATTTCTCTGATTCTAGGGACCCGATGATAATTTTCTCTGATTCTAGGGACCCTATTTTCAATTCTAGGAACCCGAATCGGGTCCTTAAAACACCTTAAAAAAACTACTTTAAAAATAAGCCCAAATGTATTGATACTATCCCGGTTTTTGGTGGAGGCTCAATTTTTTCCGCCCTATTTCTGCATCACTGCTCAAGCACCAGGCCGTTCACAACAGTTTTCGCCTGAGCTGTCTGCGCAGAACTTTGCTCTCATTCGCAAAGCAGCTAATCCTTCGTTGATATTACAAAGGTTTGGGGAAGTCAACTGTAATGTGGTTTTCATGTCTTTGCATTTACAGTCAGATATCACCGCCCTAAAACTTGTGTAAAAAAGTTAGCTTCTGTGACAAACAATGTTACGAACGACTTTTTTCCATCAACTGATGCAATCAGATTTATTCATTTATATAATGGTTGTTGACAGATATAATCTAATATCGGCGAATCACAGCACAGGCGTACACATGCACTAAGAATACCCAAGCACCGATAACACCAAGTCACTGTCTTACTAGATGATCCATGTCAACTATCCTTTTCTAAATGCGATTTTCAATGAAGTATGGTAAAAGTTAGTAGCAATTTAAGGAAGCTGTAAGTAGTAAACATAATAAGAGTTTTCTGTGTAAACTTACAATACCGTACTTGAAGCAATTTTGCACATATAACGAACAATTAAAGCTTGTAATCAATTAAAAGTTTAAATTTTCCGAGGGCGACACACAGAAGTGAACTCAGCGTAGTATTATTCATTGAACTAATACCAATAAAATTCAGTGCAATTTTTGTAATTTTACCAAAGAATATTGTTCAAGTGCGATTATGCTAACAATAGATACCCTATTTATTATCTCATGACTACGTAACTGCAGTTATTGTTGAGCAAACAATGTTTTATAATAACAGCATTGCATATTTTTAGTTTACTTGGTATCAGACAAATAAAGGTTAGACAACAGTAGTCTGTTATAAAATTAGTCAACTTGCAGATTGCTTAGCTCATGTTCCGGTAAGTTGCTGGTACTTGTTAGTTAGCGAGACACGCGCGTTACGTCATTAATTACGCGCGCGTGTTTTTGTTCTGTGTTTATCAACTTGGACTGTGAATGCGACCGGGTTCAGTTCAGTGTGAGTTACAGTGAGACGCCACATTTTGTTATTAACCGTGCTGACGATGCGTTTTGTAAAAGAATGCATTTATGTGGTATAAACTCACATTGCATGGACACGCGTTACTAAAATACTACCCTAGTGTAAGGGCTAAGGAGTTTACATTCAGATCGAATTTTTATTTAAATTGGCTTACTTGTGTGATATCTCTGCTATATTAAGTAAATTCGTTATTTTTATGCAAAGGCCGAAAAAAATATGCTTGACGTATCAAATAAAATTGCGGTGGTCGTTAAAAACCTATCGTTGTGGAAGTGAGATATCGTTGTGGAAGTGAGATATCGTTGTGGAAGTGAGATATCGTTGTGGAAGTGAGATATCGTTGTGGAAGTGAGATATCGTTGTGGAAGTGAGACATAACAAACGTGTCTGAAAGTTCTCATTGCTTTACTTTTATTTGAACAAAACTACAAATCAAACAAAACACCAGGGTCGTTTTTATCGCGCTTTCATCAATTACATAAATAAAACTTTTATCAGATGTGTTTTTATTAAAATGTTGTTGCTGGGTGCGCCGCAAGCCCAGCAAACATTTCTAAAGGCGTCGCAACGAAGAAAGTTTGAGAAGCACTGGAAAATGCAATTAGAGCAGTTTTTGCGTAAATCAGTGGTTCTCAACCTGGGTTCGATCGAACCCCTAGGGTTCGACCGAGCCATTTCAGGGGTTCGACGAAGGTCTTCTGATTTCAGTAAACCCATTTTTTCTTTCTGTTATATTGGGTTAAAATGGGGTTCGACAAAAGCGTGGAAAACTACGTAAGGGTTGGCGTGTTTGTAAAGGTTAAGAACTACTGGCGTAAATGAAAAAAACATCGTTCCGAGCTGTTGCTACGTTGTTGGTATTTTAATCACATAAAAATAGTTAATCGCAAATCATGCATTAAACATCATTACAAAAACGAATCCTACCTTATCTTTGTTGTATGCAGACAACGCCCCGCCATCTTTAAATTCCCTCAGAACATCCTGCAATTTTTTTGATGAATCTGTAACAAATTAAAACAGCACTTCAGTTAATTACAGGGTTAAATAAAACAGAGCCGCTTAGTCTCACAAACGTAAAATGTTTGAGGAAGAGTTGACATCCGAACCGGCCATCAAGCTTCATACAAAGATTTCATTATTAAACAAACGCATACAATCCAACTTCGCAAATCCACCTAAAAAGGTTATATACGCAGCACCAAGCAGCAAAGCAAACCAGGTATGAAGTTTGCTTGAGTGAACTGCGTAATTGATAAGAGCCCTTTGCTTTTGCGCATAATCTGAGCAATTCTAACTAGGGCTGGGTTCAAGTAACAAAATTTTATAGTTTAGGTAATAAGTAATTTCTAACAGATTACTTAAGTAATTCAAGAAAATCAGGAAAATCGACATTTAGACTTAAAAACATGCAAGCACATTAAAATCATTGCAATTTTTAAATCACATAACGGGGTTCAGACAAAAATTCACACCTGTTGGACGCGATTCAATTTAATGGAATGACCTTTAGCTCCAAATCGTAATCACGATGACAATCAATAATTGTGACTCACAAAATGACAATCAATAATTGTGACTCACAAAGCGTTCAGCACAGGAAAAAAATTTATCTTCCTCACTGGCTTATTTTTGTGATGATGATACATGTCATGTGCAATACTGTGTTTACAGCAACAGACGTCGATTTTAAAATCGTAACTTTTCTAAACGAAATTTACCTGAAATATCAAGTAATTATAAAATTACTTAATCAATTAATAAGTAAAAGTTATCAAGAAGTAATTAGGTAATTACTTACTTGAACCAGCTCTAATTCTATCCATTGTTTCAATTTTGTCTCAGACACACAAACAATACTCAGACATACAAACAATACTCAGACACACAAACAATACTCAGACACACAAACAATACTCAGACACACAAACACTACTCAGACACACAAACAATACTCAGACACACAAACAATACTCAGACACACAAACAATACTCAGACACACAAACAATACTCAGACACACA
>JGI24158J21664_10011206_pt1 | contig 11928 bp, 9 predicted proteins | sample Ectturendosymbi3_FD_21664 | JGI IMG/M metagenome (IMG submission 21664) | reverse complement strand
TTTTCAGGACTGAGGATGCGTAATTTTACGCGAAATCGATTTCCTATTAAAAATTTGCTGATCGATTCCTTGCTTACACCCATCGTGGAAAGTACATACTTGAAGCGTTAAAGCATAGGGACTGATCTTACTGGAAAGCGTCAACACCCTGAACGCCATGCAACTAAGCGTAAACAACACCATATATGGCAGAGCAATCTTTTAGGAAGACGTGTGGGGCATGAATCATCTCAGCCAATGCAAACTAAAAGCTTAAAAAGCATCACCAAGGTAACTCGGTGATATGGAAATCGTCACAAAGGCAACTCGGTGATACAAAAACGTCACGAAGGTAACTGTCGGCAAGCCGAATGATTGACAGCTGGGGTTGAAAGCTTGTGGTGTCTCAAGGGGCGTTATTCGAGAAAGCGAAAGACTGCAAGTGTTGAAAGATGATTGGACGCTGGGACAAAGAAATAATGACGCTGAGGTCACATGAATAGAAAATTCGAAGTTTATAACAAGGTCAGATGACAAATGTAATAACATGATTGATCTTGTAGAACAAAGAAATTATGACGATCTTGATCACCTGACTAAAATACTGGAAAAAAAAGTTTGGGCAGAATCGTCACGTGAAAAGCTTGTAATTATATAGCGCTGTAATTAGGAAAACCTTCAGACAAGAAGGGAGAGTCTCATCAAGGTCACCGATGGCTTGTTCTTCGGAACAACTGATGGCTGACCAAGTCTCTCGGAGTAAAAAAATTACAAAGAAATGAAATTTTATTTTAAAATTTTTTAGCCCGCTTAAGCTTAACAATTTTATGCTGCCGCTATTTTCACGTCTTGAGTTATCGTTTCAGCTATTTTCTTGCGTCATGTTTTCTTTGATTTTGTTGAGTTCTTCTATGCTGGAAGAGACAAGAATTATTAGGGGTATGAATCTCTAATGAGGTCCCTCTAATATTTCATTTTAATCGATGTTTCAATTTATGTTGTGGCGTTCTGATTTCTTTTTTTGTTTTAGAAGCTTCTGCGTTGAATCACGGCAAAGTCGTGCGCTACGTTGCTTGGGCTACTCTCAAGACACAGTAAGAAGCTTGTGTGAAAGTTTTTTGTTGTATTATGGTTACATTTTCATTGTACTGCTGTACTGCTATTTAGCCATTTGCTTACTTTCGCTGCGCGAGCGCTGCGCCAACCGCGAATTTCAAAACATATTTTGTAGGTTTAACATTAATGGAAATAGATATTAAGGGAATTGCTTTTAATTATGTCAGGGATGGAAAATGGTAAGAAAAAAGCTTACGGTTGTAAATCAATTTTCTCAGCACAAATAATCGTTTTTGTGTCGGAGGGAACTCCCCCTAACTTGGCGTACTTGCGTAAAATGCCCGTACCGGCTGATTGTTAATTAGGGTGCCGAATGCGTGTCCTCTTCCAACCGGGCTGACTTGTTGGTTTCTGATCAAGGAGTTCTATGTGAGCCCTTCCCAACTTGACGGACTCAAGAGAAACGCTCTGGTGGGCTTCTAATTAGGGGCTGAATCCGACATAATTGTGTAGAAAGTTCGTTAGTTTTTCGTATGTGCTATGTTAAAATTATGTTGCTTTTCGTATTTTGCTGCATGTTTTATTTTTAATAAAATGTAAAAATACGGATTTAAACACGACAGGGGGGTCCATGGTCTGCTTATGTAGCGGTAGATCATGGCACTTGCTTGTTTGTGAAACGTTGGTCACACAGGTTCGCTTTCTTCGATGCCCCCGGCTCGAACTTACGATTGGACACGACTCCAAGGTCCCGCTAACACCACGTACCCAGTAGCTTTTGTGGTAAAGGGCTATGCGTTCGGCCGACCTACACTCTCGCTGGCCTGGCATAACATTATAATGAGTGGGGTAAAGCTAAATCCATCAGCTGTCAGTTTTCAAATCAGTCATTGTTCTGATCGTCACCTATGATTATGAATCTTGGGTTATGACTGAGCTAGTGCTATCTCAAGTCCAAGCGGCAGAGATGGGATTTTTGCAAAGAGCTCGCAGTGTGACGCGACAAAGTGCGCAGATGTGAAATTCGTGAAGCCCTGAATGTCGAGCCACTTCTCCGAAGAGAGATCCCAGCTACGTTGGTTCGGCCATGCATCCAGAATTTCCCAGGGAAGATTGTCGAGGCGAGTCCTGCTGGCTGCACCCACGGGAAAGCGGCGCAGAGGCCGACCGAGGGTCAGTTGGCGTGATTATAGATCTCCAACCTGTTTGATCCCGTCTTGGTGTGGAGCCAGCAGATCTACGATCGCTAAAAAACATTTTGAGTGATCCTAGGACTGGGGTTCCCAACCTGGGGTAGGCTACATATACCCCTAGTGGTACATTTGCCTATCTGGAGGGGTACGTTTAAGGCTAGCAATAGAAGGAAAATACAAGTATATATTCTTTATATCCAAATATTTATATACATGTCAGTGGTATTACATCATTTTCAAAAATCATCATATGCTTATTGTTAAATGTATCTATGATTAGTCATGATAAAATATTCGGGGAAAAGCCGGTCTTTGCCATAGAAAGAAATTTTAGGGGTACATGCTCCTCTGCCGAAATGCTGAAGGGCTGCATAGTCGGAGATAGGTTGGGAAACCCTGTCCTAGGGCAACTGCCCCTGCGACCTTCCCCAAAGGAAAAACGGGCATGAAAAGGAGAGAATGAATAAATGGTGCTTTCATGTAAATTGTTCCGATTTGTGCGGATTGGGTACATCTCGTTTTCTTAATGAAACGTCAACGAAAGGAGTTATTGCATAGAATTGATTATCTATGACCTGTCCGACGCTCGTTTTCTGCTTGCACTACACACGTCAGTAATGTCGCTCAGCAATATCTGGATGTTTCAAACAATTTAGAATGATGCTTTTGTCTTGAAAATAAGTCGTCAGCAATATAAAATGTATTTTTACGAGTTGTGCTACGCTGTTACAACGGTTTCTTTGTGAAAACGGAAGAAATTGTTGCCTTTTAGCCCTATCTTTTTACTTAAATGCGGAGCTATTTGGACGAAACGTATTGTCGTAATCGTATGATTAACTGCGTGATTGCCTCTTCAGCGTAAAAATTAAAGTACATAGTTTGCAGCCAACCTATTAAGTGCAAGTCATTACTTTTCCGCACGTTGACCAAGAACGCACTATACAGTAGTTGCCAATAAAACGGGATGTTAGGGGGAAAATTCATAATTAGTATTATTATTGCTAGTAAAATTTCCAAGGTTTTAAAATCAATTGCTTCTGCATTAACAACATTCCTATTCCATTGAAGGATCTGTAACTGATCGGTAACATTTTCACGGGAATCTTGTTGTTACATCTTCGGTATTGATTCGAGCGTTGCTTGTCATAACGCAGATATAAAATCATGATCTAGGTGTAAAAACTTATTGAGCACAAGCGACTGTTTGATGTCAGCCTTGGAACGTCACCAACGCACGTGTCGCGATCCACATCATTTCTTGCTTTTTTCTTTAACAAGTTATTCGTTATTTCCAAAAAATATTTGATGTGAAAACAGGAAAATTAGTTTCTTCTTTGAAAAAAACCCACGTTAAAAGAATTGATTGTTATGCAGATTAAAAAAACACTAATGAAGTTATTTTGTTCAAAACGTGATTTTTGAATGCAGGTTTGACGCGAAGCGCTCAAGTCGTGAAAATGTAAGAAGCTTACAGAAGTTTGATTTTAAACCAGGAATTTAATGATGTAATGGTTAATACGTTCAAGTTACACAATAATTTTTATGTAATACAGTTGATAGGATGATGTGCCATTGCGACCGACGTTTGTAATACAACGTTTGTACATATGTAATGTGAAAAAAACGTTTGTTATATTCCAGTGAAAATGCATTTCGAACGTTTTCAACCTTGTCAAGCAGAGAGAAAAACGTATTTTTTGCGAGAACGGGCTTCCATAAAAATTAAAATGCAAAAAAAGCATTGCCAGACCTTGCAAAGCAAAGCGAGCGAATTAGTGAAGAGAGCATGTTTTCATCAGGCATTTCAACTGAGTAATAGGAAAACTTTGGCTTACAAAAAAATGGCTTACATTTTCAACTGAGTAATAGGAAAACTTTCGACATTTTTTCTAAATAATTTTGCAGCAAGTTTAAACCACTTTCAAATTTATCGCACGTTTCATTCTGCGATCTATCCTGTATTTGGCGTTTCCTAGTGGCTGACCCCGTTAAATGGAACTTCAAACGTGCATAAACAAGGACTTTTATTTTATTTTGACGAAATGAAAGCTATTACTTTTTCTAAAAAATTGATGAGGCATCTGGGTATTTCAAGCAGAAGTACAAAATATTTGTTATCATTTCAAATCCATATATTTGAATACCTACATAATCCAGGTGTATGAAACGAAACAGACTTAATGTTCGATAACAAACTTAATCATAAAAACATCTTGGGAAACTCACATGCATGTGGATTTTGTAAACGATTTTCACAAATCTGGCTTTCAGGAATTCCGCTTCATGTATCTAGACTTTCTGGGCCATCGCACATTTGCTTACGGAATATTCTCGTCTATTTGTTGCAGTGCTGGTTGTAATCCAGATCCTTTCGTCCTACACAAACAACCTATTTCTTTGAACTATGAACCATTTCGAAACGTGTACTGCTGCCCGTGTTTTTTGCGGAATTCTCCTAGAAACGCACTTTGCACAACGCACAGTCTTTTTCGTCTGTGCTCGAGCATACTCTAACACACAAAACGCCTTTTCTATTAAAGTGAATACCGTTTCTATACTTGAAAAGGTAAGCGCATGAAATGCAAAGCATACAATTTGGAGTACTTTCCACGCCGGCTTATAAAATTTGAGATCATTTGAAAAACATCGGTAACGTTCATAAGTTGTATAATGATGATTTTTGGAACATCTTCTATTTCAATATCAATAGAGAGAATAAAGATGATTACAAACAACCTGCCATGCTTGTGTGATTTCTGTGCAAATATTCAAAAAGTGCTTGATTTTAATGATTAACGCACAAAGATGTAACAATTCAACTTAAAATGCTTAAGGATTTTAAGCTTTTCCTAGGCGCAATCATCTGGTACATAAATGACTATTACACAACAAGGCACTTGTATTTTATGCGATTCTCTGCGACGCACATCTGTCTTTGTGTTACACGTCATAAAAAGCTTTTAATAAAATTTCTTTTGTGCATTACTCTGCTGTTAAAGTCATTGAAAATTATATTTTTTCTTTTGGCCAGCTCTTGTTTATACAAGATATTTATTTGCCTGTGAATGCCTCAACTAAAAATATGTCATCGATTATACTGGTTTTGAATTTTAACAAAAACAGTTTGGCTTCCGAATATGCGTCGACTGCTATTCATATACACTCAGTCCCGACGCCATGGGGGGTTTGGTGGGCTTATCCCCCAAACAAACTCCAATTCCTCCAAATTGAAACAGGAAACACTATAAGTTAGTGGAATTTTGGTCAAATTTGAATGTTAAGCCCCCCCTGCACGAATGTAAAGCCTCCGTATTGACGACTTTCTGGCGACGGTTCTGTATACACTACTCACTAAGCAACAGACTGATTGTGCGACGTTGGGCAACTTGCTGTCAGTTGCAAGTAATTTCGAGGGCGGTCCTGGCACTACAACAGGGAGGATTTGGTGGAGCGGAATAAATGGAACCATGGCTTACGGGCACAACCAAAAAGCTTGGTAGAAAACTAGCGGATAGCCTTTCAACGTCTGCTTAATTATTTATGCAATCCTCATTACGGATCAACATTCCGTTTCAGATATTTGAAGCATCCAAGCTTCCAATGTCTTATTTTAAGGCGGCAGCCTGTCTTCTGCAATCAAAATCTACTCAAACAGCCTATTTCCAGAGATGTTTTCGTGAGTCTCGAGGCGTACCTGACATCAGGATCAGAATATCACGAGTCTCATCTTGAGATAAGCCTCGTTGTGCCTCGGAAAAATCGCTTGATTGGCCTCCAAATAAAATCCATTAATGTTGCTCCTCGGGGAGATCAACGTCTGCCACTCTGGCAAAAAGTTTTGATTATGCATCTGATTTCAAAAAGGCAAGGAAATCCAGGTTGCGACAATGATTTTGTGGCTGTGATTGCTCTTTTCATGGTTTTGGGCTTTTATCGCTATCAATAGGTTATTGAAATGCATGTCGCAATTTTACTGATGCAGTTTTACAACATTTTCAACTGGCGACACTGTAATTTCACAGGAAATTCTGATACTTTCTTCACAAACATGCACCACCAAATGTGGTACATTGTTTGTTTCTTTAAGAGTGGTGCAATGACGTTCGTCGAAAGACACTACAGCAACGGTCTCAAACACGCGGCACGCGAGGGAGTTTTGTGCGGCCTGCGGTGCTTTTTGATATATTTCAAATATCTCACATTTACGTTATTTAGTAATTTTAGTTTATTCAAAATGTGTTCAAAAGTGCTTGGCCAGCTAGTGAACAAGTTCCTTTTAAACGAAGGTAGAGACAGCTAGAGATGATTTGCCTGTAACTCATGATACCTTTCGCAGGAAATACGATAGCTGTTTCTACTCTACTGAGGTTCCGGTACCGCCATTGTTGCGTCAGCGTCATAATGCGGCCATCGGATGACTTTATAAATTGTCATTTAACTCTCGGAGCAATTTGAGTTTGAGACCCCTGCACTTTAGCACAAGAGCAGGATGCAACCCAAAATAGTGCAGATGCGCAGGCAGTTGGAGATGTAGAAAATTGTTATTATGAACTTAAAAAGAGGTCTACTGCATTGCCCGTTTCTTGTTCGTGCAAGTGCCCACCAGAATCATTGACACTCTTTCGCCCACTAGCGACCAGCGAAAGTCGGTTGATCCAGCTGGCTGCTGCACGCAGCCTAATGGTTGTCAAATTATTATTATTGTTGTTTCATCACGTTCCAAACATTCTAATTTTTTTCTATGCGATAAAAACGTTGTGGTTTATTCACAAGACCAACGAATGTTTCCGAGTTTGCAGTGTCCCGTTGAACCAGGAATTCAAAGTTAAATAATAGCAACGCCCAAGCATGTGATTGCCTCAAGAACGGCTTCCCACAGGGATCTGTCCTGGCTCACCTTCTCTTCAACATTTACATCTCTGACTTGCCAACCACCGTCTCCAGACAGTATGCATATAGCTGACGACCTACCAATCATGCATGGTGATGGAGACTGGCAGGCAGTGGAAGGGGTGCTGTGCAAGGACATGGCAACTGTAAATGAATACCTCCAGACTTGGAAGCTAAAGCTCAGCACTACAAAAACGGTGTCGGCCTCAACAACAAGGACTCAACAAGGAATCTAAACGTGAGCTGAAAGTCAACCTCAACAACGAAATTTTGCCTCTCCGCTCCGAGCCTAAATACCTCGGAGTAACGCTGGACAGGTCGCTCACGTGTCGCCGACAACTTGAGTCCCTTCGCAAGAAGCTGACATCACACGTCGCGCTCCTGAGGCGGCTTGCTAGCTCAGGCTGGGGTGCTGGAGCAACAACTCTGCGAACAGCCACCCTAGCCTGGTGCACTCAAGTGGAGAGTACTCGCTCCTGTCTGGTGCCGCAGTGCTCATATCCGCCTTATCGACCCTGCCGTCAACGACGCCTTGCGAATTGTGACTGGATGTCCGCGTCCTACACCAGCGGACAACCTTCCAATCCTCGCAGGCATTCAACATGCTGAGCTTCGTCGCAGTGGAGCCACACTGTCTCTAACACGCCGTGCCATGGAGCCTGAACCCCTGCTCCACTCAGCGCTCACCCGTCTATCGAGTGCAGATGCACGGCGCCTCAAATCGAGACACCCATTTGTACCTGCCGCACAACATCTCATCAGTTCATCTGACAACAACAACATACGTGCGGCGCAGTGGTCGGATCACCAATGGAATGCAGAGTGGGCGGATAACCCCACAAGACTCCGCATTTTCATCCCCGACACCGCCCCTCCCGGAATGACCCTCCAAAGAAGAGCCTGGATCCGGCTTATCCACCTCCGCACCGGTGTCGGACGTTTCCGCTCCTGCTTGCAAAAATGGGGTGTGGCCTCCTCTGCGGCCTGTGAGTGTGGCGCAGAAGAACAAGCCGTCGGCTATGTTGTCCTCCAATGTCCAATCCATCGACCTCCCCATGGTCTGTACAGCCTGACGTTTCTGGACGATGAGACAATCTAATGGCGGCTCAACGTCTGCCCCGAGATCTAGTGCAGCCAAGCAGTGGTTAGAAGAACTGGCTCAAAAGAAGATGTGATGGTGTGTGTTTTTGAAAATTGTGTAGCAGCGTTTCAACATTCGTGACCGCAGAATTGACTTTGACCGCTGCTGAAAAAGTGTACTTTCTCTTTCCCGGTCTAAACACGATTGAAGCCTAGCAATATCCTCGAACGTGATCAATACACTGCGTCACAGAAGATTTAAGTTGCTGAGAAACTAACAATTTTCACCGCATTAATCTTTAAAGAACATAAATAAGTAATTAACAACAACAACTGTGTAACTTTTCCTTACTTTGTTCAGTAATCGCCGTTAAAACAAAACTACATATCCTCGGGTTGCCAACAGCCAAACAAAACGCTCTTTTCGCGATTTATTTAGTTTCCACGCCCCTTTATCGAAAAACAAGATTTTAAAAAGTCTTGTCCTTTGCTTGTTTTGCAACCTACCATGTAGACCTGCGTTGCTTTACAGCAGGGGTGGGGAACCCGCGGCCCGCGAGCCAAATGCGGCCCGCGTGGACATTTGATATGGTCCGCGTCAGAACTTTCGTACCCAAGTTAGACACAATATCGCGTCAAAACGAAGCTCCATGACAAGAAGGTTCTTACAGAGAAAGTCAAGAGAAGTTACCCTTCCTCATAGTTAGATAAAGGTAGAATTTAAGATAAAATTAATTGATTCTGTAGCCCGCCAGCGATAATGCACTATTCATGCGGCCCATGATAGCAGATAGGTTCCCCACCCCTGCTTTACAGCAATATCGATTTGACAAGTTAAAAACTTTGCTCTTTTCACTCTCGCACTGCAAGATTGAATCGAAGTTCAAGCAAAAACTAAAACAAAATTGGGTCAAACACGCTGTCACGTGTCAGGCAGTTACAAAGTACAACTTTAGATCGGTTTCAGTAGAAAGTTTCCTAGCGAATCAACGGTCCTTTGCTACTGCAAGAGCAGCTGCCATGCACAGCTGTCTGAATTCATTGAAAAGGGCAGGTTTATAAGCAGCAACACTTCCTGGGTGCATACGATTCATTTGATCTCATACATGGGTGCTTAAACCAAGCAAGGTGCAGAAAGAAATGCACACGTTCTTTCGTTTGTGAACGCGATCATTTTGTGTTCAAGTGACTGCTGTGGAAAGCAACACTTTGTGCATTCAACCGTGAAGGTAAATTTCTTTGCAGGGATGACTCACCGGACGGTCACGGGTGTTTTTACCAAATTATATTATTTGCAGTACTCTGATATGCTCTTACGGGTAAAAACTCCGGGCTCTTATCGGTAAAAATATCCGGTAATACAAAAATACGAAATAGCTGAAAAGGAGGGCTTAGGACTACTGCTCGATAGTCGTAACACGTTTTTTCGCATGGTTGCCGCATTGACTAATTCGTTTCACCCATAGTACGTTTCAATAGATATTTTAAAATCACGCTGATCATCCTTGTATTGCAAGGGTTTGCCTTAACCACCCCTACCTGCAGTGTAAACATAACTGACTGACACTGCTGCAATAAAAATCCAGGTTCTCGTGTTAAAACTATTGGCAAAACTATTAAAATCACTGATGTTTACAGTGATAAGTTTTTGAATAAATATTCATGTGCTGCCATTGTAGTATTTCCTATATGGACTTTATTTAAGTACTGTCATTTTAAATAACATCTGTAACCACGTTTCCAGCCGAGAGAAAGGAAACAGTTTTACTGAAAGTGCTTCTTTCTGTATTTCATAAAAAAAGCTAAAAATCTCGCTAAAAGCGTCTACATACACGAAGATCAAATGAAGAAGACAAAACAAAGGAAAAAGTAACGCCTCAAGGCTTTTTTGATGTAATACAAGCGATTCCTTTCCATAACGTTTCCGTGAGCGTAATTGTAGCCTGCTGATTGTTTTGGCTACGCCGTGTGAGCGTGTAGTAAGCAACTGCCGTAAGAAAATTCAAACTTGGCCGAAATGTTTGTTGAGGTTCTCTTCCGCACCAGAGCGTAACCGTTCCGGTCATGCAGTTCTCCAATTGTCTGTCACAGTGGTTTGTTTCTGACGTCACAATAGGATGCCGTCACTTCGACGTTATTTCAGCTTCGCGCCTGAACATAATGAGTAGTGACGGTTAAGAATATCACTTGATTAGCGGTTCTCTCAAACCTTTTTCCTATTTTTGCTAAATGATAATGCTAAAATGTCNACCAATAAAAAAAAAACTCCTAAACCAAGGGACGATGGGACAATTACGCAGCAAAAGTTCNAATTCCCATCATACGGCGACGGTCGACATTTAGCAGTCTTATTTTAGCACCCTGTCATTNAACAATTCGCTGAAGTTAAGGCCCTTGGCAAAAAATAAGTANAGCTGTTCACCCTCGACTGTCGGTGAAGTGAAACATTACTGAAGTGACCAGACGTCTGGGATTTTGGGGCCGTTCCCCGGTACGCAGGTCGGTCACATGTTTGTCGCGGTAAAGCAGATCGGTCCCAACAAACAAGAGAAAAAGAGAAAAACAAAGGAAAGGTTAGGTTAGGTTAGGTTTGCTGCGAAAGTNGCAGAAAGAAACGGGGGAATCGAAGATGAAGCACAGGAGGAAATTATTTCGCAAATAGTTGTCGTATATGGGACGAACTTGCAGACGTCGATCTAATTACAGATAGTTTTAATTTTCCGTGAACATTATTTGCAAGTTTCATACAGTCCCAGTAATGTGACATCAAGTGTTGGGTCAAACTAAACATAAAGCATTCTACTTGAAAAGCATCTTTTAAGAGCAATTTTGAAAAAACTCGAAAATCAACAGGTCTTCTTTACATGGTCAGTGAAATCCCATCTAGCATTACCTGTGCCCCTCCTAAAACTTCGGATTACGATGATGCAGCTCTGTTTCTGCATTCACAATTTCAGTATGCTTTGAACGAGTTCACCTGAATCCTTCAAGCGTTTTACCAGAGACCTCATCTGCAATAGAATTTGGTGTCCCAATTGTGATGTAATCTCGTACCTCTGCTGGAAAGGAAGCACCCTCCCCACTCGGACCCAATCAAAACAACCCATCTGGAAAACTTTGCGGCTTGAATTTACAGGTATTGGGCAGGAATTTTTTTAAATTACGGCTAAGCATTGATTTCAACGTTCTTCATCAGCATCAAGGCTGCAAGTTGAAATTCTAAGTCGAAAGCGATATTGGACAGTGTTATTTACATTTGTAAATATGCGAGCCTATTCTACTTTCATGCCTATAGACGAATTGACACGAATTTATTTCAAACAAAGCAAAAATATCTGTTTTCTCACCTGATGTGTCTCTTTCACGTTGTCGCATATTGTCACGTCATAGTCACAACCTTTTCGTTATTGTTTTCCTTCCTTTTCACACTGAAATAAGAAAGAAGAATGTGGATTCTTCTGTTAAGCAATTGATTGTCATTTACGTTGGTCACCCACGCTTCAAAAGCAAGGTTGTATCTTTTCCAGTTATCATAATAACGACGATCGCCCAAGCGCAATGCTTTAGACCAGGGGTCACCAAACTACGGCCCGCGGGCCAAATCCGGCCCGCGAAGCCATTTCATCCGGCCCTCGTAGACATTTTGCCAATGAGGAAAAACAACATAACAAAGGAAAATTTGTTGATTTGGCAGAAACATTTCCTGAAACAATCACATTTTGTAAGATGT
>JGI24158J21664_10011204_pt1 | contig 11929 bp, 8 predicted proteins | sample Ectturendosymbi3_FD_21664 | JGI IMG/M metagenome (IMG submission 21664) | reverse complement strand
CAAGGCTACTAAGAAAAGATTGAACCACCCTAACCAAGCCCATTGAGGCTATTATTGGCATATGGTTCCGTAATGAAAAGATTGCTCAAGACTGCCGAAACCTTGTGGAATCGATGCCAAAACGTGTCGAACAGTTAATAAAGAACAAATGTGGTCATATTACATATTAAAAACAGTGTTAGTTGCATTTAAATCACAATACAGCAACAAAAACCTATTTTTGCCTGTTTTTAGCTAGTGAGTCAATTAATTTGCACAATACTGTAGGTGAGTAGAAAATATACGCACATACAAACGTCACTATTGCATTATTGCGTCACACTTGAGGCCGAGCGCTGAGATAAAGGTATCTTGTAGCTGGAACGTAGCTTCAAAAAGCAGTGCAAGGTAACACTTGGTGAGAGGCAGGTAGGCGTGCAAATGCATTCGGCGATGGTCGCGCCCTGCGTTTCATCTTTTCGTTTTTTCCCAAAAAAAAAACAAAAAACAATAGGTTCTCAGAGTGTCAGTTTAAGTCGCTACTTTGCGTCTAATCAACAGCTATACGTAAGTCGATGAAGACGAAATACCTGTGAGCGAAACATCTCTCTTTTTTCTAATGAAATGATGCCGTTGCATCAGCACGCTTGGCGTTCACAAAAATTGCAAAAAAAGCAAAGTGGACAGGACTGTTGCTTAGAGACGTTTCAAGAAATCAGAATATTTAACAATGTTTCAACGCAAAAGCATCCGAGTTGTTAGTCAGTAACAGCGATGCCAACAGCCCGCCTCGAATCACATTGTGATGTCATAAATCATCTAGCACATATGAAAGCAGCAGCAGTGATTTGCCAGTCCAGCATGGTCGAACTTCTTTGGTGCAGCAGGTGCTCGATTCGACAGTCCACGGACTCACCTCGTATACAAAATGTTGAAAACGACAGGTGACCGGATTTCCGCCAGCAGCGCCTCCCTGTCCTCCTCCGCACGGAGGAGCCACAAGCGCAGGTCGCTGCTGCGCGGGGTGGTCAGCTCTCCGTGCCTGTCACTCAACCGTCGCAGCATGTACTTGCGATAGCGGCCCTCCTGGACTTGGCTGTTCACGTAGGCGTCGTAGACGATGCAGGCGACCTGGCAGCAAAATGACGACGCGTTTAACTGACGACCCGGCGAGAGATCGTCAGGCGTTTTCGAAACGAAATCCGACCTGGAATACATCTATTTTGCGTATGTCGTTGAAAAAGATAGGAAAAAGAAAAATGGGTTAGATCGGGATTTTGAAGGACATTTTAGTTGCCATCCAGTTGAATCTTTATCTCATGCCTATTTCGTGACGCGCATTTTCAACAAATCATAAAAAAACTCATCGACCAAAGCAAACTGTTGCGGAGCGTTATCTTACAAGACATAGAACCTCTTCATGTACCTTAAAAAAACATTTCTGTAATTCCGAATCCAAATTACAGCGAAAAGAAACCAAATCATGCCGACTCTGCCACAGGAAGTCTATCTATTAGCTTATTTAACTTGTACAGCATTACCCGGCTCTTCCAGCTGCATGGGAAGGGATCAGCAGCTTCGCAGCAAAGATAACCGATGAATTACGTTACTTCTAAGCACTAAATTTTTGTCCAGGTTGTTTCTGGTTTCAAGGTTTAATAGCCTTGCACATGATTATTTAAATTTCCATGGCAAGATTAAAAAAGCGCAATATTTCTACCTGTACAACAGTCCTTAGCCACATATTAAAACCACGCCTTCTTGCTTTTCGCTTTTATCTCCTTCCATTCTCCTTGGTGCAAACTTCTAAGTTTTGGAGAAGACTAACACCCCGTAGCGCTCTCAGACTGTCAGCAGAACTCACAACGTGCACCACCCCGCCGTTCTGATATGCAATCGATGGCTCGCTTAGTCTAAGCCACTGAGCCAAACATAATGTACGTAGCGCAAGAGTGAAACCAATGAAAGACCTGCAGACCTTCAATGCCGAAGATTGTTCAACTAATGATGGCAACAATTCGTTCGAGTCATTAGTACGGTTTTCATCAGGCAACCATTCGTTTTTGTTCTTTGTTACGCAGGTAAACATGTGCAGCTTAAAAGCAAACAACTTCAATTACTTCCGAGTTGTGCAGATTGACCAAAGCAGCGGTTTCTTTTATGACGCAAAACTTGGTAAGTTTGCTCCGAAGACGGATCCAAGATGGCCACGTAAGGTCCGGAACGAGCGTCATGATCTCTGTCTCCACCAGGCCGTTCCTCGAACAACTCAAACACTGGAAAAAAGAAAACTAAAGTGCAAATCAAATTCGTTGAGNCGAGGACTGAGGTGATAAAAAGTTTTCAAATGCTGATATTTTCACTTGCTCCAAATAGTTCGCCAGGCTCGGTATTNCAACAAAAAATCACCATATACCGCTCACTGGATCCAGCAGTGGTCAGAGCTAAGTGGTACAGTTGGTTGAGCACGCGCCACCAATNATATAGGCTAGGTTCTATTCCCGGTCAGGTCATACCGAAAACTTGGAAAACGATGCTTGCGGCCAGGGCTGTGGAGCCGGAACTAAAATTTCAGGCTCCGGTTCTGGCTCCAGGCATGTAAAATTTTTGGATCCGGCTGCAACATCTGCAACATCCAAAGTTTTGGCTCCGCCTTCAGAGTGATTTTGTTCACTGCAAACTGAAAACCATTGTATTATATGTACCAACTCGCTTGCCCCACAAACTAGGGCTGTGGAACCGTAACCCAAATTTCAGGCTACGGCTCCACCATCGAAAATTTTTGGTCTCCGGGCCCATTCGTCATAAGTTGCTTTGGCTCCGCCTACAGCGCCACAGCCCTGGTTGCGGCCTGTCCAGCCTCGTTATCGGCGTTGATGGGTAAGTGCAAGGAACAGTTCACGCGCTATGCTATTGACTCGCCACCAGTGCAACATTCACTGCGAAAGTAGCCGCGTGTCTCACGGCGCAAGCAAGTGTCGGCGGGCGCCGCAGACCACGGCGCAAGCAAGTGTCGACGGGCGCCGCAGACCACTCGTAACACTCCGAAAGTACAAAAGCAACGAAACTTTACTGAACAGTGTTGATCATACGCAGAAGACAATTCGAACAAGTATTTCGCATTAAATGCTTCACGACATACTGTGCTGGCAAATCTCTCACCTGCAGCACCAGTTTCATGCGGTTTCTGCCTTCCTTGCCACCGGCTTGCGCCTCCAGCTCCCGCAGCATCAGGCGATAAAGCTCCACTGAGTCGCGGGTTCGAAGACACGCACCGAGGAAACTCTCCGATATCGAACCGTCGCAAATACTGCAAAGCCGAAAAGAAGGTTGGAGAGACAGCGAATGCGGCGAACCACGCAGCACANCAACGAACCCGCAAGCACAAGTGGAAGAAACGAAGCAATAATTCNCTTAGAAACGTACCTGCACAGCAAGAGCGAGAGCAGGGTGACGTAGAGCGGGTGGCAAGTGGGGGCTGTTCTGCAGTGCGACACGACCTCCCGTTCCTGGATATGAATATAAAAAGAAGTGGATTGAATTGTAGTGGACCGAGTTCATCGTCAGTTTGCGAACAAGCCAAGACGATAGTGCTACCCGTTGCTCAGAGCGCTTTTGTGCTATCAATGCGACATCACAGTCGAAGGGACAGAAGCAGCAATGCCTCATCATCTAACTACGCTGCAGGGTTAAGTCGAATCACACAATGCCTGGAAGTAGCAGCTGGCGTTTCGTTGCCACCGACTGATTTCGTTTGCCTAAACTAGGTGGCAAAAAGCGTACTNAATCATATAATAGAGAAGCTATAAAAGACGTCAGAAACGGTGGTGAACTTTGAACCTTTACTACTGCCAACTAATAAGAGCCATCAAGTTTACAAGTGACTGCATTCAGGAAAATGTGCATGTCTCACCCATTTTGAGGAAAACGTTATTTTCCGTCTGGTGGCGTGCTGGTTCAACAGAAGCTTCACTGATTGAATGGACAGTGGTTCGAGATGCAGCGTTGGAAGCTGCCGCCATTCTTCAGGGCAAGAGTCGACTGTTACCGAAAATACGACGCGCACGCCAACATTTAGAGGGTCCAACAACCAGTGGAAGTTTCGCTGTGGTTCCTAATAAGAGCGCAATAAGAAACGTTTGAAAACAAGTACTCTACAGAACTGACAGAGTAAGAAGTGGGTTGATTCTGCCCAGGCAAAAAGACAGCTAAAAAAAATAGGTAAATCAATAAAAGCTTTGCTCAGAACTTTTCAATAGCTGATTTAAAATGTTTCACGCGCAAATCAGTGATTTTGGTCGGAAATCTCAACTTGAACTGATGGTGTCGCGCTTTGTTAAATCTTGAACAAGCTCAATTGGTATTTCTGAAAACTCATCTTTATTTCACAACAAAAATTTTGCTTTGAATGTCTTCAGTGCAAGTTGCAACGCAGTAAGGGTGAAACAAGTAGGGCAGTCACAACCATTGGGAAAAAAACGAAGAGGCACTTTGAACGTCCAGGCAGTGGCCTAACGCCATCTACTGTATATGTTTGTTTGTGTATTTAGGACTATTGTTAAATGTAGTAAATCTTGGAGAGTACGTAACGAATCACACCTGAATTTATGAGCACCTCACTGAAATACACCCGTAGCACAAGTTCCCATTGTCAAACACAACGCCACACGAATCGTGAAGCACAATGAACGCACCTTCAGCATGTCGAGCGAGTCAATGACGAGCAAGACACGGTTGTTGCGACGGGACGAGAACTGGTCCAGCCAGCGAGGCAGCGTCTCGCGCAGCCTCCCCAAGTCGAACGTAGAAAAAGTTTGAACAGGAGGATGGCTTCCTATTGGTAGGTGCTGGAGCAATTGCGATATCAGGCGCCTGAAAACGTGAATATGTTCAAGCGTTGTTGCGCTACCGAAGCGCAGTTTAATTGCTGTTCTCCGCAAACAGCATGAGACAGAGCCACCGCGTGCTTTTACTTTTAGGGTATTTTTGTTGCTGCGCGAAATCAACCTATCGATGGAAAAGTTCTTCGAAAAATGGGTTTTTGATACTTGCATCAGTCAAAATTTGAAGTAGGGGGTATGCGGGGACCTTTTCAAGACCACTCATGCTTACAAAAGCCTATTTTACGCAGAATCCTATCCAATATTTCAAGCTACGTGTTTCAGGCCAGCTATTACCAACTTGTACCCGTGGGTTTCCCCTCCCACCCATCGTATATGACGTAGCCCGCGTCGCACGTGCACCAGATTTCTGCGAATCGCCACACCTGCCTTTCAAACGCAGGTATTCGCTGTTACTGCGACAACTTTCGCAGGCAACTCATTACTATACTTAAAATCTGTAACAGTCAGTTTAAGAATTCCGTTCTAAAACTTGCATATATTATGCGCAGAAGGCCTCAGTGGCCCACGCCACGATCTTCTCAGGCAGGGTTCCATGACCAGGTGGTTACGTCAAAACGCTCTGTCGCAGACAGTTCAGATGCGACACAAAAACGCCGCAGAGGCGGCGAGAGCACTCTGTATACTGACGCCTGTCTTCCTGATATACTCAGCGAGGTCTTTACCTTAGGAAAATAACATAAGAAAGCACAAAAAAATGTTTGAGATCGATTGAGGATCTCATCGAGACAGCGTCGCAAGACTAGCGAATGGACAGGTCTCGTCATAGGAAACTGTCGGGATTTCAAATACTAAGGGTTTCTGAAACGTACTTGGATGAAGGGAAGTTTTGCGAGCAGCCCTTGGNCCNCTCAAACAAAAAAAAAGTTTTTGTTTCGTCATTTTTCGAGGTGTATATTCAGGAAGACNTTAGCTTTTTTTTGTGCTTATTAATATAAATGTGTTTCAAGCAATGAAAGGCAGCTTTGCCTTCTGGGCCTCTACAAACCTCCGTGTACCGTGTATATTTTCATACAATTTCGAGCCGCCAACGACCTACAACGATTTTAACGAATGGCCGACTTGAATAGCTTCCTGCACAATTGGTTCTGCTTTGCGACAAAAGAAGTAAAAACTGTCCTTTCAATGCCGGAAGTTGGAAAAATAAACAATATTTCGAAGATCCGTAGCGTCTCGCACAACACGCCGACATGGCAAGGCGGCATACCTGAGCACGATGACGGGATCGGCGTCCACCGATTCTGTGCCAGTGACGAAATGCTGCAGGATTATGATACCAGGACTTGTACTCTTAAGTCTGTTCAACCAACTGAAACAGTACACACACTGCTGACGAAAGCCACATGCAAATAACGGGAAAATGAGTTACTCAGTATGGTTTGCAGCAGATTAACGCTGGTATACTCTCCGCAAACACATGGTACAAACTTTTGCAGTCAGCAGATCTTACTCAACATGAACCTAAAGCTCCCGGCACGGAGAGTTTCAGTGGTAACTTCAATAAACGCATATACGACAAAGTGAAAAGCAATGACAAGGATCGTAACTTGGTTGAATCATCGTAGACTAAACCAGAATAATCGTGAAGATGATACTACTTGGCGAAGATCAACTGTGGTTTCAGAAAGAACAAACCGAGACCAATACCTGAACAAATAGTTCGTCTGCTGCAGCCCGACGACCTTGCTTACACATAGAGAGGCGCGTGCCATCTCTCTGGTTGCTTACCTGGAAAGTAGCAGGGTCTTTCCGGATCCGGCGGTGCCGGACACGAGGAGTGGCGGAACAGGACCGGGAGAGGTCAGCACTTCGTCGAGCCTCTCGTAACTCTAAAAGCGTAAAGCGAAGTTCTGCCGAACGCAACAAGGCACGACGTCGCTACGACGTAACTAGAGTTGAAACGCGTCGTTTTTTTTCTCAGCGTTACCTGCGAGTAAAGGTCCAACCACTGACCGGACACGTGCTCGTTGAAACAATAACAATATGAAACCAGGCGCGTGAGAGATTAAAGCATCTCGCAAAAGTCACTGTCGTGCCGGCATCCTATTAGCAGAGGCGGGAACCTTTTTTCCACGTCGGTGATCGGTTTTATGCGAAAAAAGTTCGAAGAGGGCTTCCTGCGAAGCTGGAAATGTTGAAACGACTCTGTGTGACGGCAACAGTTACTACTGACAACCAACGTGAGGTGAAGCTCGAATGGGCGTCCACACAAACAGGCGTGTGTATCGACCAGTGGCGCAGCGACGCTAAGTGCCGCCCTTTCCACCCCTCAAATTTGCTGACAAAAATTTAAAATGAAAGATGATGTTTCGCGCATATTTAAAGATATAAGGATTAATAAAGCAGCATCTTGAAAATCACAGTTAAACACTAAAAAACTGAAATGGGTCTTGTTTTTCATTGTCGAATATGAGTCTTGCTTTTTCTGCTTATCACACGTTTCTTATTATTATTTTTCTATTTTTTGCTTTCTGTTCACATGCATGTACGAACCCGACTTGTTTCGTCAAATTTTCTTCCCTTTTGGTTTTTAATCTCCGGTAAGCTCACCGCATGACTCTTTAATAGTTTACTCATTCCAGGAGATCACACGAAAAAATTAAGGGATGTGATGGCGGCTCAGCTACTTTACAGATGTAATTATTTACGGAAGTTTATGTAAAACTTCGTATATTATTCCCATCTTTAACTAAAAAGTAGTATATATACTACATATACCAGGCTAATCTGATATTATGATCTCAGTGATGTAAAGGACGTTTCATTGTTCACTTCACGTTTCAGTGGTGGTTTGATCCTCTTAGAATGTATAAAAGGCTTCTAACGTTAACTCTGTCGGCACTTGCACGGAGCCCTCTATAGGTGCGGACCCATTTAAAAAAATATCTTGAACAGGTTTAAAACTATGGATGAGAAGCCCTGGCTTGCAGTCTTCATCATGACCTGCGCACTTGGTCTAGCTGTTGTTTTAGACGTCTTCCAATTACACGTGCATAGTGTTATTCCTTGCCTTTGTACGTTACCAGTAGAACCATCGCCAGAAGGTATTCAGTTGGGGGACTTCACATTTGTGCAGGGGGGATTGATATTCTAAAATTTGACAAAAAATCCACTGGATCATAGCGCTTCATATTTCTGATTTATAGTGCTTCATCTTTCAAGAATTGGAGGTTTGTTTGGGGGTCTAAGCTCCCGTGGCGACAGGACTGGTGAGCAACAGACGTCTATTTCGAAAACTGTATTATCAAACCATGCCAAGTGGGACATAGGCCTTATTTGACTGCTCAGTGGTGATTACAACTTCTTACCTTCGGTCGTAAGTGAGTTGAACAACTTTATTCAGTACAGCCATTGCCAAGTTGTACAACTGTTTTGATTAACGACCCCTAAAAGCCTTCACCACGATCATATCTAAACATATCTTTTACCCTTAGGTTTTCAGACTAAGGTTCTTGCCACAAATTCATCAAATGAGAGCAGCATCTAGTCTAAGCTTTTCTTGTTGAAATGAATTTTTCTATGACTGCAAATGTTAAGCAAACCGTTGAACAATGGATACTTTTACGAAACTCACGTGGCCTATCGGCTGGCTCTGATTCACTCCATTGCAGTTCAAACCGACAATCTCAGCTCAAAGTTACTCACGAACACGCACCAAATGCACCACCCCGCTTCAAGAACGTCATTTTCCGACACCATTATGTCATGCCGAAAAACAGCCGTTGTGTTGAAACTGAGCAAAGTTAACTTTGCAGAGTTCTTTACTTTAACCGCCAAAATTTAAAGTTCATAAGCCCACCTAAACACTAGGCTACAGCTTATGGCACTTATTGAAAATAACCCTCTTAACATTAAAGAATATCATGAGATGTGTCAAGAATTTTTTTTTTATTATAATTTTGGCGACGGAAATTAGCGACATGCCAATGCCTGAAATTGCTTCTCACCAGGGCAGTTGAGGCGAACGATCTTGCCCAAGGGGCGCTACGGCGTTACACTCAGTGTCGGTGAATTGAACACACAACCTTCCAACTGAGAGGCGGAACTCTACCACTGAGCTATTGCCACCCCAGCGAAATCTTATTCGCCAATGCCTGGGTGTCACGTGATGTTATGATGTGCCGTTGGGATGTTACTGAGGAACCAACGATAGGAGATGAAAGGTTAAGTTAGCCTTGACTATTTACCGTGATTTCATGCAAAACTTTTTTTTATCAGATTTTGACAAACACGGGCACCTTCGTACATTGAATTATTGACCCAGACTTTCGAATAAACATTTCATAAATCTGCTCACTCCACAGCCACATGACGTTTTTTATAGGCTATAACCTACCTGTCTAGGGCTTCTAAATACAATAAGTGAAAAGAGTTGGAACTTTCAAATCTTTTAAAATTTTATTCAAAAATAATAACGAAAAGCTAGAACTTTTAAACTCCTTTCAAAAATTTATTTTTGATAAGCAAAGTGCCGCCCGGGGCCGACGGCCCCCAACCCCCCTTGCTACGCCACTGGTATCGACGCATGGTCTACACAACTTTAAAGATATTTACGTCGGAAACACTTTGGTCATAAGACAATTCTCAGCAAATGATCGGCAGAACACAGCCTGAAGAATGCTTCTTGTGGCCTGGGTCGGAGTCAAAGGACTCGGTCACGGAGTAACGACATTTCATCCCGAATGTTTGTGACAGGTGAGTTATTGCGCGGGATTTCTTGCTAAGGACGTGGCATTTCGCCACCTACTTGCGGCAGCTGAAAATACTTGGCTTATCACATATTAGGTCTAAAAATCCAACGGCTCGTAGCAAACCATCCTGAAAAACACTTCGCAACAATAGGATCTACGACATGTTTTCATCAGGTTGAACGCCGCAGCCTCAAGCAACGCTGCAACAAACCTTTTCGAAGCCGACAGGCTCAACAGACTGATGGCCAGGAGACGTCACTTCCTGTTGCATTTGCTCCAAATGCTCGTCGACTGGCATCTCATCAATACACGACACGTCGTACTGCTCGGGGTTGGACGCCTGGTGAGGGTCGAGATCGGAGAGTTTGAAACCAAACTCCTGCAAAGAATGGAATGTTTGAGCGTCGCTACAAGCCTGTTTTTTTCCGTCGTTGATCGAATTTTTTTTAACGACCGAAAAACATTAAGTCAATTCGGTCATAATGCCTTTATCCAGTCATAAAAAAACATCTGAAAACGAGAAAATGACAGACGCTTGAGCGATTTCGGACAAATGACCGAAATATCTCAACGGAAAAAACAGCTACAAGCCTGCGTTATTACCTTAGTATTGCGTTCAGGTGACAGGAGTTAATGAGTCGGGAAAACTACTATTATTAGTTTTCGCAGGGTTTAAAAAACGGTGAGTGCAAATTGGATAACGCGCTGAATTAGAGCAAGAACAATGCAACAGACTTCCAAACACTTGACTAACAACATGCACATGCCCAAATCTTTTTCGTCATCCCACTGCGTTAAAGAATGAAAGAAACACTGACCAACGTCAGGCAATGGCCATGCCATTATATATCCACTTTTCCTACTTGAGGCAGATTATTGTAAAAGCAGCCAACTTGCCGAGGGGAGATGTTGAAAATAGGCCGAAGCACTTTGCCACAGGGCCTGACCAGGTTATGTTATCATTATATCCAGTTGCTCTGTTTAGGTTTTGCTGAAAGCTAAGTGCGCCAACCACCACTGAGCTAACAATCTTAGTTAGATTCAGTTGTTTCGAGGCAAGGTAGATGCAAGAGTTGTTACACAGCAGAGAATTAAAAGCTCTAGGTTCGCCTCTTGAGCCTTCGAGGAATCAGCCTGCCACGCTTTGCCTTCAAAACTTAGCGGTGATCCTGTCTGCACACAACCACATTTCAGCTTGTTGTTACGCAGCAATGACAGCATGAGCCGCACAAGAACTTGGGGTTCATATCAACCAGAAATGACGTCCACCACAGATCACTTGCGCTTTCAGACGGAAAAACTGCTCACCAGACAAACTGTTTTAACCAAGCTCCTCAGCGTAACTGCAGCGCCATCCTCGGGCGTCGTGTACTTGAGCACACGTCGGCATTTACTGTCCAATGCGCGCTGCCGCAACTCGCCGCTCAGTGACGTACCCGCCTGCATGGTGACAAAGAATTGCGATAAGCTGTTGCTTAGCAACGACGACCCCTAAAACGGTGCAGAATAAGAAGCGCAACACGATTTGCATTTAACAACGAATAACATGGAATAGGGACGTGCAAAACATTATAAACAGCTCGCTGGGTTACAGATGTAAGTTTACATGCAATGAAATGTTTCCAAACAATACTGTTGAATTGGAAAACTTCGGCTTCGCTTTGATTTAATTTAGTGATGACCATTTTCATACAGGAAGAACGATTAACAATCGTAACTACTCTAAAAATGAAACACTGGCTCAACGCTAAAAGTTCGAGAAACGCGGAAACAATAACCTGCTTTTTGATGCAGAAATAGGAGGATTTCGACCCAGGAGAACCGAAGTGTCCCTCTTCGCACTCCAACGCAGTGTACCTACAAACGGCAAGTTTCTAGAACAGTGAGAAAAGCTTGTTGGCTGTTTCTCAGGTCTCCGCTTTCAATAGGATAGGAGCAATTTTTATCAAAAACAAAGTACTTTGTGACCATAATTCGAAGCTTTATAAAAAATCTCAAGCCTTAAGAGCGCAAAGCGCCCCTTGAACAAGAGATCGGTATCGTTTTGTCGCCGAAATACGCATCTTTCAGGACTAGGCAACACGCACAGTGCGCTTCGCTGAGTTTTGTGACAACGGTATTCTTTGCTGTTGCCGCAGGTTGTTGGGAATTGCGTCAACATAACGGCTTTACCGAACACTGAGATAAACGCGGTGAGAGGTTTTGCAACAATGGTAAATTAAATCAACTAAACTAGATTTTCCACTACTGTATAGGCAGGTTTTTTTTTAAGGAAAATGTTAGGAACCCGGTATGGATCTGTAGGTACCCGATTTCTCTGATTCTAGGGACCCGATTTTCTTTGATTTTAGGGACCCG
>JGI24158J21664_10011203_pt1 | contig 11929 bp, 9 predicted proteins | sample Ectturendosymbi3_FD_21664 | JGI IMG/M metagenome (IMG submission 21664) | reverse complement strand
CGCAAGCGTAGACGTGGTAAGCTGTTAAATAAGCAAAAGACCGCATTAAACCTACCTGCGTACTGTACTATTGTACTTGTGGGTTTTCTTGACAGCAAAATGTAATCGCTGTGACATGAAAGCTATAAAGAGTTTGGAGAAGATTATGGGAAGTTTCTATTATCTGTTTTGTCTGTGCTGTTGGTTGCGGGATTCGTTAAAATTAGCGATGAGGGCTCATTCATTTCATACGTTCTTCTTTTTGAACAAATTCTGAATTAGAATATTGTTACGATCGCTCAGCGAGACCTGTTTTCACTGCAGGATTCAAATTTCCGTATAAGCTTAACGTCTGGCAATAATAGTTCAACTTTGTAATGTGATACGGTCGGAAACCTGTGTTCTCGGAGACAGAGAATGGCGATAAGGGTATGATTCGCCGTTACTTTTGTTCAACTTACATTTTAATAAAAACGTTCAGTCAGTTACGGTTCAAATGCTGCTTCGTTTGCCAACATAACTTAAGTGGTGCTTCAACAACAATAACCGGAAAAATTTTTAGTACCTCGGCTCCACTTATCACTGACGTTCATAATTGAGTAAATGCAGCAGAGACGAATTTGGAATGGAATTAAAAGAATAAACTTAGCGGCATCAAACATTGTTGCACGAAGAAGTACGAAGTGCACATGGCATTTATGGGAACAGTGCGCACGGAAAGGGTTGACCTAATCTCAAAAGCCCAAGTACGCTGTAACGTCTGATGCAGCAAATGCTTATCTTGTAGGTAGGCAGCATCAAAAAACACAAGGTAGTGTCGCAGAAATTGCTTATATCAATGAACTTGAAGTTGGCTGTGCATATTTTTTGCTGCACGGCTGTACCAAAGATTAAGTTTATGCAGGGAACAAAATCTTAGGCCGACACAATGCACATTGATCTAGCACAAAAGTTTTGCCCGGTACCTTTTCCCTAGGCGAATTTCCATTTTGTTCTAGACGAATATGCACTTTGTTGGCCAAAGATTTTGTCCCTGCATAACTTTGTCTTACCTCTAAAACGGAAGTAACTTTGTAAAATAACTGATCTCTTTCTTGGATACTTGTCTGTTGCTATGCAAAGTCTTAACCACCAAGAAGAGTACCCGTGGCGTGCCTTTCGAAAGGTTTGAGAAAATTCGGTCAAACGTCAATTTGTTAACCAGCCAGGATGTTCATCTCACTTTGGAAAATTTTACCCTAAAAATACCATATTTCATTTATTTTGGGATTTCCGCAATCCCAGCCTCATGTGGTGCAACTACTACGTTGACTTTCACATTTTTTAAAGATTTAAAAGGGATTTTTAAATACGCAAAATATTGGGATGCTTTGACAATAAAACGAGTGGACGCATATCAGAAGGCGATCCACTGCCAGCCAAATCCTACTCAAGCAGCTAATTCCAACGTTACCACACCACAGACGCTGCACTCCGTTGGGGCAAACTTTTCAGTAGCAGCTGAGTGTACAGCGGCAGTGTCAACACCTCGAAATCGTCCTTTCGTCGCTATAGATATCGACCGCACGACACTGCCGCAATTGCTGTTGACCCTGGGGCATTGCGCTATTGGGACGCGTTCAAGTGGCTTGCAGCTCTTGGTCCAGCGCAGGCAAGCCCGAAACGCCGAGCTAAACTTTCGCAAGCAACCAACTGGGAAGTTATGTTTACGACATATTCCCAGTGACTATGAGGAGAAACAACCTTCGGGTGGGAACACCCGAGAAAAATAACGTGAAGGGCAGTCCTGTCGCATTGCATTTTCTGGAAAATTCGAATCGCTCGCTGTTAACTCGATCGAGCGCTATTACTTCACCGCAGTCGCATTCTACGTTCTCCTTGCTGCGGCTTGGCAGCGCCCGTCACAAATAACGCTGCCAGCATAAACGCTTAAGGCTGTCCGTAAGACAATCGTGACAAGTCAGAATTTAGCAGATCGAAGAGTGGTGCGCAGTGATCTACGGCGTTGCTGAGAACCTCTTGGCAGCTCTGGTTCTTCAAGCGGACGCGCTTGATTAAGCGCAAAATTGTCACCCATTGAACGCGACCAGGATTTCGTTGACGAAGCATCATGAGCACTGCGCGCACGGAAGAATTTCCACAAAAAACAATGGTTTGGACAGTACCTGGAGAGAAGTCGCCACATTTTGAAGCAGAATTTCTTTAAAACTAAGGCTGAACTTTTCTCAACGAAGTGAAGTTTAAAAATGCAATAGTTCGGGCATCATAGTAGATAAAACTTGGCAGCAAAGCACAACGTTAAAGAACGAAGTGCCCGAGACGGCGGCTTATTTCGAGTCCCAACAATTGGCCGTTGCAATTGCATCTTTAAATTATGAGCAGGTTTTCAAACTTTAGCTGCATTGTACGTTGCATCCGAATGAGTACATCACGATCGCTTTCGCACCACTGATTGAGGTGGGGGGGGCGGGGCGTCTGCGATATTTCGCTTGACCAACAACGAACCAACACGCTGCCGGACAAAACCGTGAGCAGGAATGGCAACAGAATTGGTCACTGTGAGTGTCAAAAAGCAGAACTTAAAATCGCAATCGGCTGTTTTGCTTTTCATTCAAAACTAACTTTAATGACAAAAATCAGGGGTACTCGTGTCTGCGCAAGTCGACCACTATCTTCGGTTTTTGCAGGAAGTTCACGACAAGCATTCCCTGGTGACGTTGCAACTTGGTCATGGAGCAAAGGTCAAATTTTTGAAACTCCGTTAACCATGACGCACTTGCCAGTGAGGAAGAAGCGGAACGGGTTGATGAAAAGCGCGAGACAAACCCCATTGCTGCCTTTTCCGGCAAACGTGAATAAAGGCCCGCAAACGGCGGGGGGGGGCAACCCGACAATTGCCCCTCCCGAAATTAAAAAAAAACATGTTTCGTTGTTAAGGACAAGTTACAATTATTTTACCTCCACTCCGCGAAAATATGAGCTGGTTGCGGCCCTCCGTGAAAATCGCCGGTAACTCGGTAACTGATACAAGCTGCTGTGGAAAGCATCACAGAATTCCTCGAGAGATGAAACACGCGGGGTCGGGCGACGAAAGCAAAAGAACATGAACAGTGATAAAGTTTATTCGCGTTTATTGCAAATCCACAGACGAGCTTCGACAGGAACGCAGCGCATGAAAGATGAAAACGCTCGTTTGGCGCGCTTGTGCAACCCAGTGCCGGCGACGGATCACGTGACCGGTTTCGCACGCTCGAGTGCCCTTGCGTAATCGACACCTCACGCGACTGCGATGAGGCAACGCGACTGCGATGAGGCAACGTGGCTGCAGATCATCGACTGCGGTCAATTTCATGAAACGTGGCTTGTTTTCAGGGCCAAGGCGTGGGCCAAAATGGTGGCTACGGCCGGCGACCGAAAGTTAACCACGGGCCTAGACTACTAGATTTGTCTTTTCCTCCAACAAGGCCAAAAGGATGATATGGAAGCACCAAATGATACTTTGCTTGCACTTTACACCTAACGCCTTGTCGGCATGCCGCGACCCCGCAGCTGACAAGCCTTGAGCGTTTGTCGGCCAACCACGCGCTTCGCGTACAACCCTGGGACAAAGACGTCGTAGGAACGTGACGTGAAAAGAGACAAACCAAGAAACACTTGAGCACCGAAAGGTCAAAGGTCAGTTTGCGGTTTTTGCCAGGAGCGTTGGTTTGTGTCCTTGTGACGGCGAAGCGACAAGAAACTGAGCACAGGACAAGTTTTTGTCGAACTTTTTGAAAAAAAACTGCCACCAACAATGAACTTAAAATGTCAAGTGAATCAACATAAAGGATAATAAAATCGACCGCTTGTTCAGAAGTATGAAAAAAACAAACGCAATGCGCAGAAAAAGACAAAAGGAGCGGTTTTTTTGCAAAGGCACAGACGTCCGAAACAAATTCCTACCGGTGAGTCTCACTGCAGTACCTTGTGTAGTGATACCAAGCTTCGCGTTGAGGGAAGCACAAAACAAACTACAATCACAGCGTTCGGTTGCAAGTGTCTGTGTCTCACGCGTCTGATGTTTTCATATTTTCAGCGCATAACGAATTCAGCTTTTTATGCAATGTTGAGAGTGAGGTTGAACGGGCACGCAAGACTTAATTAAAAAAAACAGCAGTAAAAGTTGAATATAATAAAAAAAAGCGCTAGACACAAAGCCTTTTTTCCAACGGCAACAGCAGAAAACAGCAACGAATTGTTCACGTTTTATGCGTCCCACTGTCACAAGTCTGCCGCTCATGGACCTGATGTGTTCTCGCTGTTGATTCTGCAGAACATGAGCGCTGGAATCGCTGCTTGATCTCTCCCAAACCGATTTACAGAAGCAATGTCCACCGACACCGGCCAGAAAGTGACCGGAGTGGATTGCATGCGTCGAAAGTGACGAAATGGCGCGTTTGTCAGCGCAGGGCTGCATTTGGTGCACGTCACAATGACGTTTGTGCCGCGCCACAATGACCGTCGCAAAGAAACTGTCACGGAAAACGAACTTCGCGCGCGCTCACCAGAAACGCGGATCGGTTACGAAGCAATTGTGCAATTTAAGCGATGACGTCAGATACGACGTAGGGCACAGAAGACGTAACGGGCAGATTTTCTGTGGTTATCTGATTGGTCAGTCGTACAGCCTCTGAAGCGTTACAAGCCTTTTTGGTGTACAGCGAAACGTGAGGGGTTTAATCAACGTAAAGGAAACATCAGGGATTTAACCAACGGCAGGTGCTTGCGTGGCACAAAATACGTTGTCGCGGAAGTTGAGGAAAATAAACAAGCCATGGAAAAAGTAAAGATTAACCTGCGCTTGTCGAACGAGAATTAAGAACACTGCTCATGGAGCAACTGTGACGAGGCCATCGGTAATTTGCATCTTATGAACGGAAGTCCCGATGGCGCCATCAAGCGTGATTTGTACGCGTGCGTTTGAAAAACACTGTTACTTCGACGTTTGCTACAGAAACACACAGCACAATTTCCACGAACGACTTGTTCGTGTCGCTCGAGGCATAGACTTGCTACATGAACAAAACATGGTCCAGAAGAACAACGCGCGTACAATGGGAAAAGAACGTTGTTCGACATCCGACCTTTGCTAATGAAATTTGACTAGGCCAGAAAAAATCCTGTACCCGCACAATCGCATTGCTTGTGCTGTGCGAACAACCCATGCGATTCGAATATTCACCTGTTTGGCAGTTTAAGCGATCATCATCATCAAGACGATTTCAACAAACGAAACAAAGATTTAAAACTGAAAAACGACTTTTGTTCCCCGGGGTCAGCTTGGACAATCATCTGCCACATGCCAGCAACAAAGGACTGAAATCTGCTGCTGCTTTTTCTACACGTCGCAGGCTGCTCGCATGCTACACGGGTTTGCTTTGAAGGCTGCACTGGTTTGCTTTGGCTGTCACCTTCAGCCATTTCCAACAGACGTCAAATATTGACGCTGCAAACCATGAATTTCTAACTTGAGCAGACAGGAGGCGAATCGCCAGCTATCCAATCATCCCCAAGGCGTCGCTAGTGTTAAGGGAACGTTTCTGTGCCAAGTTCGGCGCTCGACGCAGCCCCCCTCCCCCCACCTGCTGAGAGAGGAGCCATGTGCACGGCCGCGAAGGAGCAGAAGCGAACAAGAAGTTTCGGCAGACCGTGGTCGTACGCAGAACACGGTTTGGTAAATGTCACAGGGAGAAAACGCTGCAGCTACTTTCGACAGTTCCAATCCACAAGCCCGCACACCTTGTGCACAAACAACAATGACGCAAGTTCAACCACATTGACCTGCTCAAGATTTTGGCGGCAGGCTTGGACCAGCGGCAAAGCCACTTTCTCAAAATTCACAACATCCAAATAGGATCACTGTTGTCTTTTTTCCATTAGCGGCCTCATCCATTTTTTCGGCAGAAGGTCTCTACCAGACACGCGCCCATTCGATTGCCGAAGCGCCATGTCACGTGACTACAGCGCCAAGAGATCGGCAACAGGGCGTAAACGGTCGCGAACTCTGCAGCCGGTTTTATTGGGGGGTGGGACGTCAGAATGTCAGTACGCGGGGTCGAAACGTTTTGTGCAATAAAGTAACAACGACGCTTTTGTCAGACCTAAGCTAGTTTGGCGCGCTTTGCAACAAGAAGAAAATGTACAGCCAATTTGGAAAATGCACTAGTGCCATTAGCGCTCAGCATTTTCGACAACACGACGCGAAAATTAAAAAGTAACTGATAACAACAAAGCTAAACTTAACGCATCACAAACCTTGTTTAAATCACTAGCACCGTCGACCCCCCTACTTTGCCGTAGGAGGGGGGGCAATGGCGCCCGCGACCCCACGCCCGGCCCAATTCTGCGATGTGTACGCGTACGTCTGCTCGCCCGGCTCATCATGCGAGCGCTTGCTTTTGCCGTTCAGCAAGTACTTGAAAAGTTCGTAAATGCTCCACGAGATTGCGGTGGACGGCATCTGGTAGAGCATGCGCGCGTTCACGCCCCGGAAGAACGTTCTCGTTCCGTCGGTCCGATACACTAAGGCAAGGGCCTCGCGCAGTCCGCGAACTGTACCGTCCTTCCGATGCTGCTGAGTGTTCAGCAAAGTCCGGCACACATCCAGCGGATTCGTGATGAATGCCGCGCACCCCCCGGCCGCAGCCCCGCTGGCGATGTGCGTCATGGGGCTGTAGGCGCGGTCTGGGTTCAGGTGTTCCTGCGTCCACTCGTAGACGATGAAGTGGACGGACTGGTACGGCACGTTCATCAGGAACTGGGTTGGGAAGCTGCGATAGAAGGCGCGGACGCCCTCCGTGCGGTAAGTCTGCATGAAGCAGCTGCGACAGGTCGGGTACGACGATCCGTACATTTGCATGCGCTGCTTGATCACTGCGAACACAAGAGAGGAATCTTACTCGAGCGTCTTCGGCCGGGCGAGAGATTTCGGTCATTAGGCCGAAACAGCTTGAAAACTTTCGAGTCACTTTTTCGTTTTCAGATATTTTTCAATGACTGTGAAAAAGGCATTATGGACCAAATTGACTTAATTTTTTTTTTTTTCGGTCGTTAAAAAATTTTGATCAGCGACCAAAAAATTACATCAGAAAAAAAATCCAGGATCTACGGCACAAAGCCCGAAAGACATGATGTGATAACGAAATTTCGCGCAACGCAACACTGCGAAAACTGTGCTTTGATCAACAAACAATCGAAATAGGTTGGAGATCGGCTTCAAACCACAATTTCCGCCACTCCAGCACGGGGACAAAAGAGCGAGCATTTACGCGTCGTGACAGTCGCAACATGCGCGGTTTGAGGCTATAGAACAAACAGCATTCAGTGCGCTCGTGAGCGGAAATCCCCTGCGATTCATCACAACTTTTACCGCAATGACAGGAACAACAACGCTTTTGCGTGCAGGACGCAAAATGCAACTTTCGCTGCAGATCCAAGTTTTAAAGCGAACGATACGACACGAGGCGAAACCAAACTGTTTTCACTAGAGTGGTTGCTCTCAAACTGTGGTTCGCGTGCCANTAGTGATAAACGAAGGCCTTCTGGACGGTACGCGAATAGGCCTACTTTCTGATTTTTTTTTTCACAAATAATGTATATTCACAGTTATATTTCTCACTTACTAAGTTCTGCTAATAAATTTCTGTATTTTGTGCACGTCCCTTATCGTTTTTCAAAAATTGCTATTCATCATAGCAATTTCGTTCATGTCGCGTTTGCATCAATGCTGGTTTTCCAAACTTTTGATCGAATAATTTTTGGCAGATTGAATTTTCCTGGAACAAGGCGGCGCGGTACGGGACCCACAAATGGTACGCGACCAGAAAAAGTTCGGGAAGCACTGCACTAGAGCAATGATCGGCAAACTTTCGTTATGGTCAGGGTTGCGGAGTCGATGTCCGAGTCGCAAGGAGCCGGATTCCTAACAACATTTGGAGTCGGAGTCGGTGTCGGATTTTTTATCCAACTCCGGAAGTCCAACTGAACCATTTTTTACATCGCACTCCATGTAAGGAACCCTATCTCTTGCCTGTTGAAATGGTACAATTTCTTTTGAAACTTTTATTTGAAACAGTCACAGAGAATTCTTGCTGTGTACCACGATTTCCATTGATTGCTAGTTTCTACCAAATTGTTGACAGCCAAACTTCATTCGCGTTACGTTGAGGAGTCGGAGTCGGAAATTTTGGAAAGGTCGGAGTCGCACATTTTACCTCCGACTCCGCAACCCTGGTTATGGTGGCCCAAAACGCCTTTTCAATCGTAATTAAAGGTCCATGTTTATTTCTGAGGGCACAATTTCAAACTTACGTTGCATTCATATGCCTGTTACATAACAATGCCATGTTGATGTCATAAACTTCATTATGACAAAAACAATGGTTTGTTAACGCCAAACAATCAATGTTCCATATTTGTTACAGCAGCCTGTGTTTCAGCCCAAGCATCTGGCGCAAGACAGTAGCTCTTACATATTACGCGCCCACAACAGAAAGTTTTACACGGTCCAATAAAAAGTACTAAACGGCACACAATTGGGCCGAAGCCTACAGTTTGCCGACCATTAAACTAGAGGAATGACGCACGCGAGCATTTCTACAGAGCGCGCCTCACTAAAGAGTTACGATCGCTCACTATGGAGTAATTCGTCAGTGCCGGTTTTATATCGGATCCACACGTTTCGCCAACGTCAAGACGCAACCGCGATTCGGTATCTTGGGGCCTGCTTTTTTTCGCTGAGACATTTCAGTCATTTGTTCCGTGATTGTAAAACTCGCCTTGACAGTATTCACTAGCCTACCTTTTCGGTCATTATGACCGAATAGGCTGATTGTTTTCGGTCATTCAAAAAAAACTGAGGTCGATTCGCACAAAAATTCTTCAGAATTGAAATGCTTGAAAGTCTGCTTTCCGTTAAACACATTACAGCCGGAAAATCAGTGTACCTATCATTAAGTCGTTCGGTATTTCCAAATACCAAGACGTTCAATCAGGTATTCACCTCAAAGCGTAATGGGAATTGACGCAAAGCCGTTTACCAAATGCTAAAAAGCAACAAAAGGCCTCGTTGCGAAGCAAACAAGCGCACGATCCAGTTTGCGTCAATGCGACAGGGATGCGGAAAGAACAGCAAATCGTGCATTTTGCTGCTCTGGCAAAATGACGCATTTGCTCGCCACGACCCAGTCAGCTCGGTTCGATCACTCACCGTCAGCAGGATTCATAACAATGTCATGAAACAAGGTAGATACGGCGCCGGCTGCACCTGAAAAAGAACACGTTTTTCAGGAGTCAGATCAGGAAGTGACTAGGCATGAATTCAGACGCAGCAACTTATCGTTTCCACTGTGTGCTGCGACTATAGGTGGCTGCGTGCATTAAACACCGGAATGACCAATAATTTTTATGAAAGCTTCCACGTTTAACTGTGCACTTGATTGTAAGCCAGAAAGCTTTGAAACACGGTGGTGATTGGCTAAAATTGCGAAGTAGACTTCTGCCGAAATTTCGCTTTTCTGGGAGGTTTTATGAAATCTGTTTCGGACGTTACGAAAAAAACGCTTAACGAGACAAAAGGGCGATCTCACAACAAAAGTCAGACGCAATGCAAGCAACCTGACGCAATACAGTACAACTGGGTGCAACTCTCAAGTACAAGACCAATACAGCAAAAACTCTTCTCCAGCTAGTAAGTGTGATATGTCACGACAAGATACGAACGAACCCGAATCAGGTACTTTTCTTGTTCATATAATGAGCTGCAATTGCTTTGACTATTTCAAGGGTATATAAAGTACTAGACAGTGGAAATTAGGGGGAAATTAGTAGTCTTACTATGGTAATTCACCCAGAGTTCATCTAATATATTTTCACATGGTTTCATACCAGTTTGCAACCAACTGAAGGGCGGTCGTTGCAAGTTTCTTTGATTACTGGGGTTGGTTTGGACCTGGTTTCAAATTTGGTTTGGTGAAACGCAGGGGCGCACATCCAGCTGATATTTTCGGGGAGGGTCAAAATGATCGTCACTTGTTGTTGTACTATTTTCGGGGGTGAATGATTGCAACTTCTTGTTGTACCTAACAAATAAACATGTCTTTGATAATTTCTGGAGGACAAATTGCCCCCTCCCCGGTTGCGGGCCTGGTGAAACGACTCAATGGGCATTGTAGTCTGATCCCGTGCTTATGGGTCATGGCAAAACAGATTTCTTAGTCAAAATTTCTAATTAGACTTGTGGTTTTCAACCTGGGGGTCGTTTGTCATTTTTCTAAGGGTCGCGAGAGCTGAGAAAAATATTGCCCTGAGGAAGCCCACTTGAATAGGTGGGCGAAACGTCGGCTAATAATAAAAACCGCCAGATCTAATTTATCTGCTTAATTCATACGGTAATTACTTCTAGATTTTACATTTCGTATATAGAACCACTTTTTGTCGTTGTTGTTGCTAAAATGATGGGATCACCTGTCAACACTTTTTCAATCAAAATTGTTTTAAGTGTGATTATGACCATTACAAAGTTTTGACTGTGATTATAACCATGACAGTACTGTTGCTTTTGGCAACGCACGAATAACTTCGTGACGTAAGAATGCACTGTGTTTGCAATTTAGATATCTGAATGCGGTACCTATCTTGGGAGTTATTCTAGTTTTCAATGAGTTGTATTGTGGAGTGATTTGTATATGGCACAGGTCTCTTTCACTGATGCTGCCATGTGCATGAATAAATGAGTCTTTGTTCAACATATCGAACGTCATTTTTTAGTCATTGTGATTTTCTATTGTGTAAACACAACTGCATTTCATATGCCTGACTGGAAATTTTCGGAAGGGGGTTGTTAGGTTAAATGGGGTTGCAAAATGGGGCTCTTCCTGAAAAAGGTTGAATACCGCTTGTTTGTTTGTGGTAGGCGATTTATCGCATTGCTAATAATTATCATGCTTTCGCTGTAATATGCTACCCGTACTGCACGAATCAAAAGCTGAGTGGGTAAGACTATCAAAGGGAAATACGAATTGACGATTTCACATGAAACACACTCGACATAGAATGACTACACAATGGCCAAGCTCCACAGAGATTCTGACCGCAAATTCACGTCAATCGACAGCACGAAAAAAGTCAAGGTGTTTCCATAAAAGAGGAAGAAAAACCTAGGTCAAGTTTGAAAATGCTTACTCAAAACCCAGGATGTCGCGACGAAAAGTGCCACAAACAAGTTTTAAGAACCGATCGCGCAGTTGTCGACCATTGATTTTCGTTACGGATTGCAATGCCCATATCCAGTGCGAAGCCTGTGTTTTGCATGTAGTCGCCAAGCAATTCCTGTTTTCCTTTCTAAGACACGAATTTCGAGCGCCTATGAAATGAACTAGCGTTGGGATTTAGTTGCTGTCACGGCCCTACTGATTACATAAACTGAACAAGAAAAGCGTTTGGCATTTTTGCAACGGTTTCAAACTCTCCTGTTTATAATTCGGGTTTTGGGTACTTGACAGAAAAACCAAGGTTTTTCGTGTTTTGAGAAAAAGGCGATTTTGAACAATTATTAGCATTGAATATTACTTTGAACTTTCAATATTTAGTAGTAGCCAACAATCCGCTTCATCGTTGAAATTAGCGCGAAACACTTCACACGGAGTATATGGCGAATACGGTCTTCAGATTCAACTGGCAACCGATCTATGCAGTGGACAGTGGGCTGTTACTAAATATTGTAAAACGCGAACAACCAAATGCACAAAGCAATGTGAAGTTTGTAAAACATAACAAAAATGCACATCAAGTTAGACGCATATATTAGAACAACAAAAACCACTCTGTTCGGCAAAAGATTACAGGGACAACGAAAACAAACAGTTTAATTATATGCGTTTTTATTGCTAAAGCAGTTTCTCATTGATCCTTT
>JGI24158J21664_10011202_pt1 | contig 11930 bp, 7 predicted proteins | sample Ectturendosymbi3_FD_21664 | JGI IMG/M metagenome (IMG submission 21664) | reverse complement strand
ATCGGTAAAGCGTTGCTTTAATTTGGCTTTAGACTCTCCCTGAGAATCATGAGGGTACGATTCTCAACTGCAAGTGGAACCACCGGGCAGTTCCACTTCATAGGGTAGACACTTGGATCATTGCATAGGTTCCATGAGCAACACAAACATTTACGGAAAGTTCCGCTGCAGCAAACAGGTTGAAGAATGCTGCTCCAACTGTATATTTTATCATTAGCAAAATTGCCTTGAAAAAGGATTTCGCATAGTCTTCAGTAGAGCATTGCCAAAACACTGTTTCATACGCAAACCACGTCATAGTCCGTCATCATGTGTTTTATAAACCTTGGGGTTCATAACTTCGGTAAAACAATGGAACTAAGTATAGTCTATTAAAAAAATACGTGGAAAATAACTGTTGCGAGACGATTTACGTAGCAATTAAAAAGCAGTGTAAACAAATGTGGACTTTTCTTGAAGATTTCATCTACGGAAAATAAATTATATGTTTTCAGCTAAGCTTTACAGGTTAAATTGAGCTTTACTTTCCGCTTCATCACTGCTTATTATGAGTGCAAAAGATCCAAAATCAGAAGTTTTCAGTTATTTTTAAAAAGTCAAATGTGTATTTCTTGCTAGAAGTTATACTATTTCATTGAACAAAAGGCTTTTAAACACCTTTTCGCATTTGTGTTAAGGCAAATAAGTGCATGTTTGAAAGAACACATGAGAGACGTATTCGAGTATGTGTTTTGCGCTCTTTGCATGGTTTGCCCGGGCAGCACTGATAGCTGGAATCGCCAAGACTGCAACGGGCAAAGCATGCCTAGAGTGCAAAACACTTAGTCAATTGGGACTGGTCTGTGTTTAAATGCTGGGGCACAAATGTAGTTTTCCTAGCAGCCATTTTTTAAATTCTGGTCGTAAGAAATAACAAAAGGTCCTCAGGTATTAACGGCAAAACCAGCGACTGACTTTCCAGAAATTGTTGATATTATCGTTATCTTGAGTTACGTTTCTGCCAGCAACTGTTTTCTGAATCGTCTAAACCTGTGATTTTTGCTTTTTGCTGATTTTCTCATGGTAAGAACCCTGCTTGTAAAAAACTACCATATTAACTTACTCCAAAAATTTGGTATATTCTCAGAGTTTTGTGTACTTGATCTAATTCATTTTCCATTCAACTTAAGGCACCCCAAGACAATTGAAAATATTAATGTGTGAAAACGAACAGAAGCCAGAGATGAAGCCGGAGCCATGATCATGAAAAGAAGAGCTCCTGAACCGGAGCTATGTCATTTTTACGACGGCTCCGCAGCCCTGGTTTTCTCATCCGCACCAGTCGGTACCGTCTCACAGCTTGAAAAGCACTGTTATAGACTTCCATGTTCACATGTACACGGGAAGCAAATAAACAGAATCTGGAGCAGAGTAATCATGACAGCAGCCAGCTCATGTATGCACACCCTGATTGATAATAATTTCATTTAAGCTTACTTTCGCAGTCAGAAGACAACAGAATTATAACCAAAATGTGGATTTTGAGTCCTTTCGGCATCCTCCGGGGTATTTGGGCACAAATCTAAAAAATCACCAATGTCATTTAGCTTTGCTTAGCACTGTAAACACTCTGACATGTGTGTAAGAGCTCTCCCTCGATGTCCTCAACAAAGACCTGGTAATCCAACCGATCGAAGTTCTTGTGCAAAATCCGCAATTACCTACTTGGCCGAAAAACGTTGAGTGCCCTGGTTGATATCAAGACCAGGCTTTTCTTAGAGGAATACAAGATGGCCTAATGTGGGTAGCGTTGCAACAAGACATTGTGCCGAAATGTATGATCTGAAATTTCAAGTAATACTCAGAAACAGCCAAGTCTTTATTGGATCTTTTGAATCAATAAATGCTGATTTTTGTACATATTTTCACACTTACAATTTTACAGTTGGTATTCGTTATTTTAGTCCGTTAATCTAAATTTCTGCGGTGTCTCGCGTAGTCTAATCTGATTTCTTATTGAGGCAAAAACAAGCAATCAAGCGCACGAAAGCCAAATCATTACCAAATACAGTGCCCGCAACACGGGCGTCGTGAGGATTTTTTCCAGGGGGGGGCAGTAGGGGATTTTCCCAACATTTTTTCCACGGGGGGCCAAAAGTGCTGAAATTTGGTTTTTACCCCTCGAAATTTCAAAAAAACAACCTTTTTTTAATGTGTGAAAAACGAACAATAATTTTGCAATCCAGGGGGAGCCAAGGCCCTCTCCTGCTCCCCTTCCGACGCCCATGGCCTGCAAGTCGTTTTAAAATATTTGTAAAAAATGCCTTTCTAGGTTTTGCAGCAGCCTACACTTGTTTTTGAAAATGTTTTGGTTCCACCCTGAAGTTTAATAAATTACTGTCACATCCACAATCAACCAAATGCTACTGCAGTAATCTCGAGAAAAACAAAGACGAAAGGATTTTATACACTCAGACAACACGTGTTTAATAATGCAGCACGAAGTTTGAGTTGTTATCGTGTCGATTGTTGCCTTATACGAAATGAAGAGTGCTAAATGCCCATCGGCACGAGTTTTTTGCGCTTTTGTTCCTTTCATCATCAGGCAATTATCAGGATTTTTAACACTGCAGAGAAAAATTGACGTCTGTCTTTCAGCAACTAGGAATCTCTCAGTTTAAAATAGTTATATTTGCATTGTCGAATATCGAGCGCAGCAATGTGCAATGTCTGGTGGAGTCTGTTTTTTGCAACAGTGATTTCAACCAACATGGACATTTCTGAAGGAGAATGTTCAATGAACTATCCATGTCCCTTTAAAGGTTAGTCAGAACGCTTGTCTACTGGGCAAGATTGCAGATATGCAAGTGATAAATGGCACAATAAATGTTTTATCAAACGACTTAACTTTACTTCTTTAGAATTACACTAATCTTTTTTCGAGTATGTTTTAAGAATACCTGCACCTGCTTTGCGCAGTACATGAGGAACATCAACAGTCTCCAGCCAGTAGCCTTGCCGTGCAAAAGTACTCTGATCCGTTTAAAAAGTGCTTTGATCCGTTCAAAATATCCTCTGATTTCATTTCTTATTAGACACATACGTCTAATGCTATACTAAAAGCAACCTATTGCATTGGTCGGCTCAAGCATCTAGCTTGAACTTGAATTATATGATTATAAATTTCACTATCCCCAGTAGTTGGCCGGCTGCAGAACTCGTACGGGTTTCGCCGCTTTAAGTAATGTTAATACGGTCTAGATCAGGGGTTCCCAACCTGGGGTAAATGTACCCCTAGGGGTACATTGGCCTATCTCAAGGGGTACACTTATTGTACAGCAGCAACATATCAACTTTTAGACATGAAAACGGAGTCTACCTTTCTTGCTCTAAAATATATATAATTTATAATTCATTCAGCCTTTTCTCATAAGAAATTTTAGGGGTACATGCTCATCTGTCGAAATGCTAAAGGCGTACGTGGTCAGAGAAGGGTTGGGAACCCCTGGTCTAGATTCTCCATACTCAATTTCCACTCAAAATCCCAAACCACAGGATTGGGATCTCTCAGCGACTAAAATTCATCATCAAACCAAGGCCTCCTACACAAAACCCAACTTAAAGCTAGATCCTTAAGCCTGTTTCTCGGAGGTCTTGATCAAACTGCCCGGTTGCCAGTGGCGGATTAAGGGGGGTGCTGACTGGGCTACAGGCAGGGTCCCCCAACCATTAAGGGGCCGCAATCCCTTTGTAGGAAAAAAGTGTAATGTGTAAACAATAAACAATACGCTGTGAAAGATACCATCGCCAATTGGAACTAATAAGTAGCCGCTCGGTGCTCAGTCATTGGAATTGCTTCGGTGACACGAAAGCAGTTGATTCCTTGGTTTGTGGTCTGGCCGACACTCACAAACAAGTTAGTACTCCGAGGTCTAAAAAATCAAGGTATTCCATCGGCTTGTCTTAATTTGGTTTCCGATGCGCATGCGGTATCCACGTCATTTCAACATCGGTCCTGCAGACAGCCCCGAAGGAAGTTGTGAACTTGTTAAGTGATGTCACGTCTCTCAGCAACGGTGAAAGTAATTAGGTTTTATTAGAACAGAAGTTCCGAACCTGGGGTAAATGTACCCCTAGGGGTACATTTGCCTGTCCAAAGGGGTACATTTGAGGTTAGAAATAGAAGCGAAATGTATATTTACATATCTTTTATTTCCAATTATTTATACATATATCAGTGAATATTATTTGCAAAAACCGTTATATGCCTATTGTTAAATATATCTATGATTAATCATGACAAAATGGTTTGACATAAGAAATTTTATTTGGATATATATACAGTGGAACTTCGATATAGCGACTACCCACTGGATGGCACTCAATTGGTCGTGTTAGGGGGACTGGGGAGGTCGCGTACACACTTGCATTCCTAAAGGTTTAATGTATTATCGCGACCACTTCATTTCTAAAATTCTTTCCTTGATTGAAAGTTATTTAGCTGTCTTACGTGCTGCCATAGTCTATCGTCACTGTACTATAAAATCACACAACAGAAAAACTCCATGTCGGCAATACAAATTCCGGAAGAGTTTACAGCAGGGACGGATTTAGGGAGTGCGGGGCCCTAGGCCATCTTATCTTTTGGGGCCCGACGAAGGTGCAACCTATTTGGCCGTTTGTCATAAAAGCATGCAAGTATGCTCTCTTATGGGCAACACCCCCACAAAAATCTATCTTTTGTGATTCCAACTTTGGTTCTACGATTGCCTTAGATTAGATATGTCCAATCCGCGCCCCTTGGGCCGCATGCGGCCCAATTGAGGGTCTTGTGTGGCCCAGTTTAGGTTTTCGCTGTAGCATAAGTAGCCTACATACTGACAACCTGTCCTTATTTTGATAATCTTAAATTTGACATTTTTGATGCAGGTGGTCCTCAGTGACCCTCTGTGTTGTTTTATCACATCTGTACGGCGTGCTGGAAGATTTCCATATATGTCTATACTGAGACCTCGATGCAAAACTTTTTACTAGTTTTCTGATTTCTACCCTTGTTCCATTGGCACTAAGCTTGCCTATGAAATCACACTTACGGAGTGGTTAAAGGTGCCAAACAGTCGTTCATATTGCAGCTAGGATTTGAACGCTTTCAGTACATTCGCTTAATCTAAATTTAGTTTACTAAGATCAAATCAAATCAAATCATTCAATGTGCGGTCCTCGTTAAGATATTGACATAATTTTTGGCCCAGTAAGCAATTTCGGTTGGACATAGCTACGTTAGATCTTCAACAAAAATTAAAGAATTTCCTATATTCTTCTCAAAAACCTATAACAATGCGTTCTTTCCTTGGAATTTATAGCGCTTTCGTGTAGTTCAGAAGTTATCTTCATAAAATTTCCGTGAATTCTACCGTTCTTTGTAGGTTTATTTTTCGGATACACACATTTTCATGTGGGACCGTGCTGCCGCCCTTGAAAATATCGTCTAGTTATCGATCTGATTAGCTGTATGTAAACTCCTTTATTGTAGTGACCAGTGCACATATTTTATGGACCAAACAAGCACAATCCATTCAGTGGACACAGGGCTTATTCATGCCGTTTTTAAGGTGTCATTTTCCAACCAATACAAAATAGTGTTTTAATCCTTCATGCCAGGAGTGGCTAACCAGTCAGAGACCAACAGCCACATTTCTTGTGTTACCGCAAAGAGCCACATCATACACATGAACATCACCCCTTCTCTTCCTCACTCACACACCTTTGCTCAGCTAGATTTATTGTAAATATCACACACCAGCATGACAGGACAGAACTTTACAAGACATTTATTGTTATGCATGTTATTTAGTGGTACTTCTGGTAATTACGTAAGAGTCGCATGAAACCGGGCAAAGAGCCACATGTGGCTCGCGAGCCACGGGTTGGTCACCCCTGCTCTACGCTATAGGCTGATGGTAAACAGCATGAAGACAAGTTTTGCACAGCATCGTGTTGTCGCAACACCCTTAGCTAGCCATATGAATTAAACTTAATGTAGACACGTTTTTCCAAATAAAACTCACGAGAAACTGTTCTTGCTAATTTAGCTAACTTACAGAGCTTCAACAAGTAATCTCTGTTTGCGAGCAATCTAGTTGGTAACAACCAAACGTACCATCCAATACTAACAATACTACTTTTCATCAGACGTTCTGCAGTGTCTAGCGGTCTTGCGTTTTTGCGAGCTTTTGGTCAGTGGAAGATTGAACATCACGTAAGCTAAGTACTGTTCTATCTTTTACCGTTTTTCTTGCAACCATAGGCGTAGACAGGAGGGCCAAGGAAGCTATGCCCCCCAAAATTTCTAGCATATCTTGTCATTTTGTGCTTTGGCAGGCAGTCTCCCGAAGAAAATTCTGTTGCTCGCTTAACGTCAAAGTATTTGGCCTACCGAAAAAGATTTGGCTGGCTGCGCTACTGCTTGTAACCACTTTCATACAGACGGCCTGCATCTTTCTCGCGCCCAGCCATGTTCCTCAGTATCAAACCTTTCGCACAGCCTACACTTTCCTACTTGATGTTCAATCTTCCACTGACAAAACCCTCGCAACAACGCAAGACCGCCAGACACTGTAGAACGCCGATGAAAAGCAGTATTGTCATTCTTATGTTGCATAGCAAAAATATTATTGCATTGTAACTGTACAGATAAGAGTCTAGACGTTTGCATTGTCGCTCGTTTCAAAGTAAATTGTGAAGTTGTGCCTCTGCGCAGTTTCGCAATTTTTAAGTTAATAATCAGTGATCATAGAAAAGAGTTACGCGGGGCTCCCAAAAGCGCGGGGTCCTAGGCCGTGGCCTATTTGGCCTATGCGTAAATCCGTCCCTGGTTTACAGTATAGGTTTGTTACGTCGCATTGGCACTAACTACGCTTGCACGCAAGCCTACATCCCTGTATCCATGATGCTTCAGGACAACGTGATGGAGCTTCGCAAATTGCTGTTGACAGTTTACCAGTTTTCCAGCGTAAGGATACCGATAGAATATGTGGTCGTGTTTACGCGGTGTTCGAATAGCAGTTTTGTAGCAGCTGGACTGTGATCGCTGTCTGGATACTGGGGTGGTCGCGATGGTGAAACAAAAGGTAATGCATTAGCATAGGGAAGACCGCGTTGAAGCTGTCGTGATAGCGAGGTGGTCGTCCACAGGGTGCCATCAGGTCCTCAGAGAGAAATGTTACCAGGGGGTACAAAGACCAACTCCGGAACCTTATTTTCTTGGACCCTCGTCGAAACTTGTATGGCTTGTTTGTATACTAACCAGAATCAGCTGTCATGCTAAGATTTAAACATAGATTACTTGTTATACTGGCAGCTGGCTTACACTAATAATATTAGGCTTGATTACAGAAAAAAATGATCATATGTACATAAACTTTCCCGGGCCGCCGTACCTGCCGGGCCCGGGTACAATGTACTGTACTTCTCGTACCCCCGTCTCGTAGGCCGTGGGTGCCACTTTATATTCAAAATATTCCACCGGTGTTTTGTTAACATTTATCGATATGATTTCAAGTCTCCAGCAAGAAATCGAGACTTAAAATCAATGAATTTCGTTCATATGGTGACGTCCATATTAGTTGACGATTCGTTTTTCTTTTTGCTCAAGCCTTTTTTGTTTTAATAATACGACTACTTCAGTTCGTTCATTTACTATTTCCCCATTAACGACAGTTTCATACATATAGAAAGGGCCCCTTTCTACGTTTGAGCCAGGGGCCCCACACAGCCTTAATCCGCCTCTGCCTGTTGCGGTCTCAGGCATATCCCTGTGCCGGTGTGCGCAGGTCTGCTGTGTCTGTTTGTCGCGATGTGTCGCATCGCGTCGCATTTGCGGTTGGCCATTGTCCTTCCCTTTGAACATCCATAACTTTTGAAGTACTAACGCTATAATAAAACTTAACAGATGTAGGTTGTTCTATTTTTTGCGAGCTATCTGAATATGTATAAATATTTTGCGATTTCGTCTGGTTTCAAGTTGTGCAAAACAAAAACTAGACCACACTTGGAAATTTTTCTTATTTTTTGTAAAGGAAAGGCACCAAATGATAATTTTTTTGGAAAGCCCAAGCGTTTGTTTCAAAAACTGACGTGCATTCCTACATTGCATAAGGAAAGATAAACACAACTTCAAACAAAATATCAAGACAGCAAAAGCTCATGTTTTATTTTAAAACAGTAAAAGGTTTACTTTTATTTCTTGTGGTTTTCGACAGGGTGGTAATTTTTGAAACAATCACCTGGATGCAATCTTGGTTTACCATCACAAGTCTCACAGTAGAACAAAGTTGATTTTCGTTGTTACTTTCTGTTGCAAACCATGAAGATATTGTTGTGGCCACTGGTAGTGTAAAATGAAAACGCCTAGAGATGACAATGTATGACAAAGCAATAAAGTGGCGTCAAAACTGCACAGAAAAATGCACAAAACGTTACTATGTAACGCGAAGCTGTAAATAGTGTGAAAGTATGCGGTAAATAGCGACCAGTAATGTGATAAATTGAGTGGTGAGCTAACAAAGCATTATTGGTCGCTATTTACCGCATGCTTTCGTCCTATTTTCCGCTTCGCGTTACATAGTGACGTTTTGTGCATTTTTCTGTGCCGTTTTGACGTTCCTTTATTGCTTTGCTATACACTATCACCTCCCGGGGTTTTAATTTTACACTTCTTACTTCCACTTTCACTATCACATACTGTCAGTCATTTCCCGTAGTGTTATATTTGAATAAGAGCTGATGATGCCTACCTCGTAGGCGAAATATATACTCTGTATGATCTTTAGTGTCTGAGTCTTTGCTGGGAAAGTATTTCTTTCGATAGACAATTTCCTGTAGTGTGATGAGATGATTTGTTTTAGGTTTTTATCTTTGTACGTCACACCGCTCATTGTTTTGGTTACATACCGAAGACTTGAAAAACGGTACTTGTGGCCTGTCCAGCCTCGTGCTCAGCGTCGATGGATGGTTGCAAGGGAACAGTTCACGCGCGGCGCTGCCACTGACTCGCCACCAGTGCAGAATTCACTGCGAAAGCAGCCGCGTAGTCCACGGCGCAAGCAAGCGGAAATAGGCCCCGCAGATCACTCGTGACACTGCGAAAGCAGTACAGAAACCGAGTATAAACGAAACTGAATTGAACATGGTACCGCATTCAGCAAAGGCGTCCGCAGGGGGGGCAAAACGGGCATTTGACCCCCCCTGGAAATTGGGACTAAGAAGCAAAAATTTCTGGAAAACCTGAAATCATCAGTTCAATTCCGATTAGTTGGGTTAATTCTTGCAATGACAGTTTTTTGCCGATATGACACTCACACTGCACAAGAGCCAGGTTCACTGTTTTGGTAACATGCAGTTATGAGCTTGCAGTTTACTAAATTCGCTTCTTTGCCTGCAGAGGCAAGTTGCGAAAGTCGCGACCGAATTGTTCTACTACTGGCCTTTGTTGCATAACAATAACATGGCAACAAATCTACGAAGATGCGCTTCAAGTTACGGTGGTGTAGGGGTTTTGCCGCATGTAACTACTGAACGCAGACATTTTGGCAGGTAATGCAGCGAGACAGTGACTGCTGATAGCGGTAAGCTACGTAGGTTTATAACAATGGTGGCCGAACTGCGGGTCGACGACATATTTTGTATGACTCTTCTGGATGAATAGCAATATCTCAAATTGACAGAGTTGTTGCCTCATATTTAACGTATGTTGAGTTGTCAATGTGTTTACACAAGTTTGTGAAGTTAGTCACCGGCAGTGGTTGGCCCTTTAAGAATATATTACATTGAGCAAATGTTTGTTTCAGTGCGCATGCAATTTCACAACCATGTAGACACACAACCACTGCAACATTTCGAAAGGGCTATGCCATGCATATACGATATCAAATTTGGAATGTTGCAAGTGCGCAAGAATAAGATTTCACTGCACGAATGCTCTGGTGGTTCTGTGCATTTACCTAGTTGCGCACCTTAAAGGGAACACTGGTCACCAGGGAATCTCCGCGATTTGATAACAGTGACAGTGAACCTAAATCCCAAGTTAGGCTCCTTAATGAGAACGAATGTTTTTCGCCAAGAGGCAATTGTAGACCACTAAATGGCAGAATACTAAAATAAGCTGTAAGACTACTGGAGGAGTTCCAATCTAGGTTTGACCATTTCCAAGAGTTAAAACCATGATTTGCATTCCTTGTAAATGCATTCAGTGTCAGCGTATTGGTGATGGCTGTCCAGTTTGCTAACCCGGCCGTTTGCTACAAACTTGTCTGCTGTAGAAATAAAACTGACCGAAATGCAAAAACAATTGGATAAAAAAAAAACTTTAGTAAATGCCACTCCACGCTTAATTTTTGGCGACAGGTTCTAGAAAGTAAATACCCAGAATTTGAAATACCAGTGTATAACTCATTTCTGTGTATAGCACAACATATTGCTGTGAATTTTTTTTCACTGTAATGAAGTTCGTAAAATCAAACCATCATGCAACCCTCAAAAATGAACACTTGGAAGAATTAACTTGCACAGCTTTAATAACGTACTGTCCAGATTTTCGAGGACTAGAAAATCAAACATAAACTTAGTACTGACAATAACTGCACATCAATTAATGTAAAACGTGCGTATTTGTATTGGCACTCCAAACTGCTTTTGCGGCTCGCTGGTGCTTTTGTTTTTCTGCAACTGACTTTTCTATTGAACAAGTTTTCCAATACCTAGTTTATATTATTTGTAAAAACGTGAGTGAAAAATAAGCATTACTACCAACAAAATGCATTCTTTGCAACCATTGCGCATGTGCGCAAATGCACGGTACCACCAGACCATTCACGGAGTGAAATCTCATCTCGCGCACTTGCAACATTCCAAATCGTTGGAAAAGCACGTTAACATGAAGAAGCTAATTGAATTAAATGTGTAGTTTGTTCGTATTTTCATAAGATTTTACACTTATTCCAAAAATTCACAAAGTTTATAATTCCTTTAGAACTTTGCTAACTCAGTCTTAAAATATTCATGCTCACTACAACAAACATTTGCTCAGTGTAAAGTTTTCTTACAAAGAAAACACTGTGTACAATCTGTTGCCGTAACATTGAACACAGCCTTATTTGTATGCGTCCACTGCGTTGTATCGCCAACAACCTGAAAAAGATAGCAAAATGTCGCCTTTGTCCCGCCCTAGAAATTTTTCTGCGGCCGCCCATGGCATTCAGGTATTCAAACATTCAAAATATCTCCATGTGCATTCTCACAAGCACGCTTCCATTCCTAATAGTTGAAATTACCCAACCCAAGTTAACATTCCAAAGACAGAGAATGGAGATTGTTAACGACGCATAATGGTTATTGTTACTTAATCAATCGATCAAACTTCTAATCTGTAGTTCATTTCCTGAACGCATGAACTGAAATTCACGCTTATTCCCTCAGCAGTATGGTGGGCATAGTGAGGTCAGTCGACTGGTTGGTCTCTAGTATATTTAGACCAGGTATTGCGATGGTATTGTGGAACTGTCGTTATAGCCGAACTGCATTAAATCGTTCACAAGGCTTTTTATTTCAACGCCAAAACCTGGCAAGGGTTAAAAATGTTCTTTGATTAGGATTGCCGCTTCCTCTATCGTGTTTTCGTGTTTACTCTGATAAGAAAAGTGACAAATTATTTTGTCTTTATTTTTGAAAAATGTAATCAACGTCGTTGTTGGGATATCGAAATCCTTTGCATGTTTTGCCACTTTCGTAACATTTTCGCTTTACTGAGCGAAACGAGGATGTCATACTCTTTCCATTGTGGTCGTCCATAAATGACGTCACACCCTAACGGGAGGGAGGGGGTCACCAGATTTGTGACAAATTGTGACAAGGGGGAGGGGGGAGTCAGTAGTTTTGTGATGTCACACGAGTCG